>Ga0247757_10001855_pt1 | contig 12523 bp, 12 predicted proteins | sample UWRJL126311R4_FD_180929 | JGI IMG/M metagenome (GOLD analysis project Ga0247757, IMG submission 180929) | Plant litter microbial communities from Arlington Agricultural Research Station in Wisconsin, United States - UWRJ-L126-311R-4 | ecosystem: Environmental > Terrestrial > Plant litter >...
CTCTAGAATCGGATACTCAGCCTACATTTCACCTCGACGCCCGCGCACTCAAAGTATTCCACACACTCTTCTATACGCCCTCACTCTCTGCAACTCCTGGGGAAATTGCCTGGACAGACATTCTACATGCTATGGTATCGACTGGTTTTCAAGTGGAGAAGCTCTATGGGAGTGTGTGGCAGTTTATGCCTACGAATCTCAATGTGGAGCGGGGAATCCAATTCCACGAACCGCATCCAAGCGGGATATTAAGATATGTGGTTGCAAGGAGATTTGGGAGGAGGCTGAATAAAGCTTCTGGTTGGGAGGGTGGTATGTTCGTTAGGAAAGAGGAATAGGAAGCGGATAATACTTGGTGGAGTGTTAGTCTAGCGTGCTATGAAATACTACTATTCCCTGGGCGCATAGAAGGGGTACCCTAGCGAAATTAGAAAGGTTGGAGCAGTATCAGAGGGCGCGTATAGCCTTTTATATCCTTCACAATTCTATTTAAAACTCCTTGTAAGGGCTCTCAGGGGGTTTTGTTTTCGGTATTCAGAAAAATTTAATTTTTTTTCTTTCGTTTCTACAAGGGGGGGTTGTCAGCCTTGCAAACCAGCCTCTGGGGCTGTGTAAGAGGAGCTTCCACCACCGCCACACAGCGTGCGCGAACTGCAGGGCTCGATTGGGACAACACGTTTCCAAACACCATGCGCATCACGCATCATCCATCCCAGACCGGCAGGCGGGCGAGCAGGCAACGCCCAACCCTCAGCGCAGAGATAAAAGCGAAACGCGCTCAGCATGGCTAAGCCCGTAGAACCCACACACAGGACGCATTACCATCAAGCCATCTCCTTTATTGATCTGCCCTGCAGCCAGCCGATAGACCGGAAACTCTCACAAGCAAGCAAGCAAAGAACATGGCGCAGAAAACGTACTTCGCCCTCTCCTCCTTCGACCACCCACCCGACCACACCATCCAACTGGGCCAACTCATCACCCAGCCTAGCACCCCCTGGGCGCGCCTCGCCTCGCCTCTTCCCATCTCCGAATCTGCGATCGCCAGCACGGTCAAGCAAGACTGGGGCACCGAACTGCGGCGCGACCGCGAACAGCGCGTGGGCATCTGGGCGCAGTTCGCGGCCATGATCCTTGGCGTGGGCGCCGATGCTGTGGTATCGTGGTCGCAGCAACATACGGACGTGTTCCAGTTCGAGGAGCTCGAGACGCAGTTCTTCGAGCCCGAGCTAGAGTACGTGCAGGCAAGTGTCGCGGGGGTTGCGAAGTGGGTGAAGGCGAATCCGAGGAAAAGCGTGTACATGGTTACTGGAGTGAAGATTGCACGTGGTGCGCAGCACTTGACGGCACATGCAAAGGGTATCGATTTTGATTTCAAGCCAGGGGTAGATGCGATGCCGTTTGTTGGCGTACCGATTTCTGGAGGTCCCTTGGTGGGCGCGGGACGGAAGAGGGGCGAGATGACTTGGTTTTCTGACTCTTCTGATTTCGTGTTTGCGTATCGGTTGCGCAGGATCATCATCAAGAGGCAAGGTGTCGGGAAGAGCAAGGAGTTTATTAAAGGCGCTACTGTCATGGACGCAGATGGTAATTTGGCGCCTGTTTCGGGAATGTCACCGCTTAAGCCTCGTGACTTGAATGAAGATATGGAAATAGTCTCGGTCGAGAACTCTCAACACGACTACGGCTCCAACGGATATCAACTTGACGGATACTCATCGCAGCCCGCACGAGACGAGCTGGATGATGAAGAGTGCATATTGCAAATTAGGGAGGATCCTCTCGCAGTGTATTACGTTTGATTGTCTCCGTTGTTAGAACGCGGCGTTTAGCTCATTTGTTATCCTTTCCCTCGCAACGTTAATAGGGTCTCGAAAGTCAGTTGTGATTTCAAACGGTCCATGTGTCCATGGAACGATATCATAAAACCTGTCCCTATTCCTTCTTGGAGCCATACTTTTGAATATTATCTTGATTCCTCGTCGTGATTCAAGTTTCTCATACCCAACTGGTTCCCACTGTCGACCAAAGTGAATGATCAAAGCCGCCACTGATACAGCTATTGGAGTTGCCACTGATGTTCCTCTTCGTACTTCCCATGTTGGTGTTGGTCTACCTCCGGTTAAAGGAGAACTCGGGCTCTGAAGCCAGGTCGAATTGACACCCTCCCCGAGAATGCTAAAGTTTTCATGCTGTTCTTGATGAGGCGGGTTGTATTCAGAAGCTTGACCATTTCCATCAGAGGAATTGATGCAGAATGGTTCAGGCTCGCCAGCAGGAAACAGAATATTATCTCTATTACCTTCATTAGAAGCTGCAGCGAATATCAATTTACCCGCATCAGTGGCATATTTGATGGCATTGCGAACGATGGCCTTCTCTGTTTCTCCGAGGAATGCTTTTCGAAACCCAATGGAAAGTGAGATAATTTTGACTTTCCAACACTCAGTTGCAAATAGAATAGCCTGTGGCGATCAGAGTGTGTTTGGCATTAGGGACCGTATCTGACAGTAAACTTACTAGTGCAAGCCTTCGAGCGGCCAGCCTTGTCCCTTCCTCTGTCTTGGTGACATTAGAGGCCAGTACCCTCCCAATGAACAAGTTGGCTTCCGGACATAGCTGCATAATGATTCCAGCGACATGTGTTCCATGGCCTGTATCATCTTGAGGCATATCTGAAACACGTTGTTGTAGCTGTGCGGTGAGCCCTTGTACCTTAGCTCTTGTCCACGGTTCTTTTCCAAGATTATTTGCGATATCAGAGTCTTCTATGAAATTGCGGTAATTTTTTGTAATGTTGGATTCGTTCCCCCATTGCTCCCTTATATCAGGATTTCCATTGTCAATACCTGTATCCAAAACCGCTATGCTTACAGGGGGGATGCCATCTTCGAGTTGTCCATGCAAATACCGCTCCCGCAGGTTATGAAACCCGGAAAACCAATCTCGCGCTTGATTTCTGTCACAAATTTAGCGGTGATAAAACATGAGGGTACTTGGTATATTTACACTGCCTGACCATGGTTTCCAGATATGTTCTGCGGTTCTGGAAGCGGTCTTCGCATGAGGGTGTATGAACCATTGACAGGTTTCAATAAGTGTATCGTCTCTTCAAACCCGTGGCTGGCTTTCCAATGTGATTCATGAATTCGAGGTTCAATGGTCGTGCATGGGTCACAGCAAATAGCTAGGAATTGCTCCACATCTGCAAAGTTATCAGCGGGACAAGCACAAAAGCCGGCTGGTATGCATGCTAACCATCCTCGTGGGCAAACTCTATGTGCAGACTACGCCAGCTCCGATAGACTTTGTTATGAGTGACAACTCTCTCACCGCCAGGAAGTAGCCCACTGTTTGATGAGCTAGACGATGATCGAGAGCCACCTGAGTTTCGACGGGTATTTGATTCGGTGGATAAATGGTTGAAAGAGAGTCTACGCGGCCACTTCCCGCGAGCCTTTCCATGGTTTTCATTTGACTCCCGTCTTTCATCGTTCTGGGTATAGAAGGTTAAAATAAGACATTTAGTGCCAACGCGTTTTACGTCATGCTTGAACCACACGAGGTCTAGCTCATAGTGGTGCGCTGAGTCAACGGACATATGGGCAAAAAAGGTAAATGTCATTGTTGCTTCGCCCGGTTTCTGCCATATTTTCAGTTGCTGAGCAGAAGAGACAATTGTGTCATGGGTTCTGATCTGTATTGTTTCGAATGTGTGCAACAGCTGTTTCTGACGAGCCGCGCACTGAAACCTCATCATCTGGTGTTCGTCGCTGAAAGAGTAGTAGGGTGTGAGCATTTGTACTGCACCGGTGGCTGCATCCACAACAAAACCATGGGGTATTTCGGAGAGTCCTTGCATATCACGATATGTGACTTCAAATGAGCCATGTTTGGTATAAGGGACCTTTCCACGAGGAACTAAAACTGTGAGCTACGAGTGAAATGGGGTGAATTTAATAGCATACCAAAATGCTCTAGCACCAGATTATTTCCTTGATCGTACCAGCGAACAACTCGCTCATGTTGCAGTTCACGCACATTGAAACTATACAGTGGACGGCTGGAACTCACGACAGTGTGAGCGATCAAATCGCTAATCGAGGATCAGCACCGAGTATAAGAGGAATCGTGTCCATAATAGTGGGTACTTACAGCCGGGGTGTTGCCTGTTGATCGTACTGTCGCGTGCACATTTCACCAACAGATGCGCAATGAGAAGTGCGCAACACGCTGGCTATAATGATTAAAAATTGAGCCGGTGCCTAGGTCTAGAGCGTCCCAAGACTGAGCGTTGCAGGCCTGCATCCACATTGCGCGCTGGCCAAATACACCAATCACGAGCCGCAACTTCCCACGTGTGCCCACCTTGTGTCTATTTATCAGGTCCCTGACGTCGTCGCCCCCCAATTTAGTTTACGACCGATAATCATATTTGGTTGCCTTGTGTCCGTCGTAATCTTGCCCCTTATGCACCGCCGCATTTTCCCCGCTCGCCATGGTCGGTTGATGCCTTCATCACTGTCCCATTTCCGCATATCGCATTATGAGCTTCTTCGGGAGACTTCGCCAGCTGTGGCGTGGTGTGGATGTCTCAGAAACGTATACATTCCTCACCATTGGGCGTCGCGACTTTGACGAGATACGAAAGTTGGTTCTCAGTATAGTGGAACGTAGCCATTTGAGTATCCGCATTTTACTGGTTGCTGCATCTGGCTTCTTCACTGGAGCATATACCATTTTCTCGACGAATGTAATAACGAAAGCCCTCGAGTACGTATATTGGAGCAAAGAACCGGACCCAAGTGGACACCGCAACCTTGGAATCAACATCGCGACCCTTGTGGGCACTTGTGTCGGTATGGTGCTCTTTGGGTACCTCGCTGATTGCTTCGGACGAAAACGACTATATGGTGTCGAGCTGGTGATAGTCATCAGCGCTACCCTGGGCCTTACGCAGGCTTCTGCGGGGTACAGAAATTCTATGAATATCTACTATTGGATAGTATTTTGGCGCATAGTACTTGGTATTGGGGTGGGTGCTGAGTATCCATTGTCGGCCTTGATTGCGTCTGAATGGTCTTCAACTAAGCACCGTGGTTTCATGCTCGCAGCAGTTTTCCTCATGCAGCCGCTTGCTCAACTCACGGCCCAGGGAGTCGGACTTGGAGCCCTCAAAGTCGAATGGAGCCGATGGAGACTACAGCATGACGAGACTAGTTTCGAAAGAACGGCCCCTGTTGTCGATGTTGTTTGGAGGCTGGTAATTGGAGTCGGAGCTGCTCCAGCCATCCTAGCTATTGTTGGCCGTCTTACTATCCCAGAGACCCCTCGGTTTCTTTTGGAGATTGAACGCAACGCATCGGCCGCTTTACAATCAACAGCAGAGGTATACAAAGGGCCTAAGCCGAACGAGGTCAGCCTCCCTACGATAGGGTCAAGAGAGACCGGACAGCCACAAGACCTTGACGCTATGGCAAGTGTTGGTGACCAGCCTATTGAACTTAGCGACGCCAACAGGACAAACCAAATCAATACCGGAGAGAATTTGCAGGAAAGTAATCGAGCTTACACCACAAGCCAGCAATCTAGAAATTCCGGCGAGGATAATTCGCCAAGACCTAATGAGACATTTTGGGAATGGTTTATAAGATCTTGGAATACTATAAAGAGGTTTCTCGGAAGTAAGCATGGGCCGATGTTGCTAGCTACTTCGGCCTGCTGGGGACTTCTCGATTTGGCCTATTATGGTCTTGGGCTTGACAATCCAGATTTGCTTAAGAAAATCTGGAGCTCTGAACCAGAAGGGGCCAAGTCGAAGGGTGGGCCGATATATCTGCAACTAGAGAACAACTTCACTCGTGCTCTACGCACGACAGGACCGGCATCTGTAACTGGCTGCTTTCTCATCCTACTACTTATAAACCGAGTGCCGCGGGTTCGTTTCATGGTGTGCATTTTCATTGTACTTGCGGTGGTGTTCGCTATTCTGGGTGGTAGCCTGTTCGATGTGTACGAAACCAACCACCACGATGTCACCGTAGTGTTCTACGCCATTGCCTTATTCCTTATCAACCTCGGGCCTAACACTATCCTGTTTGTGCTCCCAGCAGAGCTTTTCGAAACAAGAAACCGTGGGACCTGCTATGGCATCGCAGCGGCGTGCGGGAAGCTAGGGGCGATAATCTCCCAGTTGGTGCTATGGGCGGCTAAGGCGAAGGAACTTAAAACGCCGCTAGGGGGAGTGCTTCTTTCCTTGGTGCCAGCAATGTTACTGGGTGCCCTCATTGCATGGATATGGATTCCGGAGGTCCAAGATCCAATAGAGAGCAAAAGCAAGGGAATTCGAGAATATGCGAAGCTCTCGAATCGATCGCTGGAGGAGATCGCAGAAGACCCGACCAAAGGCCAAGTTGTCGGGGTGACGAACAAGATGCGACATTTGCTCCACTCTGGTGGGTAGCAAATCTGTGTTTCTAGGCGGCTAACTTGTCAATAAACGAGAGCACAGGGCTCCAATAATCGGAAACTAGCGATGTTAGTGCGCTGTGATTTGAATGCACGCGAGACTAATGCGGCAGCTCTCTTGCAGGTCGATCGCAGCCCAGATAGACACCCATTTGACGAGGTAAGCAAGCCACACCTGGAATGATTATTGGGTCAGTGGGCCGGTTGGCTGGGATCGGCTTCAGCCGCCTTGGCCAAGTTGCATCATTATTGAACCGCAGCCGTGGTCAACGAAGCCGATTGCAAAAGCGACCACGCGCTCATCAGCGAGAGAATCGAATAGGTAAGATGGATGCTGATGATGGTCGGTGCTGACGAAAGAGGGCTCGAGGATGTGCTGAGATGGGACGAAGGGAAGATGCAGAGCAGAGTAGAGTAGAGCAGAGTAGAGCAGAGCAGAGCAACAGAAGAAAAGGAAGAAGACGAGGTCAGTAGTGGCCGTCCCTGGCGCAAATCCATAGCTTAGGCGAGCATATCGGGGACGTCGAGGTGGAGAAATGCGGGTGGGCGGGCGGGCGGGAGGGGTAGGTGCAGGCGAGGAAGGCGATCGCGAACAGTGCTTGCATGTCGCTTTCCCCCAAGCAGCCAAGGGCGGGTACCACAAGCCAGCCACGTCCTGCACATCCAGCCCATCCTCAAGCTGAAAGCCCAATCTGTGTCTCTTTTTCGTCTCCCGTGAGCTCTTCCACATCAGCGCCGTCTGCGGGCATCCCTGAATTGGTGCCCGTGCTGTGCAGCATGTGCTCCATGGCCATTAGCAGCCCTCCACACCCTCTCACCACCTTCGCTTGGTGCTATGTGAGACCCGCACCTGCACAGCACATCGTGTATGTCGGCGACATGGCAGACCTGCGCTTGCTCTTTCTGCAGCTTTTCCCGGCTGTTACTCGCTGCACAAATTCCACCTCTCATCTTCATTGCTCCGCACTTCAACCACCTCCTCGCCCTCTACACCTCTCCTCCTTTCTCACAGTCTCAGTCGCTGTCCTTTCCCTAACCATTGGCACATACATCCTACCCCATTCGCCATGCCCAACCAGTTTAAGTCCCTGCTGGGCACCATTAGGAAGAAGCCCACTCGGGCTGCCGACGGACGCTCTGCTGCTCAGGCCAACGGTATTACCAATGGCGAGAAGACCGCCCTCGTCCAAGACCTCGCAACACTGGGTCCTAAGAACACCAAAACCATCATAGAAGCTATTCCACAGCTAGCCTCTGGAGAGCCACTTGACGACAAGGAACTTCTCCTCGAGCATGGCGTGGCGCTGCTTCAAGGCCTGCCATTGAACAGCTCCCTCAGCGAGAAGATCTCCGATGGCTTTATTTCCATGCTCTGGAATGACCTTCCTCACCCACCACCCACTGTCGCCGGCCCTGCCTCTCGCTATCGTCGTCATGACGGTGGAGGCAACAACCCTTGGGATCCAGAATTCGGCAAGGCAGGCTCGCCATACGCACGCAATGTGCCACCGATGAAGCCCAAGGGTCCGAATCTGCCAAACGTAGAAGATGTCTACGAAGCTCTGTTGAAACGCGACGAACCTTTCCGCAAGCATCCCTCTGGTCTCAATCGCCTCTTCTTCTCCTTTGCCACTGTCGTTATCCATGAGTGCTTCCAAACATCGAGAACTAATCCCTACATTAATGAAACCTCGAGTTATGTCGATCTTAGCACATTGTATGGGAACACCGCAAAGGAACAGGTGCGCGTACGTACCTACGAGAAAGGACTCATCTATCCGGATTCTATCGCTTCGGAGCGCATCATGATGATGCCTCCTGGTGTCATAGCGGTGCTACTCATGTTTTCGAGAAATCACAACCACATTGCCGAGAACCTGTACAATGTCAACGAAGAAGAGAAATACAAACCATGGGATGAACTGGACGAAGCTGGAAAGAAATGGTATGGAAAGCATTTTCTGATACTGAACAGAATACTTACTGCATCCCAGGCAAGACGAAGACATCTTCCAGATCACGCGCAATATCAATGTTGGCTTCTTCGCATCCGTTGTTCTCCATGATTACGTCGCAGCAATCCTCAATACTCCACGCGCAAATTCAGAGTGGTCTTTGGACCTAGGAAAGGAGATCAAGGAGCGCGGAAAGCGAGTGGAGCGCGGCACTGGCAGTCTGGTGTCTGTAGAGTTTGCTGTGCTCTATCACTGGCATGCTGCTTTAAGCGCAGCCGATGACAAATGGATGCAGGATATTATTCGAGATGCTTATCCCGAAGTTACTTCATTCGACGACATCACGGTAGAGATGTATCATAACGTTGTGAAGCAGTACGCCACCAAGATCATGAAGAATGAGCCCAGGACCTGGACATTTGGTGGTCTCAAACGAGGTCCTGATGGGCGTTTCAACGATCACGAGCTTGCAGACCTTATCAAGAGCTGCGTCGAAGAGCCTGCGCATGCTTTTGGAGCCCATGGAACGCCTGCCAGCCTCAAGGTCGTGGACATCATGGGCCAGCTACAAGCACGCAATGTATTCAATGTGTGTACATTGAATGAGTTCCGCCGCTACCTGAATCTTAAGCCTTACGAGACTTTCGAGGACTGGAATCAGGATGTGTCAGTCGCGAGAGCAGCTGAGCTACTATACGGTGATATCGAGAACATGGAACTATACCCAGGTTTGATGGCTGAGTGTACCAAGCCATTTATGCCAGGTAGTGGTGTGTGTCCTGGCCAAACAACAGGTCGAGGCATTCTCGACGATGCCGTTGCTCTTGTCAGAGGTGATCGTTTCTTGAGTTACGACTTTAACAGCAATACCCTGACGCATTGGGGCGCTGCGAAGCTCCATGAATCAGGAGGTGGTTCTTATGGTGGTGTGTTGCCAAAAATGATCTTTGGCGCTCTACCCCACGCCTTCACCGGCACCTCGCCGTACGCACTGCTACCTTTTTACACGCCTGAAGCTGCTAGGGATATACTCAAGACAAACAAGGTCCTAAACATGTACGATCTCAACCGGCCTCCAAGTGATCGCGAGGTCATCAGCATTCAAACAAACGAGGGTGTCAAGAAAGCCTTTGAAGACCGTGATAGCCTACGCACAATGTATCAGCAAGCTATTCGCAATTGCTCTGATGGACACGAGTTCATGATTGGCTGGGATGATGCCAAACGCCATGATCCACGATCACAAACCCTCCAAAAACTCTTCTTCGAAGATGGCTTTGAGAAGAACGTGGCAGCCTTTTTCAGCACTACAGTTCAGAAACTAATACAGAAAAATTCCTTGGCTACGGTCAAAACCCGCAAGTCGATTGACATCGTGCGGGACGTAACCAATATCACACCTGTACTATGGCTTGCAGATCGATTCGCACTCCCCCTGAAAACGGCAGAGCAACCACGCGGTGTCATGACTATCTACGAAACCTTCACCGCATTCCTTGTTCTATTCCTCTACCAAGGCTTCAACATCATCCCAGGCAACGAATGGAAACTCCGCGATGGTGCCATGAAGGCCGCTGAGCCCCTTCTCAAGATCTTCACGACTCATCTAAAGACACAACAAGGTATTCAAGAACATGTTGTCGACTGGCTTGCTAAGGGAAGCGCTTTTGAAGTTGGACCTAACGCTGATCGCCTCTACCATGGCCTGGCTAATACCAAATTGCCTATTGATGATCTTGCATCTGATTGCATGAACATCGGCACACCCGTCATCGGCAATCTAACAGCGCAGGCCTCGCTCCTCATTGACCTGTTTCTCAAACCTGCCTATTCACAGTACAAGAATCGCATTGTCGAGCTCGCACACAGCACAGACGAGTCCTCAGAACGCGAGCTTCAAGGCTACGTCTTCGAAGGCATGCGCCACGCAGGCATCGTCCCCGGTCTCCCTCGCGTCGCCACGCGCGACGTCACTATCCTCGACGGCGCCCGCGGGCCCATCACCATTCCTGCAGGCCACACGGTCCTCATTGCCACGTCTAAGGCAGCCATGGATCCGGCCGCGTTCCCAGACCCTGAGAAACTGGATCCCACACGCCCATTGAAGGACTACACGCTCCTCGGGCACGGCATGCACGCTTGCTTCGGGGCGAGGCTTGTAGGCACGGCGCTCGCGGCGACTTTGAGGGAGGTGTTCAAGCTGAAGAACGTGAGGAGGGCGCCAGGGAAGCAGGGACGGCTGACGTTCGTGGAATCAGAAGTGGGTGGTGTCAAATTGAAGAGGTATTTGGATGCGAGTTCGAGAGAGAGCGTGGTGCCGACTAGTTTGACGTTGCACTATGACGATTGAGGTTATGCAAATGGAATTGAGAGGGATGAGATGGACAGGTAATGACCAGGGTGAAATTGTTTGTGATGCTTAATGGGGATAGGTACAACAGATAGTATCTTTAATATTATTAGTAGTTCGTTAGCTATCGTTCGTCTTCAATGAGCACTGAGCCTAATGCTGTCGGAGAAGCATGGAGGCTAGGTTTAAAATGTCATCGTCATCTTCACGGGAATAAGTGTAACGGTCGGATAGCCTGATCATGGGCATTAAATCACAGATTACGATATGTAGTGATATCAAAATAAACTTAGTTGTCTATGAATTTGAGAAGCCCTCGTGTAAGGTGTGTACCACAATCAAGATTCAAGGGTCGTGCGTGAGTGTTGGAAATCGACCAGGAGCAACACGGCCCCCGTCTCAGCCCGCAATTTCACCACAACGACAAATGTGGATATACTAGAACTCGTTTATTTAGGACAGTTCGCCATCGCCGGTAATTAGCAGTTTAAACCATACCAGCAGATCAGAATCGGAACTTCGGATCGTCGTCCATCATCACGGAACCCTCAAATGTGTCCCTAAGTTTAAGCAGGAGAACTTGCATTGATGCAATCCTTGTGCATTCGTGCTCCACTCGCCTCTTTATCTGCTCTGATTGCTCCCTCTGCCGCACTAGTTGCTCTAGCTCACGCTCGAGCTCACTATCTAGGCGGTCGAGATCGTAGAGTTGAGCGAGGATTTGAGAACATCAGCCCTCTCTGCCTCTACCAGACTGTAGACAAGCACTTATCCGGGTTCATATCTTCGTTCATGATGTCTTTGCCATTTGCAACAACGGTTCCGAGTGGATTCTGTTCTAGCTAAGTTTGTGGATTGAACGCGAGTGGTTATGAATGCTGTTGCTCTATCTGGCTCATCTAGCTTGTTTTTCCATTCTTGCTCTTCATGGAGAAAACTTTTCAAGTTGACAAGAACTGGTAAAAAAATTATCGAAATGCAGGCATATCATTACAGCCATGTCAGTCTTCACATGGGGTAGTTAAATCGTTTCAAAACCACTAAGATCCCTCATGGATGAGAAATACTTTATAGGAAATTAGAAGGTAGAAGACTGGAGCACCGAATGAATCTGGTGAAGAGGAGAATTAAGAAATTTAGTGGGGCTTTTAGAGAGGATCAGAAAGGGGCACCACGGGGTAAGGGTGTAACGGAGTCGGAATATAAGCAAGTGTCGGAGTAGTCGGAGTAAACAAAACATCCCATACACGCTCACCATCACACTCGTTCAAGTAGCCTAGCATGGCTGCTACTAGTGATAGCAATGAATATGCATTATTGGATGGACGATTAAAGTAAAAGATGCGCTTGCGGCGGTCGGTTGTTCTCTCCATACATGTATGTGTTTGCCGATCATGACCAGGGCAAGCCGCTCCGTCGTGCTCGCAGACATCACGCGCACGCCTTGCTCAAAGCCGCAAGCACGGAAACTCGAGCGCGGGCCGAGGTCGCAATCGGGGTGGTGTGCAAGCAATGGGATTGTTGAAGCGGGGGGAGCGCGTGATGATGGTAGAGCCCGTCAGAGCTGAGCGAGCGGGGAGCGAAGCGAGGCGAGGCTTAACGCCTTGCCCGTGTACACCGCCCGCTTGCACGCACCGACGCACGCAATGGAGTTAGGACCTCAAATACCGCCTGCTGCCTCTTACCCTATCCTCCCTTCCTCCTCCTGCTCCTAGCATGCCTCACCCGCTGCTGTGTCCCAGACTGCCAT
>Ga0247757_10001856_pt1 | contig 12522 bp, 8 predicted proteins | sample UWRJL126311R4_FD_180929 | JGI IMG/M metagenome (GOLD analysis project Ga0247757, IMG submission 180929) | Plant litter microbial communities from Arlington Agricultural Research Station in Wisconsin, United States - UWRJ-L126-311R-4 | ecosystem: Environmental > Terrestrial > Plant litter >...
GAGTGACTCAGCTTTTCTACGGTTTGCTTTGCCACTGCATCATCTATACCACACCTGCCGAGAGATCCAGATATGCATCTGCCGCATACAAGCCTCGGCGATCGGTCGCTAAACTCAAATCTCGTGTCGATCATAGCATAGCACGAGGGACTATACTTGAACGGCCAGGCCCATAATTTATACGTACGTGCAAAAACATCATGGCTAACCTCTTGCGTCACAGATAATGCCGTATCGCTGGAGGGAACAAAGAAGTTGGTGGCGTACCTTGAAGACTTCGTTAAGTCATAAGGGAATGTGTTATGCAAGGAGGCATGATTGCATGCTACATCTCGACTGCATCAAAGGGCGGTTTCTTTTTTCCGCCCAAGAAACAAGGTGCACCTCGGTGGCGTAACTAAGTTGGCAGACTTCGTTTAACACGATACCCTCCATGAGAGCTGAAAAGTGTAGAAAATTTACTTAGTTTGAAAAGCGATGGTACCATTTATGCCCTTGATAGGCCAGCGGTCGGTTATGTGACCACCCGTTATCATGTGCATAACTGGTTGTTTCTACTGAAGCACGCAGGACCAAGAGTCGCTCTACCAAATAAGGCAAGAGGCATGTTCTCGAAAATTCGTCCACAAGGGGTGATTATGCTTCTAGGGGCATCTTCAACTCCTATAGGACCGTAAGCGAGGTCTGTCAGGTCTGCTCGGTAGGTTTGCACATGCTGCGCCTGTGACGGAAACTTGATGAGACGTGGGACGAACCATAGCTCACACCTATCGTGCCCGCGCAATTTGAAGCCTGATTAGGTGGTAAGCAGCGGCAGCGTAACGCCCATCCACCTCTGTTGAAAATAAATTAATAAACGGTGTGTGTAGCCATGTTCTCCTTGTAGGCGCCTGGGAGTTCTTCTGGTGGAGGAGCGCGTGGAGGCAGGTATCCCTTGCGAAAATCAGTGACTTCTCGTTTCTTGTTCCGGCAGCTGGTCCAATTGTGTCTCCCATCACATCTGTCTAAGCGAGCAATGGCTATAGCTGCTCCTGATAGCTCTCATGCATCCCCGGCCAAAGGTGGTCGTCAGTGGGCCGAGGAGGCGCCGCATTGACGTCTTGCGTTTCGGACATCCTAGAAGCGAGAGGCTGACACACACCTAAATCCAACAACGTCACAACCTCTCCCCAGACCCTTCTACCTCACCATGAGCCTACCAGTCCTCGATTCACCGAGTCGCTGGTTTCTGAAGGCACGCGATAAGGATCCTCGGTCGCTAAATATGGATTTGCAGACAGAAACGAAACCGTGAGAATTAGAGTACGCGCTCAGGTAGGGGACACTGCGCTTCAACATGATGATCCTCTACAGGATGCCTAGTGAATAGCTTCAATCAACACCATTACGGCCGCACAGCAAACGGCTCCTCTCGATTCTCTGTATGCTTAGATGATACACCGTAGAGCACAGCCAATCTCCACCGGAACCGTCCTGTGGCGTGGTGGCGTACCCAGCGCTGTGGCCTCTGAACGGGTCTCGCTGCTCCCGCTGCCTAGGCATCCTGGGGCATGCGGGTTGCATGATGCTGAAACCCAATCTTGACCTAGCGTCCCTCTTCTCAGACCATGCTGGGAGGGCGCCAAAGCTCACGCGTCTTGGGGAATGACAGAAGCCTCAGGACCGTTGTCTCGAAACTCCGCGCTACTGGTCCATTCTCCAGCTCCCACAAATACTGTTTGGCGTCTCATAACTGACTCCTAGCTCCACGCTTTCGTGTTCACGTTCTTTACTTTTCCTTTCTCACTGCCGGCAGGTTCAGGCACAATTTTCGACAGGAGCTGGACGAGTTACGGTCTCTTGTTCAACGTCGGTCGTTCTTTGCCTCGATGAATACGTGAACTTTACTTCCTTTCAGCCGCTGCTGGTTACCAGCGAGACGATTTACCTTCTTGTATACTTCTCTGCGGAGACTGGCAACATGGAAAAATGGCTCCCTCAACACTCGCATCTCGATGCCCGGTCGCACTTCAATATGACGCTCAATGTCTCGGCCGTTCGTGAGATGCCATGGACTGCACAGAATGGAACCAGGACTTTGATCGCGAATCTTCAACTTGCACAGGTTCAGACGCTGCGGACAATGCATCTGACCCTGGGAGCTTTTAGCCTGGCCCTGACGCTTCTGACGGTCCATCGTATCATCTCGGATGCAAGTAGAGCAGCGGCTCTGCAGGTGTCCGCCAGGAAGCAGTAGGTAGTAATCAAATCTTAGAAAGTTGGCGCTGATAATTGCCAGACGCTTTAGCGCTCTCCGAAACGTGCATGCCGCAGAGACATTCCCACTCGTACTGGCTTGCGGTGCGGTTCTCCAGCAAATTATATTTGTAGCAGTGCAGAGCACTTCTCTTAGTAGTGTCTTATCAAGGCAATGCCGTGGACTGGCTATGATCACGCTGCCTGGTGTGTACATCCGTGGATTTGAACCTTGAGCTTGACTGACGATCTTCAAAGCGATCTTTTTGGTGGGAAATGTCACCCTCGTTTTCGGCGTTGACATGGCTATTCGAGCTCTCAGCCGCGATCGATTCGCTGCACGAGGAAAATGGTCCACCACTGTGTGCATTGGATTCATTTCCTTCCTTGTCCTTCTAACCTGGATACCTACCGTGGCCTGGCCAATGTACAACCGATGTTTCGCAAGCTTGATCTGGTTCCCGATGCGATACGAGTTACTCATGCTCGTTGTTCTCGTCATAATGGTCAGCACGTTCTTAATCCTTGCGGCCATCATCAGCATACAGTTGATGCGAACCGTGGACGTGGATCCCAATCAACGTATTGCGGCCTCAAGGATGTGCTATTACCTGCTAATGGCTACCACAGTCTACGTAAGTGCAAAACTCAGTTGATGCGCGCACATCTTGACATTGAATAGGCTCTCGTCATCCCTGTTGAAGTGCAAGCCCACAGAAAAGATTTCAATAGTACCTATGCCACGTCAAGAATCGCAGAAGTCGCTTTGTTCTCTTCTGGGGTGATCATAGCCTTCTTTCACCTCTTCCTCCGTGTGAACGCTACGCGTCTAGTCATCAAACCGATGAGCGAGATGAATTCTCAAACGAAGCAGAAGCGACCAAAGCTCCGGTTATTTGGTCCCAGTGATTTAGAAATGAATATCAGTGGACCGATGGCGCTCCAAGGTGGACGGGGACACGAGAGCCGACAAGGTCTTATTGAAGTTGGTCCAGAGAAGAATCGATATGACTTCGAGCCAGATTACTTTATCCGAACCGAACGTCCACTAACTCCTGCTTCCGCTCAATCTATTGACCCCACCAAGTGGCCGCTACCACCAGACCCACTCCAGACTGGCTTCTTCGCAGAGCCCAAGGACAGTACCAATGGTCTTCACCGACGTAACAAATCCAATTATTCATTATTCCCAACCCGAGCAGAGGATGTGCCGCGGCTGCCTGCTACTGTTTACACTCCGCCAAAATCGGCTGGTGAGCCCCCGAAGTTCTCCAAGCTAGCCATGCGACGCCAATCTCGACGAAGCTCTCTTGGTGACACCAAGTCTGTCACTGATGTCAGCGAGGCCTTCAGCTTTCTGATGAAGCCTCCAGCTCTTTTTTCCGGGCGTCATGGCCGCAATCAAAGTACTGACAGTAGTGCAACCGTACAAATTGGGCTTCGGTTCTCTGTCGCACCAGCAACGCTCGCCGCAGCCAATTGCACGAAAAAGGAAAGGGACATGGTACCCGCTATACCTCGAGCTCCTCTTCGACGCGATGAGAGTGATTCTAGTGTTGAAACATTAGGTCTTCCTATACAAGCGCCCTCGAACAACGCGACGCCTTCCGATCCAGAAGGTGAAATTCTCCAAGCTACCAGCTTTCCTGAGCCCCCGAAGGCGACGCTTTCGCCTGGCAAGTCTAGCCCTGGAAGAACACCGGCTTTCCCGGTGCTCTCCCCGGCCACATATCTTCAGAGTCAACGGGAGAAGATCCTTCCGCCAACGCCTCGCTCGGCTTATTTACCTCTCCCACCCCTGCCTCCCGCACCGACGGGGCCAGGCATGAGCGGGTTGAGAATGAATCCCATTTCTCCGGCGGCATCGACGTCTCCCACCTCGCCTCACCCCCCCAATACGGGTCGCATTTCGCCCGCCCGATCGAACCCAGGAAGATCACCCACAGCACCATCACCTGGAGCCAGAATACCTCTTGGTGCTGGCACTATGGCACGCAGTCCACCAGCTAATGGCTGGATTTGACAAATTGTGGCATGCACGCATTATTCCAGCCACATTCTAGACCGGACCTGCGAGATCCGATTGTACTATTACTAGCGTTTGGGTTGGGCATCATCACACTTGGCACAAAAAGAGCCAGCTTCTGCGGCGTTCCGAGGTTTCATCTTTCCTTCTGCTACAAGACCCTGCATACCCTGGACCCCACCCGCTACACCCACACGACCAGTCATCCCTTTCCTGTATGGCTTCTCTTTTCTGAATGCCCATTATTATGCCTTACGCCCTTCCCTATTGTCCATGTATGCTTTGCGTTACCCTCTCGTTCGCTCCTTCGTGTCACACTTTCCCTCTTAATTTCGAGGTGTTGGCAGACCCCAACTGTGGTGTCAGGCTTAGGTGGTTCTGCCCTGTGTGATTAGATTGCAGGCTGCGTTAAAGATATCACCTCGAGGTGTATTGCGCAACGAGCTGTTCCGAAGACGAGTCAAGGGAGAATGTCGTGAATGGCCTGCTATAGTATAGCGCTACGCTTGGACTGTTTTCTAAGAAGATTGTAAATCAAAGTCCATATATACAACCAAGGTCTTTCCTGCTGTCCTATGCTGCGTTCGAACGAATTTCCTTTGATAATGCGAAGTAATCGATTCAAGCATTGGAGTCTCCTCAATAGCCCTAAGTTCAGGGTCTTGTCTGCCTGGTCGCATCGACTCTATACTCGGAAGACTTCTCAACTTCATCCCCCTTCACATCTCAGAGTTCCGTTAGGATTGCCCGGAACGTACGAGGCCGGCTCTCTCGCCACGAACCCACATGTCAATATTTTCTCCGAGCGGGATGTCCCGCGTCTCATGTTGACGCGCGTATACGGGCCTTCTGGCATTCCGTGCTTACATTGACGAGTTTGCATGCGGCCATCGACGAATGGGGAAGCTGACAAGAGGTGTACCGTACCGCCCCATTCATGGTAACGAGGAGTCGACGACTTCAATCGCACGCGAGGGACACGAGACGCATAGCTCCTTCCAAAATGACTGAGCTTTCTAATGGCATAGGAGGCTTGTGGTCATAGTGGGTAGTCTAGAAGCGGGCGATACGCAAGTGATTAAGAGTATATGCAGAATGGCACCCTCTAGTAGTGCCGGCTCTTGGACCTCAGCTGTAGATTTTGCCACATATGAGCGCAAGAGCTGCCAAACAGTTTCACCCGCGTTATTCCATCTACGAAAGGCCGTTATGAGATGTAGTCTATAGCAAAGAATGAATGCACTCGAGAAGATTTTAATTACAAAAACTTGTAGATAAGTGCGCGAGACGTTTCTCCATTAGATTAGAGATTGATGTATTATTTTTATCCGATTCCTGCGTACACTGCCACTAGCTCCATTGGTACTTCGGGGAAGCCACACTAATTACATGTAGTTCTCTACTCTACACAGTCCCTTTTACGGCGTCTTATATCTGAGAGGTTGGTTGCGTGTGGATTGATCAAGCACGAAGCCTTTTTCTCGTCCCTGTCTGCTTCTAATCACTGTAGAGAAGGTATCATGCGATGGCACGCCCTCTGCTTGTTCAGATAAAGGTGCATTCTCGCATTGTGATGGTGGCTGAGTTCAATAAATCAGATGGCTTTCCATCGGTGAGGCTGAAGACCTCCAAGCCTGTCAATATTGGGTGTGCAAGACTGACCAATGAATGGCTGACGCGATACGGTATGGTGGGATGCGAGCCGATAAGTGCGCTGCAATCCCACTCATAAATCTGTCTCACGCTACTTTTAAGCCCACATCTTTTTCAGCCCTCTGTGGTAGGAAGTAATTGTATGAAGTGAATCTCTACCGTCAGACCTCGTTGAATATAAACCAGAGTTATCATATCCAAATAATGAATCCAACCTGTACCTCGGATCAGTTTCGGTGCTATGACGACACATCAGATTCCTCCTATTGTCTTGCAGCTTCTAAATTTGATTGCTCCATGTGGAACTATTGCGACTGCCCATTCATAAAATCAGACTCGGACATCGCGGGACAAGGTGTAAGTGACATGTTAGATCATCAATTTTTGTAGATTGTTTACCGTGATTAAGATTCTCTACTCCTTTCTCGTCTCCGCAGCGGTGACAATTGGACTCACCATTAGCTGCCTCATACTCAAAAGGGACTATAATGATGAACAACTGAACAAGTTCGACAAAAAATTTCGAGCCTGGATTTGTCGCCCCTTACGACAGGCCTATGACAACGATGCAATGGACCGTTGGGCAGACAGGTTGTATGCCGTCATTCTTAGCCTCAGCGACTCACAACTTGTTACGGGGATTGCAATGTTGGCAAGCGCTGTTAAACTTCTGAACGACGGGGAAGTTGTAGTCTACAACTTCAATATCGTAGCTGATTTGGCCTGGTTCAGTTCCAACACGCACTTGCTTGCGCTTCTGGTTATTCGTACCTATTCAGGTAGCAGCAAGAAGAGAGTGAACAACACATCCCCCGTCAACAATTGGGCTGTATTCACCAACTCGGACGTTCTTAGATATACCAGACTCAGTCTCATGGTCGTTCTTGCTGTGTTACTGGTCTACGTCAGCTATCTTTCGGGAGCCTACAATCTCTATGATAATCTCAATTGCCCTATGAAATGCTTAGCCAATATGAAGAAGGGAGGAACACCACTCCAATGGACGATAGTCAACACGTTCTTTGTCCTCTGGAGCTATCCTCCGGCCATCGTACAAAACATTCCAATTGTCCTGCGAATCTGGTTAAGATTGCGCGGGAAGATCCAGCAGTGGCACGACGACGTGCTACGCGGCCCTAATAGTAGACTAAAGGCCAATGCGGTATTGAAGGAGATTTATCTACTCCTAGCATATGCCATCATCTGGGGCTGGAATTTCTTTGCCTCAGAATTCGAAACCGTTCTCGAAATCACAGGCTGGTTTCTCTACGGAGTGATTGGCGTCATTAAAGATCGCAATTTAGCGAAGACATGTCAGTTTCCGGACGGTACGCCATGTATGTCGCAAGATGAATGGGAAAAACAAAACCAGTTCGGGTTCGGTCAATTAATGCCGCTATTTCTTCTTGCTTTGCCTGTACTCACGTTCATTGAAGCTTGGGACAAGAAGGGACATTGAGGTTGTCAAAGTTGCGATAATGTTGTCGATTACCTCCGCCCAAGCCATAGTCATGGTAAAAGTAGGCAATACATCCCTGCGTACGATTAATCTTCCAAGTCTGAGCTCTCCCTTGCATATGTTCAACGTCATAAGCTAAGAAGGTTAGCGCGCCCGCTTCAGCCCTATGGAACTGGAAGTCAATGCCGAGCTACAGAACCTCTAAATTTTACAACATTCGAGAGGTTCACACCTCGACCCCAGTGTCGCCATGTCCCGCATCTCACGAATAAGGGGTCCCGGGTTTATCGTAATCTTTGGAGCCTCTGCCGCCAGCGGGGCCGCCTACCGTTACCTGAAGCCACCACCGGGCGCCGAGGCACCGCTGCATCCGTACAACTTCTCGCCGTACACGCTTATTGACAGGCAACCGGTTTCCTCGACGAGCGCAATATTCACATTGGCACATACTGGCGGTGCCGGACCGCCTGAGAGCGTGAAGGAGGCTTGGAAGCGCAGTGTATGGAGCGTACAGGTCAAGCAGCCGCAGCTGCAGATCGCTAGAGCCTACACGCCGCTTCCGCAGATTTTAGATGGAGGTTATGTGAGCGAAGAAGAGGCAGGAGATATTCGGCTGCTGATTCGGCAAGAGGAAGGTGGAGAGGTCTCAACATATTTGCATTGTCTGTCTGAGGGTTCCTCGATTGAATTGAGAGGGCCAAATATTGAGCACGAGCTACCGCACGATATCAGAGAGGTCATATTCCTAGCAGGAGGTACGGGTATTGCGCCCGCGATGCAGGTTGCGCAAGCTCTGGGACGCAGAACTGGGAGCAAGATGCATATTCTGTGGGCGAATAGACGGAGAGAAGAGTGCGTAGGAGGCATTAATGATGACCGTACAATCGCAAATGCTGCTGGTCAAGAAGGCTCATCATGGTGGAAGGGCTTCTTCAGCTCATCACAACCCCCGCCAGAAGAATTAAGCGTAGACAATGCCAGCAGCCAGACGAAAGGTGTTATCGTACAGGAGCTCGAAGCGCTCAAAGAGCGAAGTCGTGCCGCAACGCGAGGCCTCCACGTACAGTACTATGTCGATGAAGAGAAGACTTTTATCAAACCTGGCGACGTCACCAAACGATTGCATACCGAAGAACCAGCAGAAAAGGGCTCTAGACTAATCCTTATTTCTGGACCTGACGGCTTCATTGAGTATTGGGCCGGCAAGAAGCTGTGGCTTGAAGGGCGGGAAGTACAAGGCCCGCTTGGCGGTGTGTTAGCTACTATGGACCTTGAAGATTGGAAGGTCTTCAAACTGTAATAGATGTATGTACTTTTACCATCGATATACCCTTCACAGCCTACGATTTTTTATATCTGAGGATGTCTCACAGTTTCCTATTCATCATCAACTGGTCATGCGTTGAGTTTGTGCATCGCAGAGCCAAAGACCCCCAAATTTATCCTGTAGTACCAACCTCTTGACGCTGAACAATCGTCTCTATCCACTCGATGCCTAACTTAGATCATATGACTGGAAGGTGCCTGGTAATCTCTGTCTGTGGACTCTCTTTTCGAGGTTAGCGCAGTCCCTACGCTTATTTTCATTATGCATCGCTCCTCGCCCTATCAATCTGCTGCCAGTTGCTTTGAATATGTACATTCTATTCTAAAGTATAAATTTGCTACCCGAGCTATTAGTTATATAATTATCTTATGGGATTCTCTTGGTGCTTACTTAGATTTAGTGTGTAACGATAGATGTGATGCTCCTGCGCACGCAACCCCTATTCTACTCTACAAGTACTCTCCTACCTCTTCACCGCTCGGCTTTGTCTAATCACGAAAGAGCTTCTCTTGGCTTAGTAGGAGACCGTCGTATCATAATAGAGTACGTCCAACGGGTTGCCTGCACTAACCGATCGTAGATTAGTTGAGTGCTTATTCTTACCAGCTCAGGCTGTAAGGACTGAAACCTATGTAATTGAAGATTTCAGCCTTGACCGATCGTGGTCACACTACTTGAAAACCAGTGCGGGGTATCTTAGACAGCCAATAGTAAAAAATCGCATGAATGCTAGGATCCAGTAATGATCAAACACATGGTCTAGAGATCGAGGAAGACCCAATGTTGGGGCAAGAAACGTGTGGGGATAGCAAGCCAAAGCGAAAGTCAGGGCCACTAGGATTCCACATATCAACCTGTACTTTCTGACTTTATTGCTTCGTTTACAGTCATACCGATCTAATTCAAGTATATATAAAACCAATCTCTGTTGCTTAACCGCCTGATCGAGTGAGTTACATACTCGCGTTCATACTTACGTTCCACCAGCATGTCTCTCCCTAAGGACACTTTGCTCCAAAACCCGAAGATCTCCATCCGGGATCAATGGGCTCGCCAGCATGCCATTAGAGCACTTGAAGAAGAGTGGAGTAAAATCGCCCCTTCTCTACCGACTGACGGTCCCAAACCTCACCCTATTCAGCGTGGGGACGACGGCTTGACCATTGCCCATCCCCCATGGGGGGAAAAACGCCCTCCCTTCGAGTACCCCCCTCCGATGCCCATAGTCATTAACCTAGGCATCGTAGGAGCCGGAATTGCTGGACTTTTCGCCGCAGGGGTGCTCGACAATCTCAATAAGGAATTAATCAGGAGGGCTAACATTCCTGAAGTCGGGCCTAAAAACATCGATGAATTTTATCGTTCATACGACCCGTGGAAAAATCCACGCAAGCTGTTGTATTTTACATATGAAATCCTTGAATCTGCAGATGAGGACAGAGTTGGAGGCCGCCTCTTTACTTATAATTTCGGTGGGCCGAGAGAATCTCATGATTATTATGATGTTGGCGCAATGAGATTCCCAGATATTCCAATTATGACACGGTAATGGGTTCCCGCTCTAGCAGATTCCCCAAATATATGCTAACTACCATTAAAATAGGGTTTTTGATCTCTTCGACAAGCTTGATATGCAGAAGACTGATCTGAAAAGGAATCCCCAAGCCCAGGACGGATCCATAATTCCATATTACATGAAAAATGCCGACCCTAAATCGAGCACAGTTGAACCATGGCGCTACAATGACATCACTCAATGGGGCACCTACAAAACGATCGTGAAAACTTCAAGTGATAGCGATCCCTTCAAGATGGCAACTGATGGGACTATTCCCGAAGAGTATGATACAGTTTATCAAATCCTATCAACTAAACGATTTTTACTAACAAGGTCTTGCTTAGCATTCGCAAGCATAGTCCCGACGATGTCATGAAGGCTGCCATCAAGCCATTCAGAAAAGCCTTGCGAGGCGATAAAAAGAGCGGTAGAGCAGGATGGGATCTGCTAATGCACTATGATACTCTCAGCACCCGCCAATTCCTGGGAATGTACGTACAGCCACACCTCCCCTTATCTTACCATTATCAGGAATATACCACTAATACGTCTCCATCTTGAAGGGAGCCACCTGAAAAACTTCCTGTAACAGACATTCCACCACCACCATACAACTACGAAACAATCGAGTGGATGGAGACTTTCAACGGGTAAGTTCCAGACTCCAATCAACTATCATATTTTTGTTAACTCGACTTGAATTATCTAAGAGGAACCAATTGGTATGACCAAGCATTCAGTGAGACTGTTCTTGAATCTATGGATTTTGAATACGACGATAATAAAGATGTGAATTGGTATTGCATATTGGGTGGTGCTCAGCAGCTCGCCAAGATCTTAGAGAAAAGAATCCAGCGAAAACCTATCTACAATACCAAAGTTACGAAGATCACAGCTACGGCTGAAATGAATGTGAATGTCGATACGACGGCCGGAAAGGGCAAGAAATCGTACATGGGCCTTTTCAATACGACAACCCTAGGCTGCATGCGACGAATGGACCTCCGCGATGCCAAGCTCAACTACGCTACAAAACAGGCGCTCCGCTCCCTCGGGTATGGCCCGGCATCCAAAGTCGCCATCAAGTTCAAAAAGGCGTGGTGGATCCACAATCTCGGCAATTATAACATCAAGATGGGTGGCTTAGGCCATTCGGACCTCAATGGCCGCATATGCGTATATCCATCATATAATATCTATGATAAAGAGTCCGAAACAGCCGTACTACTCTGTTCATATACATGGCAGCAAGATGCAGAGCGCATTGGGGCGCTCATGTCCACCAACCCTGATCATAGCCAAAAGGTAGCGGATGAGGTAGAGTTGAAGGAGCTTCTTATCCGCGAGCTTGCGTACCTCCACAAAAACGATGACATGTCGTATGAACACCTGTACGATTTGATCAACAAGAGCTATGTCGACCACCATGCTTTTAGTTGGGACAGTGACCCGCACACCGCTGGGGCGTTTGCCTTCTTCCGCCCGCAGCAATTTACGCACATGTGGAACAAGATGATCAAACCGTCTGGCGATGTCGTCATCTGCGGCGAAGCCGCCAGTCCCCATCATGCATGGGTGGTCGGCGCACTCGAGAGTGTAGTACACGGCTTGCATGCCTGGCTGGCAGAGAACGTATATAAATATCCCGTGTTCCACATGGCGATGGATATTCTGGAGAAGGAGGAGAAGGGTAACCCATTCGTAGGGCTCCCGCCTTATATGGAACCTAACATTTCAAAGTGGCACGGATTCTTTGGGAATTTACACAGATGGAATGCCTTGCATACAGGTCAGGGGAGAGAACTTAGTGAGTTGTTCTCTAAGCTTAAATTCGAGGAAAGGAGAGCGTAAGAATATGCGCTAGACGCAATGGCCTTATTAGTAGGATCTTGTTTGGTGACTTTCAAAAAGCCTGCTAGAGAAATTGCCATAATGAGTTGTTTTCGTGTCAGCTATTCATAATATAGTTCCAATCATTAGACCGCTATGTAGTGGTGCCCGAAATGGGTTGTAGGAACCTTTACTATCCCAGGACAATCGGCCTAGGAAAATTAGAGTCCTGGGAAAATCAGCGTCCTTGTATAACCATCTGTCGCACCTGGAACAGCTATAGCTGAGCGCTTCACCGAAGCGTCCAGGAAGCCTGGAGCGCGCGCTCTAGCGCACCGGAGGAACCCACCTCCGGCGCGCCCTATATAAGGTCTATAGAGCGCTGCCTTGGAGAATCAGACCTATCGCTCTTCTTCTAAGCTCGCTTCCACACC
>Ga0247757_10001857_pt1 | contig 12506 bp, 14 predicted proteins | sample UWRJL126311R4_FD_180929 | JGI IMG/M metagenome (GOLD analysis project Ga0247757, IMG submission 180929) | Plant litter microbial communities from Arlington Agricultural Research Station in Wisconsin, United States - UWRJ-L126-311R-4 | ecosystem: Environmental > Terrestrial > Plant litter >...
CCCGGCTTGAGAGGCCGGACACGATCTGCGGGAGCGCGACGAACGCGATCGCGCCGACCGCGACCGTCGCGAGGATCTTGAGCGGGAACCCGAGCGAGAAGGCGTTGAGCGCCGGGGCGACGCGCGTGAGGAGGCCGAGCCCGACATCCGCGAGCACGAGCACGACGATGAGCGGCCCGGCGATCTGCACCGCGGCGAGGAACATCTGGCTGAACCCGTTCACGAGCACGTCGGCCAGGTGCGCCATGTCGATGCGACCGCCGAGCGGGATCGCGCCGAAGCTGCGGATGAGGCCGCCGAGCACGAGCTGGTAGCCGTCCGACGCGAACAGGAGTGCGAGCGCGACCATCTGCAGCAGGCGGGTGAACTGGGCGCCGTCGACGTTCATCTGCGGGTCGTAGCCGGAGGCGAGCTGGAATCCGCCGAACAGGTCGACGAGGCCGCCCGCCGACTGCACGGCCGCGAACACGAGCATGACGAGGAAGCCGAGCGCGAGGCCCGTGAGCGCCTCCGCGACGAGCGCGAGGAGGAAGGGGCCGACGTCCTGCATCGCGTAGCCGTGGTGCTGGATGGTCGGCACGACCGCCACCGCGATCCCGACGCCCAGCATGGCCTTGATGCGCACCGGGATGCCCTGGTGCGAGAACGGCGGCGCGACGAGCAGGAAGGCCGTGATCCGGATGCAGGCGAGCGCGACCCCCTCGAGCCAGCCGCCGTCGAGCGCGATCATCCGACGCTCGCCAACAGGGCGGGGATCTGCGCGAACAGCTGGTGGGTGAAGGTCACGAGCTCGGAGATCATCCACTGCCCGCACACGACGAGCGCGATCGCGACGGCCACGAGCTTGGGCACGAACGCGACCGTCTGCTCCTGCACCTGGGTGATCGACTGCAGGATCGACACCGCGAGCCCGACGACGAGCGCCGTGACGAGCATGGGCGCCGCGAGCATGGCCGCGGTCGTGAGCGCGTGGATGAAGACGTCCATCACGCCGGACGTGGAGGCGCCGGAGGTCGACATCAGCCACCACCCCCGGTGTGCGTGTAGCTGCCGATGAGCGCCTGGATGATCAGGCCCCAGCCGTCGACGAGCACGAACAGCAGGATCTTGAACGGCAGCGACACCATGACCGGCGGCAGCATCATCATGCCGAGCGCCATGAGCCCCGACGAGACGACGAGGTCGATCACGAGGAACGGCACGAACACGACGAACCCGATGATGAACGCCGAGCGCATCTCGCTCAGCATGAACGACGGGATGAGCGTCTGCGTCGGCACCGACGACGGATCGTGCGGGTTGTCGAGGCCGGCCGCGCGCGTCATGAGGGCCAGGTCCTGCTCGCGGGTGTGGGCGAGCATCCAGGTGCGCAGCGGTCCGAGGCCGAGGTGGATGGCCTGCTGGAAGTCGATCGTGCCGTTCATGTAGGGCTGGACGGCGTCCGCGTTGATCTGCGTCAGCACCGGCCACATGATGAAGATCGACAGGAACAGGGCGAGCCCGGCGATCACCTGCGTCGGCGGCAGGGTGTTGAGGCCGAGCGCGTTCCGGGTCATGGCCAGGACCATGAAGATCTTCGTGAACGACGTCACGCACAGCAGCAGGGCCGGCGCGATGGACAGCGCGGTCACGCCGAGCAGCACGAGGACGGACTGCGACGGGGCGCCGTCCGGCCCGTTGATGCCGATCGTGAGCGTGCTGCCGACGCCCGGCGTCGGCACGGGGGTCGGATCGCCCGGCGCGGCGCTCGCGGCCGCAGCCGGGAGCACGGCGAGCACGCCGCCCACGGCGATGACGCCGAGCACGACGAGCAGGCGCGTCGAGAGACGGCGCGCGCGGGCGGAGAGGGTCATCGGAGCTGTCGGAACGCGTCCACGGTCTGGCGCCAGGTGTCGGGCGACAGGATGGAGCCGGCGAGCGGCGAGGCGGCGGGGCGCTGCCGCGGCGCGGCGGGCGCGATCACGGTCGCGGCGACCGGCTCGGGCTGCGGCGGGGCGGCGACGGGCGCGGGGATCGGGGCCGGCGCCGGACGCGCGGGGATCGTGATCGTCGGGATCATCGCGGTGATCGGGAGCACGGCGCTCGCCGACGGGCGCGCGGCGGCCGGAGCCGCGGGAGCCGGGGCCGCGGGAGCCAGGGCCGGAGCGGGCGTCGGAGCGACGGGAGCCGCCGCCGGAGCCGCGGCCGGCACGATCGGGATCGCCGACGTCGGGAGCGGCATGAGCTCCACCTCCGCGACGAACTGGCCGGTGATCACGGTGCGCACCGGCAGCGGCTGCGGCACAAGGCCGGAGGCCGGGTCGATCTCGTCCTCGACGAGGGCCGGGGTGAGAGCGGTCGAGCGCGCGTAGCGCGGGGCGAAGACGGTGGCGGGCTCGTGCGCGAGGGCCGGGGCGGCAGGCGCGGGCTCGGAGACGGGAGCCGGGGCGGGCTCCGCCGGCGCCGCGGCGGCCGCCTGCTCGGCGACCATCGCCCGCTGCGCCGCGATGAGCTCGCGCGCGAAGAGCGCGGCCCAGTCCGGTGCGGGCTCGGCGACGGGCGGGTCGGCGGGCGACGCGGCGGGCGCCTCGGCCAGCGGGGCGTCGGGGAGCGGGGCCTCGGCGGGCGCGGGCGCGACGGCCGCGACGACCTCGGGCACCTCCGTCGCGGCGATCGCCACCGGCTCCGCGGCCGGCAGCTCCCTCACGGACGGCTCCTCGACGAGGTCGTCGACCCCGTCGAGCTCCTCGTCCGATCCGGCCCGGTGCAGCACGGTCACGCCGTGCTCGGTCACGCCGAGCAGGAACTCGCGTCCGTCGAACTCGACGACCGCGACCGACGACTTCTGCCCGAGCGCGTGGCGCCCGCGGACCGCGGCGGTCGGTCCCTGCGGCGCGCGGCCGAAGATCGAGAGCGGGGCGCGACGCGCGCCGGCCCGGCGGGCGGCCGGCTTGGCGGCTCCCTTCGCGAGGCGGCGGCGCAGGATCCAGAGCACCGCGAGCACGACGCCGAGCGCGACGACGACCCGCAGCGCCAGGAAGATCGTGTCGGCATCCATCAGCGCGTCCCCTCGGCGCCGTCGAGGATGCGGGTGATGCGCACCGCGAAGTCCTGGTCGACGACCACGATCTCGCCCTGCGCGATGAGGCGCCCGTTGAGGAGGACATCGGCCGGGGCGCCGACCGAGCGGTCGAGCTCGATGACCGCGCCGGGGGTGAGCGAGAGGACCTCGCGCACCGACATCCGGGTGCGGCCGACCTCGACCGTGAGCGCCATCTCGACGTCGTTGATGCGGCCGAGCCGGTCGCCGATCTCGCCCGCGTCGAGCGGCGGCGCCGTCGGCGCCTCGCGGAGCCGGACCGCGAGCCACGCGATCACGCCGTCGTGCGTGGTGAGCTCGTAGACCTCGGCCTCCGGATCGCCGAAGAGGCCGGCGGCGTCGCCCTCGCGGATCTCGCCGAGCAGCCCGGTGCCGATCGTCGCGGCCGCGGCCTCGAGGGCCGGGCGGAGCACGTCGGCGAGGACGATGCGGTCGCTGCCCGCGGCATCCGCGAGCGTCGCCGGATCACCCACGACGATCGCGAGGTCGGCGCTGCGGTCGCCGACGAACGTGGCGATCACGGCGTTCGCCGCGAGCTCCGCGGGGACGAGCACCTCGTGCGCGGGCACCGCCTGCGGGCGGGTGGCGGACGGGAAGGACTCCGCGAGCGCCCCGGCGATGCGGGCGAAAGCGGCGGTCTCGGCGGCGGTGGTCATCAGGACTCCTCGGTGTCGACCACGACGCACGCGAGACGGGATCCGGTGGATCCGATCGCGGCGGTGGCCACGGCGATCCCGTCCACGGCCACGTCGAGCGGGCGGGAGGCGGGGTGGGGCAGGCGGAGGACGTCGCCGACCGCGAGGTCGAGCACGACGCCCGGGTTGACGGTGAGCGGGGTGAAGCGCGCGGCGACCCCGACCGGGGCGGCGGCGAGCTGTCCGCGCAGACGTGCGGCGTTCTCGGACGGACCGGCGGGCTCCTCGACCGAGCCGAGGGCCGGCAGCAGGACCGCGGCGGGGATCGCGAGGGTCGCGTCGAGCTCCGCCTCCCCGATGCGCAGGCGGAACGACGCGACGACCATGAGGTCGGCCGGTGCCGCGGCCTGGGCCAGCTGGGCGCTCGCATGCACGGCCTCGACGGCCAGCTCCCGCGGGAGGTAGGCGCCGAACGAGTAGCCGAGCTCCTCGAGCGTCTCGTCGAGCAGCCGGCGGATCATCGCGAGCTCGACGGTCGTGAAGGGGCGCTCCGGCGGCGGGATGACGCCCGCGCCGCCGAGCATCCGGCCGACCCACTCGAGGAGCGCGGCCGCCGGCAGCTGGAACACGGCGCGCGCCGCGACCCCGCCCATCGGCACGAGGGCGAGCGCGGCGCCCGCGGGCAGCCGCGCCGTGTAGTCGTCGTACGCCGAGATGAGCACCCCGGTCGTCGCGATGCGGCACACGGTGCGCAGCTTCGCCGTGAGCTGGGTGCCCCACTGGCGTGCGAAGGTCTCGAACGCGAGATCGAGCGCGCGCGCCTGATCGCGGGCCAGCGTGGCAGGGCTGCGGAAGTCGTAGACCTCCGCCTCCGGGCGCGCGGCGACACCCGGCATGACCTGAACCGTCATGCAGGGCACTATCGGTCCGGGTCAGAGGCCGGTAAGGCTCCCCGTCAGTGGTGGGCGCCCCCCTTTTGCGTGTCGTGGGACGTCGTCGAGGTCGTCGTGGTGGACCCCGTCGCCGGCTTCGTGGTCGCCGCCGCGGGCGCCACGTTCTTGCCCGTGGCAGGGTCGACGGCCTGGTTCGGGTCGAGCGTGCCGTCGAGGATCCCCGGGATCAGCTTGCGGATGTCCTCCGACTTGTCGCTCAGGATCACGATGTCGACGCGGCGGTTCGCGGCCATGTCGTTCGGGTCGGTGGAGGCGGGGCGCGACGAGCCGTAGCCGGTCGCCGACATGCGCGAGCCCGCGATCCCGTCGGCGTCGACGAAGCGGCGCAGGACGCTCGTCGCGCGGCTCGTGGAGAGGTCCCAGTCGCTGATGAACGGGCTCGGGCTGCCGTGCACGTCGGCGTGGCCCTCGACCGAGATCTGGTTGACGCTCGCCGCGACGACCGGCGCGATGGAGTCGATGATCGCCTGCGACGACGGCTGCAGCGTCGCGCTGTTGCCGCCGAAGAACGTCTGCGTGCCGACGAGCTTGACGGTCAGGCCGCGCTGGTCGATGTCGAAGCCGACCTTGTCGGCGACGCCGTGCGCCTGCAGGCTCGCCTGGATCGCCTCCTCCATCGCCTTGAGGTCGTTCGCCTCCTTCACGGCCTCCGTCACGTCGGCCTGGGCCGCGAAGCCGTTGCCCTTCTTGTCGACGAGGTTCGGCGGCACGACGACGCCGGTCGCGGTGTCGACCGTCTTCGACGCGGTCTGGCCGAAGCCGGTCGAGAGCGCGAAGCGGAGCTTCTCGAACTTGTTCTGATCGACGGTCGACATCGCGTACAGCACGATGAACAGGCACATGAGGACGGTGACCATGTCCATGTAGGACGCCATCCAGCGCTCGTCGCCGCCGCCGTGGCCGCCACCGCCGCCCCCGTGATCCCCCCCGGAACCACGGCGACGGCGGCTCATGCGGCCTCCTTGAGAGGCTTCTCCCCCTTGACCGGCTTGAGCGCGTGCGCGGGGACCATCGCCCGGAGCCGCTCGCCGAGGACGCGCGGCTGGCTGCCGGCCTGGACGGCCAGCATCCCCTCGAGGACGAGGTGCATGCGCTCGGAGTCGAGGTCCGCGAGACGGGTGAGGCGGGTGCCGATCGGCAGCCACAGCAGGTTGGCCGACAGGACGCCCCACAGGGTCGCGACGAACGCGCCCGCGATGGAGTGGCCGAGCTTGTCGGGGCTCGACAGGTTCTCGAGCACGTGGGTCAGCGAGATGACGGTGCCGATGATGCCGATCGTGGGCGCGTAGCCGCCGATCGTGTTGAAGAACTTGGCGGCGGCGCGGTTGGTGCGGTCGCGGGTGGCGACCTCGTCCTCGAGGAGCTCGCGGAGCTCCTCCGCGTCCATGCCGTCGGCGATGTTCTGGAGCGCCAGCCTCAAGAACTCGTCCTTCTCGTCGGAGGCCTGCTGCTCGAGCGCGAGGAGGCCGTCCCTGCGCGCGATCTCGGCGAACTCGACGACGCGGTCGATGACCTCCTGTGGCTTGCCGATGCCGCCCTTGAACGCGCGGGGCAGCGCCTTGAAGGCGAGGATCGCATCCGGGATCGTCCCGCTCGCGAAGCCGACCGCGAGGGTCGCGCCGAACACGAGGATCATCGGAGCCGGCAGCAGGATGCTGGTGACGTCCGCGCCCTCGAGCGAGATCATCGTGTACATCGCGCCGAACGCGACGACGATCCCGATGATCGTTGCGGGATCCATCAGCGGGCTCCGTCGTTGTCGACGAGACCGAGCGCCGGGCGCGGGAGCGCGACGACGGGGGCCGACTGGCTCCCGTGGGCCGGGTGCTCGACCGGGCCGGCGTAGGCGCTCGAGATGACGCGCGCGCGGTACGCGGCGATGAGGTCGATGACCTCGTCGAGGCTCTCGCGGACGATGTAGGTCGTGCCGCCGACCAGCACCAGCGTCGTATCGGGGCTCGCCTGCACGCGCTCCACGAGGTCCGGGTTGACCGCGAAGCGACTGCCGTTGAGCCGTGTGACCACGATCATGTGACAAATCCATTCGTCGTTTCGGGCGCATCCTGCGCCCCCGACCGCACATCCTGTGCCGCCGTCGAAGTGCACTGTCGGCAGGGGGTCGGGGGGCGTAAGCGTCCCCCGGCGTGTCGGCGCGGTGTCCCCCGCGTGCGGGGCGGTCTCACGCCCGCCCCGGTTCCCGCACCCGCACACGGGCGTCGAATCCTGCGAAACCGCTGGTGCCGACGCAACGCACCCGCGGTTTCGCACGATTCGCGGTGGTCATGGAGCGCCGCGCACGAGCCGACGAACGCGCGCGATGAGCGGCGCCGGATCCTCGAGGTCCGCCGCCACCACCCGGATCACGCGGAATCCCGCGTCCTCGAAGAGCTCGCGCCGCCGGATGTCCGCCATCCACCGCCATCGGTCGACGCGGTGGACGTCTCCCTCGTACTCGAGGAGGACCCGCGCAGTCGGATACGCGATGTCCGCGTGAAGCACCCGGCCCGCGACCTCGATCGGCACGTCGGCCTCCGGCTCGGGAAGCCGATGTCGGACCAGCAGGAGACGCAGTTCCGTCTCGCGCGGAGAGTCGACACCCGTGCGGATCCGCGGCAGCGCCCAGGCGGCGCGCCCGGCTCCCCGACCGCGGGGGCGAGCCCGCAGGGCCGCCGCGAGTCGCGACGGATCGGTCGCGGCCGCGGACCGGACGCCGGCGATCCGCAGACCGGTGACCAGGGCGTCGCCGACCGCGACGAGCTCCTCCCGACGGAGGACGGCGGCCGACTCGCACCACGCGGCGGCGGCGTCCGAGACCGGGAGCCCGTCGAGGAGCGTCGGATCGAGGCGTCTCAGCGAGTGCCCGATGGCGCCGGCGGTGCGGGGCGGCGTCCGCGGGAACGCGACGGACACGTGGACCTCGTGCTCGACGCGACGCGGGACCGGCGCGCCGTGGAGCAGAACCGCGGTCGTGTGACTGAACACCTGTCCGTCGCGGAGACGCGGTGCGTACCCGGCGCAGCGATCCCGGAGCAGACCCACGCCGCTCCGCGGATCGATGACGCCGTGGAACGGATGGGTGAGATCGGCGGCGCGGAGCCGGTGCTCGGCGACCCCGCGATCCCGCGCCTCCGAGGTCGAGAAGGGCGCATGCGCGAGGTCGGACGGGAGCGGCCGGCGATGGGACATCCCCCGACCATCGCGTCCGATCGTCGGGGGCGGGATCGCTCGGTTCGCCCCTGTCGAATCGTGCCGAACCGAGAGTGATGTGCAGGGACACCCGCGGTCTCGCACGATTCGCGGGGCTTCGCCGCGGTGCGGGGCGCCCACCGAGCGACCCCGCAGACGCCGACGGCCCGGATCCCGTGGGGGCGGGGTCCGGGCCGTCGTTTCGCGCCGAGGTCAGCGCTTCAGGTCGGTGAGGTCCTGGAGCACCTGGTCGGAGGTCGTGATGATGCGGGCGTTGGCCTGGAAGCCGCGCTGGGCGACGATCAGGTTGGTGAACTCCTGCGAGAGGTCGACGTTCGACATCTCGAGGGAGCCGGCCTGCAGCGCGCCGAGTCCGCCCGAGCCGGCCGTGCCGAGCGCCGGGTTGCCGGAGTCGATCGACGAGCGGTAGGTGGAGCCGCCGGCCTTCTCGAGGCCGCCCGGGTTCGCGAAGTTGGCGAGCGCGATGCGGGCCATCGGCTCCGTCGCACCGTTCGAGAACGAGCCGACCAGGGTGCCGTCGGCCGACAGCGAGTACGACTGCAGCGTGCCCGATTCGTTGCCGTTCTGCTTCGAGATGGTGACGGTCGAGAGGTCCGCGAAGCCGGTGACCTTGGTGAGGTCGACCGCGGTCCCGTTGACCGTGAGCGTGCCGCCCGCCGTGAGCGCGCCGTTGGCGAAGGTCATCGCGCCGGTCGCGTTGGTCGTCCCGTCGACACCCTTGACGTCCCAGCCGGCCGCCGTCTTGGTGAAGGTCAGCGAGAGCTGACGGGCCGTGCCGGAGGCGTCGTAGATCTGGATGTCGCGCTCGAGCGCCGTGCCGGTCGCGGCGTCCGAGGGCAGGTTGCCGGTGACCGTCGCCCCGGTGGTCGCGACGGCGGGCGCGATCGCGTTCTTGTCGAGCGTGATCGGGCCGAGCGCGGTGCCGGTGTTGATGGCGCCGTTCTGCGCGGTCCAGCCCATGACGAGCGCACCGCCCGGCGCGACGAGGCGGCCGGTCGCGTCGAAGTCGAAGGAGCCGGCGCGCGAGTAGAGGTTCTCGCCGCCCTTCTGCACGACGAAGAAGCCGTCGCCCGAGATCATCATGTCGGTCGGGCGGCCGGTCGCCTGGGCCGAGCCCTGGGCGAAGTTCGTCGAGATGCCGGCGACCTGCACGCCCAGGCCGATCTGGGCCGGGTTCGAGCCGCCGGCCTGGGCCTGCGGTCCGGTCGCGCCCTTGATGAGCTGCGACAGCGTGTCCTGGAACTGGACGGCCGACGACTTGTAGCCGGTCGTGTTGACGTTGGCGATGTTGTTGCCGGTCACGTCGAGCATGGTCTGGTGCGAGCGGAGCCCGGAGATCCCGGAGTAGAGCGAGCGGAGCATGGCGGGTGCCTTTCTGGATGGTTCAGGAAGCGGGAGTGGTGGTGACGCCGCTGACGGCGTCGAGGGCGACGACGGTGTCCTTGCCGATGGTCACGGTGGGGACGCCGTTGGCGTAGGAGACGGACGTCGCGATGCCGGTCTGCGTGGCGCCCTGGGCGTCCGTGTAGGTGACCTGCTTGCCGACGAGGTTGGCCGCGGCCATCCGCATCTGCAGCGCGAAGCCCTCGGTCGAGGACGTGTTGAGCGAGGTGAGCTGCTCCATGGAGGCCAGCTGGCTCATCTGGCCGATCATGGCGTTGGTGTCCATGGGCGAGCTCGGATCCTGCGCCTGCAACTGCTTCACCAGCAGCTGCAGGAACATCTGCCCGTCCATCTGCTGCGACGGGTTCGCGGCGCGGTTCGTGGCCGTGTAGGTGCTGGTGCCGGCCGTGGTCGGCGGGGCGCCGACGGTTCCGGTGATGTCGGTCATGTCTTCCTTCCGTCGCTTCCGTCGCTCAGGCGAGGACGTCGAGTCCGGTCGTGGTGGTGGGGGGGCGGAGGGAGGCCGGGGCCGCCCCGTCGAGACGCTCGGCTCCCGGCCGCGCGGGCTGCGATCCCGCGGAGCCCTGCCGACTGCCGGATCCCCCGGAGTCGCCCGCGCCCTGCGCGCTCGGCCCTTGCCCTGTCTGGCCGGCACCGGCTCCGACGCCGTTCTGCGGCGCCCCGAACCCGGGCTGACCGGTCTGCGTCCCCGGCTGGCCGGCCTGGCCGCTCTGTGCGGGTGCCGTGGCCGACGCGATCTGCACGCTCGTGCCGAGCGCACCCTGCGCGAGGTCGCGGCGGAGGTCCGGCAGCATCGCGGCGAGCGCGCGGCGCGCCTCGTCGGTCGGGGCGACGAGCTCGACGCGGACGCCCTCGGGTCCGACGTGGGCGCGCACCTGCACCGGTCCGAGGTTCTCCGGCGTGACGGCGACGGTGATCACGTGCTCGCCGGGCGCCGCCTCGCGGAGGCGCACGATCGGCGGGGCGAGCTGCGCGTTGAGCGGCGGAGCCGTCGGCGCCGCCGGGGCGGGAGCGGCGACGGGGGCGGGCGCCGCGGTCGGGGCCGGGGCCGGCGGGGCCGCGAGCGCGCTCAGCGCGGTCGGGTCGACGGCGGCCGGCGTCGCCGCGGAGGCCGGGGTGGAGGGAGCTGCGGCGGCGGATGCGGGCGCGGCCGTGACGTACGCCGTCGCGGCGATCGGGGGCGACGCCACGGGCGCGACGCCGTCCTGCTCGGCGGCGCGGGCCGGCGTGCGGGGAGCCGTCGCCGCCGGGCGCGCGATGACGGCCGGCGGCGTGCTCGCGGGGCCGCCGACGGGCGGCGCGACCTCGGTCGCCGTCGTCGCGGCCGCGGCCGCGACGGGGCCGGGCACGGAGCCCGGCGCGGGCGCCACGACCGCGATCGGAGCCGGCATCGCCTCGGCCGGGGCGGCAGCGGCGACGGGTGCTCCGGCATCCGCCCCCGCCGGTGTGGTCGTCGTGTCGGGCGCGGTCGGCGCGGCCGCTGCCGCGACGAGCGCCGGGAGCGCCGCGGGCACCCCCGCTACGGGCGGCACGGCCGAGGGCGCGGGAGCCGGTGCGGCGCCGGTCGGGTCGGTGCCCGCACCGTCCGACGTCGCGGCGCCCTTGGCGCCCGGCTTCGCCTCGCTCTTCGCGTCGCCGTCGCGCCGCACCGCCGGACCGGCCCCCGTGAGGTCGGCGTGCGCCCGGTCGAGCTGCGCGGCGAAGGCGGAGCCGTCGCCTCTCGTCGGGCGAGCAGCGCGGCCTCCGGCCGGCGCGGCGGGCGGGGGCGCGGGGGGCGCGAGGAGGGCGAGGGCGTCGGTCATGCGTCCGTCTCCGAGGTGGTCTGCGCGGCGAGCGCGCTCTGGGTGGTGATGAGCCGGGCGAGCAGGGTCGGGTCGAAGCCCGCAGTGCCGGCCGAGGACGTGCCCGAGCCGCCGAGGCCGAGCGACGCACCGAGACCGGAGAGCGCGGAGCCGCCGAGCCCGCCCGCCCCGAGGCCGCCGAGCGACATCCCGAGCAGGAACGCCGCCGAGGTCGCGGACGACGCGAGCGACGATCCGTCGCCCGTGGTCGCCCCCGCCCCGGTGGCGGCGCCCGAGGGCACCATGCGGCGGATGGTCTCGATGCCGCTGTCATCGGTCCAGAGCTTCTGCTCCGAGACGGTGCGGCCCGGGTACGGCGCGTGGATGACGGTGTCGTTGCCCGCGTAGATGGCGATGTGGCCGCCGCCCTTGAAGACGATGAGGTCGCCCGGCTGCGCGTCGGCGAGCGACGCCACGGGCTCCCCCTGCACCATCTGCCCGTGCACGCCGCGCGCGACGTCGGTCCTGCCGAGGTCCTTGAAGACGGTCTGCACGAGTCCGGAGCAGTCCATGCCGCCCGCGGCCGTCGTACCGCCGAAGACGTACGGCACGCCGAGGTATTTCCGCGCGTCGGCGACCACGTCGGCGCCGGTGGGCCCGGAGGCCGCCCCGCCCGCCGCGGAGGTCGCTCCGGTCGCGAGCGTCTGCAGCACCTGCGCGAAGCCGGTGCCGCTCGTTCCCGTGGACGTCCCCGCGGCGGCCGTCGAGAGCGACGACGACAGCGCGAGGAGCGACTGCAGCTGCGCGAGCATCGGGCTGCTCGTGTCGATCCCGGTCATGCGTCGCTCCCCCGGTCGCGGCGGACGGCGAGCTCGTCGAGCACGCGCTGCTCGGCGGCGAGGTCGGCTCCGGCCTGCTCCTCCGCGTGCCGCTCCTCGAGCTTCTCGATGCTGCGCGCGGCGCGCACGGACTCGGCGTGCGACAGCGCGAGGGCCTCGACCTCCTCGGCCTGCTGCCGCTCGAGCTGCGCGAGATCGGCGAGCATGCTCGCGGACGAGGAGCGGGTCGCGGCGATCGCGAACAGCTCGTCCGAGGTCGCGACGGTCGCATCGACCGAGGCGAGCCGGGCGTGCGTGTGCGCGATCCGCGCGGCGGTGTCGCGCTGGGAGCGGCGGGCGACCGCGAGCGACGCGGCGGCCTTGTCCTCCTGGAGCTTCCGCAGCCGCAGGAGTCCGAGGAGCGAGAACGGCTTCACGCGGCGACCCCCAGCGGAACGGCGTCGAGCAGGCTCACGAGCTCGCCGAGGCGCGCCCACGAGGCGTCGGCTGTGGCGGGCTCGTCCATGCCCTGCTGCAGGAACGCGGCGATCGAGGCGTCGTGCGCGAGCGCGGCGTCGACGAGCGGGTCGGCACCGGGCGCGTACGCGCCGACGTCGATGAGGTCCTGC
>Ga0247757_10001858_pt1 | contig 12504 bp, 9 predicted proteins | sample UWRJL126311R4_FD_180929 | JGI IMG/M metagenome (GOLD analysis project Ga0247757, IMG submission 180929) | Plant litter microbial communities from Arlington Agricultural Research Station in Wisconsin, United States - UWRJ-L126-311R-4 | ecosystem: Environmental > Terrestrial > Plant litter >...
AACTAAAGTCATAAGCAGGGGGCTTATAGGGCCAATATCAGGGGAAGATTTCGTGGTCTTGGCCAGTAATGTATCCAAGTCGTCGAAATACTTGATTGGACCTTTGATAAAGCGTGCACAGCAGTCATCCAGAAAATCCATGACGAGGCTAGATTGACCACAAGGGGTTGTTAAGCTCGCAATGAGCGCGTCTAGTGCATCGGGTGCCGTTTGCATTTGTAGCATCTCATGATCGCGTACAATGTTGACAAGAAGGGCTTTAATACCAGCGTAAAGATCGCTCTCTATTGAGGACGCAACAAGTTTTATGAGTGTAATGAATGGTGAATGCTGAAGAGATTTGTTCTTCTGCCACCAACGCATGGCAGGGGAGCGCCTGGCCATTTGAATCCAGTGCTCCAGCTCCATAACATTAAACGCTTTGTCTTCCGCCGAATCCGATGGTTTCTCGGCTTGCGACAGAGCGTTACAAAGTGGTATGGAAACATCAAATTTCTCTTCTAGCGCTACTTGAGGCGTAACTTCATAGTAGAGCCTCAAGAGCCTTGTGATGGCCTCGCGTTTCAATCCCCGCTGGAACGCTGGTTGCTTGAAAGCAGTAATAATAGTCTTCATAGGCGGACACCTCTGACTGAACTCGTTAACCAGGCAGGTCAACACACTCGCCCACAATTTCCCTGGCTTGCACTGCTGAGCCTTGTCCAATTCTTTGATAATACTTTGAAGCTTTTGGAAGGCGATGACAAGAAGACGAACAGCGAAAAGTTGTATAAGATCTGAGCTGCTATTTAAGCACTTAATAAGTACTTGTTGTGTGGCAGGTTGTGGTATCACGCTATGTAACAGGTTATACAACGGCGGGGGTTGGTCGCGGAAGCCTTTTGAGGCACCGAAGAACTGTGGGACAGGTATCTCGATCGTTTCGTACAAAAATGCAGAAAAGCCAATCCAAGTCGAAGTCAGCTTCGGTTCGTAATTGAAGTCTTTCTTTTTGTGAAAATACTCTGAGACTAGCTCTGGGCAAGCTTTGAATATATCAATAACAAGCTCTTGGTGAGCTATGTTAGCATAAGGTCGGAGTCCTTGAATAAATTCAGAAAGAATAATATTTCGCGCTGGGCCGGGCCTTTGGGTAATAGAGAGATCAAGAACTAGGTCGCGTGAGTCGACTGCATCCTCCATAAGCATATCTCCGTCCTCATCTTCAAATGCATGAGGATAAAAGCCTTGTGTTGGGAGCATAACTCCGTACGCTGGAGAAGTACACACAAGACGGAGGAATTCGTGTGCCAAAACATTTGGGGTCTTTTGACCTTCTTCAACGGAACCCTCTAGCGCTTCGAATCTGTATAGTGCAGCAATACGTGAGAGGGCTTTGCCGTTGAGGATGCGGCTTTTGACGTGGCGTGGTATGGTCTTATCAAGGAAAACATGATTCCTGAAAGCATCAAAAACCTCGGCAATGAGGTACGGTGGGTCGGTGGTAAGATGATCAAACACCGCACGAACAACGTCCTTGTTCGCCAGAATCTCAATCTTGGTGCGCTCGTCTTGATGTCTTAAATGGGCGAGAAAATATCGAACAGAGGTTGTCCTGATGCTAGGCTTGCGCTGAAGCTCAAGGGCGGTTTGTCCGTGGGAGTCTTTCCAGGTTCCAATATTCCTGGCCAGGATTTTGGGTTCCAAAGTAAAGTCCTTCCTTATATAGACCGCCCTCGCAAATGCTCCTTCGTTGAATTTGGTTATCTCAATCAACAGCCTCAATGCAGGTAGAACAACCTGTTCCTTGCTTGTGGGTGCCGAAAGGCTTCGAACGAGGCGACGCGCAACATGTGGCTGCAAAATAGTTCTGCAGAGCAGCGCTCCATACTGTTCGAAGTCTGGATGCGTCGCGAGAACTTTGAGGAGCAGTGCGAGTACAGCGGTGACTTGTGAGAGGAGCGCTTCGAAGTTGGTCTCAACTGCATAGTCCCAGGCTTGTGTAATTTGAGGTAGCAGCACATCATTCTTCGCATCCTTTCCCTTCTCCCTCTGCGTCTCAAGGTACTCTCGGAGTATCGCACGCTTGCGGGGTAAGGCGTCTTCTTCGGTCGAATAGAGAATGCCGTCGAGGAATGTTTTCAGCAATGAGAGGCCTATTCGAAGTTAGTATATATATACAACAGACGACTGGGACAAACAAACCATTCCTCAGAGTAGATGCGGAGCCTTGGTCAAAGACGATGGCTGTCTGCAACTGCCGTGCTGAAGTCACCTCCGCCTGCACCTCTCGTTCATGGGACTCGTCTGTACGTTGGCGCTTCGCACCCCGGCCATTGTGCGCAGCCTTTGAATTGGCTTCGAATACCGTTCGTTTGCTCATCTTAGGCTCCGATTTATCCTCGAGGACGTTTCGTCCGCGCGATCAAAAGCTACCGATGGGAGCAAGAAATTATTTCAGTCTGGGGAATCCCTGTACGCACTAAGCCCATCTGCGTTAGTCGTCTTATTGGTCGTGTCCGCGGCTGGGACAATACATCAATAGCATCACATTGTTCTTATTCGATTGCTTACGGGCTTTCAACAGCTCTGGTTATTATAGGCTTCACCACTGTTTAGGGTTCGTGTCAAATAATCGATCATAGGCTAATGTGACCTAAAGACCTCCAACTTTCCTATCAAATCACGTACATCATGCACTTTAAGTTGTTAAAGTAAAGCTTTGATCAATTATTAATTCCACGCGCTGAGCTGTTTCCGTTTATTGGGAAAAATTCTCTCTGGCTGCACAGCACGAGTAGGCAAGATGCCCATGATTTCACACTCCGACTTTTTCACCCTCGTCTACCTCACCTTTTTGCTTGTTGTTGGTTGCATCTTTCTTCCGAACATCTCTCCATCCCATTCCGAAAGCGAAGAAGGATGCGATGCATCCGAACGCCACAAGCATGTACCAAATATTCCTGAGACTGTCGTTGTAAGCAGTCAAGATGCCTGCCAATTCTCCGCTGTTGCCGCTCAATTTCCTCACAGCTTCCGCGCTGCCTCCGGCTTCCAACGCTGCCTGCGGAGACACAGAAGGTGCGTACCGTGCAAGCTTCTTAATGAGCGACTGTGTGAAAACCGTATTTGCCACGACAACGAAAATGGCAGCAAACACATTTTGGATGAAAATTAGGAACGCGAGTGAAACGGGGATCAGGCGCGGTGGTAGTGCGGCCTGAGATGCGACGATAGCCTGAGACTCGGTCAATTACAACTTCATGTACTAAGGGAGATGGCTTACCATTTGCATGCCAGAACCACGTCCGGCACCTAGGACGATTAAATATCCAATCCACCTTGCCGTAGATGTTGTTGGAGAAAATGTCGATACGAGACCACATCCAATGGTTACTAAGACTCCACTGAAAACAGCCCAAGGTAGATAATACCCTAATTTTGATACTAAACGATACTTGTCAGCTGTGCTCTCTTCCATGTAGTAGGATTCGTAATAAACATACCTACAGCGCCGGAGACCACTGCGAAGAGGAGTTGGCTCAGGATCGCTGGAAGCACATAAACACCGCTCATAGTCGGACTGGCTCCCTTCACAGCTTGAAAGTACATCGGTAGCCACAAACTGCCTACGAGCACAGCGACCATGAGGCCAATTGTCTGGCCGATGCTCGCAAGCATGATCCGGTTCTTGAAAAGCGCGCCAGGCATCATGGCTCGCTCCCCCAATCTAGATTCCCAAAAGATGAACAAGACGGCGGTCACACCTGCTCCACAGAGGAGACCAATCACTAGGGCGCTATCCCAAGGGTGTTTACCATCTCCACCATATTGTAAAGCAAGAAGGAGCATTATCACCGCTGGCGCGAAGAGTCCGAAACCCGGAAGGTCCATTTTGTGAGCTACGAGATCGCGGAAAACGGAGACCGAATACTCCAGCTTTTTGGTTGACTCAGGAATATGGATGAGGACTAGGATCACAGCTGCTACTACCCCGATAGGAAGGTTGATATAGAAGCCTGCGTTAGTACTAAGTCAGTATGAGCCGATATTCAGTACGGCCGAGAACACTTACACCACCTCCAAGAAGCATGTTCCGTCAATGCACCCCCAATCAATGGGCCTGTGACGATACCCAGCTGTCCAACTTGACAATACATTAGCCAAGTAACGATACCATCCCTGACGAGAAGTACTTACTGCCCATGAGAATCCCGGTATACACTGGACCATTGTAAGCTCGATTACTTCATGGCTACGTGAGGTTGACTTACAAGGCCGCTTTTCCAAAGATGTGCCCTCGCTTATTATTGTCAACGAGCCATTCATGAGCCCGGCTGCTCCAGCACCCGCCAGCGCTCTTCCTCCGATGAGCATCGCAGAGCTAGTTGCCGTCGCGCAAACTAGGGACCCGACTTCAAAGAGGAACAAATGCACAAGGAAAACATGTTTCGTGCGGAGATGAGTGTACAGCTTGCCGGTGAGAGGTTGTAGTGTTGCACTAAAGAACTCTTCGTCAGCTCTCGTCAATCAACTCAGGTACCTTTTCAGGACGCTCTGCCCTCATACCTGACCGATGGTGGGAAACTAACCTGGTCAACTGATACGCGCCACTGTACCATCCGACATCGGCAAGCGAATGGAATTGACTTGTGATCTGAGGAATAGCCTGCTCGACATTCAGCTCTCTGTTTCGTAGGCTCATGGAACCCTACTGGAACGTACCGTAGCAAGGATCGACTGGTCGAGTAGCATCAGGAAGGCAATCAAAGTGATGCTTCCTAGGCACAGAAGCAGCTTGACGCCCGTGAGATATTTAATGTCGGCAACAGAATCCGCTTTCGATCCTCCATTAGCCATAGCTTCCTTCGCAGTTCTTTTATCTTCGGGCACTGGCAAACTATTCGTTTCGAGGTTCGTTGACACCATGTTTGGCAATTGTTGTAAGAGAAGTGAGGAGAAAGGCGCGCGGTTCAGTGTTGTGCAAGTTTGAAGATAGGCAGGAATGAGTGACTCAGAAACAGAAGGCAGCGATATTGATGAATGGTAAATAGCCTGACGCGGATGCCTGAAGTACTTTAAGGAGATGGACAGGGTTTGACAACTGTTAGCGAATTCCGTTCCAACAACCGTGCACATAACTGCACAGTCCTACACCTACAGGCTTTCTGGTATACACATCCGGACGAATAATTCTCGGCGGACGAACTACCACTATAAAATCTTCGCACGGCCACACCACGACTATTTGAGTCTACAATACAATATACGTAAGACTACGTCGTCTACTCAGCTTGCATACATCGAGAGAGCCTGTAGTGTGATAAATAACCTCAGTGGACTATACAGAAGGGTCGCGTCCCTAATTTGTAAAGCGGCCTGAAAAGAGTTTCACATTATGCATTTTCTCATTACAAGTTTTGTGAACGCTATAAACGTCGAAGCGAGCTCAATTATTGGAACTGCGTAGTCCCGAAGATGTTTGCAAACCACTGATCAGCCTGGTTCATCCACGGATCCTCGATCCCCTCGAAGAGGTTACCGGGTAAGTCCGGGCCCTTGGGAGCTCCGACATCGCGCTCCAGACACTCTTTCCAATTCCTTATGACAGCTGTGAGCCCGTCTTTTCCGGCGGCCACACAGAAGAGGTTGTCCTCGCTCGAATTCTCCTGGACTAATTGGGCACGGGCTTGCTCCAGCGTTGAGACGTTTTGCTCTAGATACCACATCACGTCAGCAGTGGTGCGGGCTGCATATCGATCCCATCCCGGGTAATCGAGCACGCTCAGGTTGTACAGGACCTATATTAGTTCGGATCAGTCTGCTAAAAACTTGAGGAATTGAACGATTTACCTGGCATGAGTTGGAAAAGGCTAGGATAGTGACCATGTTCAGGCCTACGGCGGGGATGCTCAAATAGTTATCAAGGCAGTCTTTACATGCATGAAGACAGGCGGTGAGATATTCAATCCTTTGATACTCTAATGTGGGTTGAACCGGGGATGAGGGGGTAATACCGTACAGTGCAACCTCGTGAATCTGAATGGTAACACTGTAGACTGCGGTCGATAGGTAAGCCCATAAATCCTCTGCATGTAGTCCACAACGAATTGACTCACTATAACATCGAACCGTTGAATCTTGTAATTGAGTCTGAGTCAGAGTGCTCTTGACTTGATCTAGCATAGTCCTCAATACTCTTATGTGAGGTAAAGCCTGCTGGGCGGAGACCTGATCGTCAGCAATCTGTTGAATTATGCTGTAGGCATCCACAGCGACACGCGACATGCGAGCCAGAGCTACTAAGACTGCATCTCCTTTGATGTCGGTGTTGGCTGAAAGCTGTTCGCAAGCTTTGTTCAGTTGAGGTGACCATTTCATTGGCTCCGTCTTGATGGATACACAAGCCATTGCGGATAGTGCGAAGCAAGCCACAACCATTCGACACTCCTCATCGGTCCTAATTTCGTGTTTTGGGCGTCCTATGAGTGAAGGTTCCTTGGGACAAGCCAGGACCATCCCAACGGGCCTGTTTAACCCCATGTCCGCAATAACATGCTTTGCGATATTAATGAACATGCCCATTCCTCCTCTTCTTGAAGGCGTGAAGTAGATTTGCCAGTTCATACATATGAGTAGGGTCTGTAGCAGATCAAGATTCCGTTCACCGCCAGCAACAACGCGTCGTGATACCTCCTGACGTGTCGCCGCGCCCAGCTCAATCTGTCGGGTACGCGACTTTTCGCAAATAACTGAAATGGCTCTGGCCGTAAGGGGACGTTCTCGAACAAAAGTTTCGACGGAGACATCAGCAGGAATATGCATTAGCGGAAACAATGCGAGATAGCGGGACTTGAAAACGGGAAGAATTTGTCTTGCGATTTCAAGGCACCGTGGGCTACCTGCCTCTGGGATAGGTATTGGAATTGTGAAGGGGGGACCGCACATTCCGGCGATTCCCGATGGAGGTTGGGGTGCTGGCCTGAAGAAATGGTATATGGTAAGCCTTGGTCAGTGTTTTCGTGTGGGGAGTGGAATGGCCTCCGAAGCTATATAGCTTCGTTTTCGGGTATTCTAAAAGTATTTTGGTAGATGTATGAGAGCGCTTTCATGTTCCTTCCCATTCCACAATGGCCAGCCCAGAAGCCAGGGGTTTTTCATGTCATTTCAACTTACGTAGGTTGTGCCACACTTAATGACCCTTCTCCAGCCCTCTGAGCCTTCAGCAACTCAACCAAATCATCCAACTTATCCTCAAGGTGCGACCTGCGCGTAGCCTTCCTCTTCTGCCCGCGTTTCCTCACGAAATCAGCAGGCTGGCATTCTTTGGCAAGACGGTGGCACCGGTCGCATGCGCTGCTGTCCTCGCGTAGTATGCATTTGCATTTTGCCTTGACGCAGTTGGCGCACGCCCGCCCATAGGCTGCCGAGGGCGGCGGAGAGCTCTTCGCTTGTTCCATGGCCGGAATGTCGAAACGGTAAAGAGCGGGTTTGGGAGATTAAGGCGAGCAGAGCAAGCGGGATTGACACAAAGGAAAGTCCCGAAGTCCGTCCGGGTTGGATGGTAATCGGCGGTTGACGCTTTAGGCTAAGCGGCATATAGTGTAGGCGTCGACCCATGGGAATGCTTCTCGTTTGATGAGTCAGAAAAGGCCCTCATACTTGTGAAACAGTCAGCAGGGACCCCAAATCCATTCTTATCCTAGACCTGGCGCTACAAAGCACGGTGTATTACCTAAGAGCGATAAGGGGATCTCTTCTCTTACGGAAACGAAAAAGGTGGACAAACCATTCTCAAGTGAGGGCCTTCAGAAATGAAATTTTTTGTAGGATAGAAGAGGTATATGAAAGGTCGTAAGGGCTACCCAACAGTAGTGTCTGGTATCCTTCTTTCCGACCTTTTCTTTTTATTTTTATTCTTATTTTTGCCCCTCCGAGGGTCCATATAATCTGTTGGCTGGTTCGTGAGTTGATACTTTTCAAGGTCTGCACCATTAAACCATCACATCTCACAACAATCATCAATGACGGACACAGAACGTGTCAAAAGAGCTGGATACTGAACAAATTTTTGAATTTTCGTGAGCGGATCATCATATGCTATGAATTCCATCGTTTGTTTTGTTTCCCGCTGACCACTTCGGTGGTCCCTAGCACATTCCCCTTGACCAGATTGACCACAAACTGATCGCCGTAATAGTTGGTCTTTTGCGGGTCCTGCTGGCGCGTCAGCTCTTCTTGGCTGGTGTTGCTCTTCAGCGAGTTTGGACGGCGCATTTCGTATATCGTGTTGGTTTCCGAAGAGCGGTACTGATGCGTGACCCGCACTTCCTGCGTGACGAATATCTGCGGCAAGGCAGAGACAATCACAGGCCAGAAAATGGGTATGGAAGCACAGATGATGGCAAAGTCGATCTCCAGGGCAGACAGGATCAGCGTAAGAGGGTACCACCACGTGAAGTCCAGGCTGTCGGCGTCGCCTGTCGGATGCCGGAGAGCAGTCCAGAGTCGTAGGATGGACATGGTCACAACTCTAAATTCCTGTCAGTGGAAATGTGGTTGAATTGGCCCTACAATACTCTTACATGGCTCCGAGCGAAAACAATGCGAAAAGGGCGAAGAATTCCTTTCGGCTTATTCCAGGTTTGAAATATATTGCCACTGGAATGGCGAAGACGATTGTGTCGAGAGCCATGTTGCTCGCCGAAAAAGCAACAAAGGTCATTTGTGCCTGGTTCTCCCGGTTAGCGGCAAGTTGGTTGGAGAGAGCAGTGGGGAAGGTACCTGTGCAGGGTCGCCGTAAACAGTTCCCCAGCACTTGGCCGACGCGCCATCGAGCCGATTCCACAGGCCTGAAACGGGGAAGCAAGGAACCCAGCCCTGTAAAAACCACAGACAGGCCCACAGGCTCGTGATGATGAGCAGAACAATACATGATTTGCGAAGCAGACCCTTTCGAAACAGGCGCAGGTACTGGCAAATCAGCGACAGTTTGACCAGACCGGCACAGGCGTAGTATGCTGCCTGTTGGACGTAGAGAAATTTGAACAGCATGACGGAATTTTCTATATCGAGCAACGGAAGATGCTTGCCCATGCCGTACGCCATGCCTGTAGAACGTGTTAATTCGTTTTAGCCGGAATCAGGAGATTGGACTCGACCGTACATCCATAGAAACCAATTAGGGATGCCAGATTGAACATGGCACTGAGAATAATGAGGTAGTCATCCCACCCAGGTTCATGGACTATCCGGAAGCGGGTGTATAGGCGAAAGATGACGGCGGCCCAGCTCAATATCTACAAATGCATCAGAGGGAAACCTTGGGTTGGAGAGGCAAAAGCCCGTCACTGACGTGAAAAGGTAGAGTTGTTCCGTATACGGTGGTAGGCTTGTTGGCCAAGGGAAGAGGCTCGTTCGGATCGGGAGGATTGGCAGCGAACAAAGCAGCAAAGTCGACCATGGTTGCGCGTGGTGGACAGCGGGCATGGAAATGGAGTTGGAGGGTGCAGCTGGCTGGCGGTGCTCACGAGGGCGAGAGCCCACAGCGCACACTCAGCAGCTCGGGGCGTCTGCTAAAGATGAGCGTCGACACGGCGGGTCACTGCTGGGGCGGTGCGCATTGGTGTTTTAGGGATGGAGCAGCGGTGGCCCGAGGCCGTGGGAAGAGCAGGTCGGATCAGGCATGCGAGGCGCCACTTTTCTTTTATGGATGCAAGCGGCAGGGCTCTAGGATGCTGGGGATGCAGCAAAGTCGTGGTCGTTGCATGGGCTGGGTCGGCATGAGCGTGCAGAGCCCCGGACACGAAACACTGGGCCGGCAGACGAACGAATCACCCACGAATGGCAGGCCGACGCTTGCTTCAACCAGGCAGGCGGCTTAGCGCACGCGAGCCCTGATCGAAGGGGAGCCGGCTCCAACGCTTTGATGGAGATCCCACCTGGTCGTTGGGGTGCCATGGTTGGCTGGCCTGGGTCCAGTCGCACGGCATTACCCAGCTGCCACCGGCCATGGCTGTTCGAAATTGCGCCTGCGGATCGGCGCAAAATTCGGCGACAGGTTCGCACTACCGCGCGTGGGGCGCATCGAGCACGGTGATATTACTGCGTCAACATCTAGTCGCCGGGTGACAGCTGTTGGTGGCGAGCTGGCGGCGTTGGGTTGGGGGGCGTTACTTAAGCAGCTTCCATCGCTTTTGCACGTTGCTTTTTTCTGTCCACCTTAGCCGCATGCGTGCCATGCAATACAATACAGTACAATAGGGCCTGTGACCCGTCGGGATGCCATCGTCTGGAGGCAGTGCGCAGGGGGGTCGAGGGGGGCACGAGGCGAGACGGCAACTATCGATTCCTCTACTATGCTGCTTCGTACTCGCACGTGGATATCCCAGGGCTGAGGAGAGAAAAGGAAAAATAAAATAAAATATAATAAAAAGTCCAAGGATGCTCCTCTTCAAGAAACGCCTCCGCCTCCATCATGAACCTTGCAGCTGCCGAGTCCTCGATCCTCTTCGTCGATGGTCCTCTACGCATCCCGTGCGCCCGCCAGGCCTTCCTTCACACGCTAATTCCCTCCATCCTCATCCGCTAAACACCCACACTACCGAGAACAGCGTGCAGATGACGGCAACTATCACGACGACTTCCGGTCCAGACTTGATGCCCACGGGCAGGCCCTCGGTGGTGAACTGCGCGACGATGCCCCTTGTGAAATTATTGGCCGCTTCGGTGAAGGCAACCGTGGTTAGGTTCCCGCACTGCTGGTTGAGGGCCACATCGGCGGTGAGCTTGGGCAGCTTGAGTTGTGCAGCATTGAGCATGCGTGCCGTGATGATGGTGCCCGTGGGTGCCTTTTGTATAAAAGCCGTGCGGTACGAGCTGTTGGCGCTGATGACTGACATGTTCGCGGTGATGGAGTAGTCCAGACATGGGTCAGCCGCAGTTGTGGCGGTCGTCTGGCGCACGACAAGTTCCGCTGCCGGAAACTTCCCTGGCCCCGCCACAGCAACGCGGAAGACAGAGAGAGCGACGAGCACATTGGCGAGGAAATGCATGGCGACTGGTGACGGACGGCCGGCGTGAATAACTGGACTTCTCGCGCACAAAGGTATTAATGTAAAAAAGGAGTGAACCAGCACCAAGAAGGAAAACAAAAGCTTGGAGAAAGGAAAGGGAACGACGCCCAGCGAAGTGAGTGAGTGAGGATCTGGTGGATGACGAACGGGTGGGCAGGGAAAGACAGAAATCAGGCCACGCGCCAGGGCTCACAATATATGGCATTGCTTGCCTGTCTGCCGCCAGTCTTCTCTGACGGGCCTGAGACATTCAATGGCGGATGCCTGAGTTCCGGACGTCCAACGTCTCATGCGTTGTCAGTGGACAACGAAGCGCGCACGCTTTCTCAATCTACACCTGCCCCAACCCTACGAGTACACGAATTCCCACGCCATTGAGCACGGCTTCTCTTTTGCACAACTATATCCACCAAGAGCCTCGACCGTCGAGTGCAAGTCAGTAAAGTCGCGAGCCGTCTGAGGCGCCCGGTTGACAGCTCATGGCTGTTACAGGCGAGCCCGGGGCTGGCAAGTACCGCCCCTGGCCAGTTTCACCCTTCGACAAGCGAACCGCCTTAGCAACGTGCACTGAGCGCGAATAGGACCACGTGACATGATCGACACTCCCTCGAACCGCACACAAGTTTTGTCTCAGGCAGAAAGCATCGCCTTGGTGTGAGTCGACAATCGCACCATTTGCTAAAATTTCCCATTTTTGCTTTGTCAACAGATTAGCACAAATTCGCTGGTTTGAAACTGCGCGCGCATCGTCGTCCCATATTCGGGTCTGCGAGCTTGTCGACTGATTAACTGCGACTATCAGCCTATTGGTCTACACTTACGAATCACAAAATACCGTGCCACTATGAAATCACACTCGGATCCTTCCGAGGGAAAAATACTAGCTTCAGAAATGAATTTGTATTGTCGCTCGAGTCTGCACCGTGGAGTATAGGGTGCACTAATTACAAGAATCTGGGGACCATTACGATTACCAAAAAGATAAGACTGTTGCTGCTCTACGAATAGCATGGCTGTACATATGGCCTACAAGCACTGGCCAGATTTTGTACTTTCAAGACCCCTTGTTATCCCACAAGAGTCGAATCCAAAATCAATAATAGGATAAACACTACAGTATACAGAACTATTTCCGTAAAGCGAACAAGAGCCGCATCAGCAAATGCGAAGACATTGTTGGCCTTGTCAATTCACGTTTCTCACAAACGCGGTCCTGGAGCTGAAGTAACCGCACATGATCAAATACAAGCAACGTGTATCTATGCAGTTGAATACTGCACAGCTTCACATACATGTTCTAGATATACGATGAATGTAATTCTTGTTTCGACGATGTTTGTATCTTCGTCTTCGACTTCTTAATAATTGTCCCCATTCCCTCGCATACCTCCACCTACAATCTGTTCCACTGTTTGACTCAACAAAATCATCAACGATCCCTTGAACTCCA
>Ga0247757_10001859_pt1 | contig 12481 bp, 11 predicted proteins | sample UWRJL126311R4_FD_180929 | JGI IMG/M metagenome (GOLD analysis project Ga0247757, IMG submission 180929) | Plant litter microbial communities from Arlington Agricultural Research Station in Wisconsin, United States - UWRJ-L126-311R-4 | ecosystem: Environmental > Terrestrial > Plant litter >...
TGGGAAGATAGAAACGGGAAAAGGCTGTGATGGACCACCCATACAACGGGCCTTGGCAGATCTCTGATCCAGGCTTCGAACTTGGTGCTACATTTGATGTTTTGACTTTGTGAGAGCTTCGCCTGTTTTGATAACCCCCCCTCCTCCCATCTATGTACTCACTTTTGAAGCATGGCAATTGTCACAAGCTAGGCGTTTCTTGCGTGTGCTGGTATTGTTGGATGACATGGTGGCGGATTGACTACTACTGGGTGCAGACATGATGGCGTACGAAAGATGGATGTCAAAGCGGCTATGTGCTCAAATAGCGTCCTCAGGGTATGTAGGCCTACGGTACTGCTGACGATCGTGTCTAGGAAATGCTTGCCAGAAGCCGTGTGGCACCGCTGGCGTGTCTGCCTTCTGAAAGGGGTAGTGGCCTTCTGTGTTCCGATTCGAGTAGATTGGCGCTTGCAACGAAGCGCAGTCATGGTACACAGGGGTATGGTCCGTCCGATTTGTGGAGGTTCAGATTACTGCGCTGAGTTGAAAAAACATGATGGATTATCTGCGCCCGATTTGGATACGGCCTCGGTCTTTGGATGGCAATCAAAAACAGCACTCTTTGGGAGGCTAGTATGATGATGCTAGAACGACAGAATCCTTCGAGAATTATGGAGTACTCTTGTGGACGAAGCTTTTTGGCAAGACGATGATCCGCGAGATGGCGGAAGGGCGAGTGTCGACGCTTCAGCCGCTTGCGCTTAGCGACAGACGCGTGCATTCAGGCCGCCAGTAAGCTATGCAGCCAATCGGCATCTTCCACCTTTCAGCTACAATACAGTCTATCCGAAAGTCCTCAGGAAGCTCTGGCCAGCCGTTGCTAGGATAGTGTGGCGTGCGGACAGGCAAGATGTAAGAACTCACCAGGGTTCAGCACCAGGGTTTGGCACCAGCGTTGGAAACCGAAGGCAGGTCGCAAGGCAGCTTGTTCACCGGCGCGAGTCACAGCCTGCTTCGGTTCGTGTTTCCCCTGCGTAATAGACATTTTCGCAGGCTTCGATGGTGATGGGTGCAGCGTTTCCACAATTCGTGGCTGTGATGGCGCGCCTATAAAAAGCCAGGTATCCACTGGGTCCTGGATCCCCATGTCAACTACTCGGGCGAAGCTTTCTGGTCGCTGAGCCTGCGGTTCTATACGACGTCAATCCGGACGGCCGGGCACTGTCGGCAATTTTGACTGGCAACCAGAGACCACGTCGCTGGGGTTCCAACCCTTTGCGCGGAAAATGGAGTGCATGCTCGCATCAAGGAAAGCGCCCAGCATGCCTACATTGGGGGCGACGTTGCGGGTGGCCAGATGTAACAGCTCGATAGGGCTACCGAGCCCCATCGTAAGACTGCCAGTAGCACCAGCACCGCCGCCGCGCTACTGGGAAGATACAAGGTATCACGGGAGCGCCGGAGGGCATGTGCTCATGGAAGGGTACAGTATCCTGCCATAAGGCAGGACTTTCCGAGGGGGGGCGTACCCTGTGCGTTGTGCACAATGCATGTAACATGCGGGGGTAATGCGAGAGAGTCCAAACAGCCTCATGCCAGCAGCCCGGATGGTCTCGTACTGCAGACGTCGTATCGTGCCGTGTCGTTGTCGTGTTGATGATGGGGTGAGGAGCAATAACGTTGCAGGAGGCGGGCGTCCGTATCGGCGAACCAGCGGGCCCTCCCGTTCGTCGAACGCCATCTCGTTTTCTTACCGCAGGAAGCTACTGTACCTAGCACCATGCATCCGAGCATAGAACCATCGCCTGTACACTAGCCAGCTAATCGATCCCCGACGCCAGTCGACCATAAGCACCCACATCTGACCACTCGGTCCAATATCCGTGTAACGGTCTCGCTGTCGAGTTCCCCCAATGGGACAAGAAGCATTCCATCATGTCCGTACACCATCTGCGCCTCTGCCCAGAGAGACGCCCATAAATCAGATGCCACTTCAGACAGTCATCGTGCCCACCACCCTCATCCCACGTCCACCTTATCACTCCGTTCCTGCATAATGAGTGTCACTCCTTCAAGCCCAGGTACCGCAGCTCCAGTGGGTCCTCCAGGGGGTCCAGGCGCAAAGGTCAACCCACTTCTTGCTGGGCCGTTTCTCGACACCAGTGGTGCTCTGCGACCAGATGCCGTCCGTCTAGTAACTCCCGTTACCATTTTCTACATACTTGCCATTATTAGCATCGGATTCAGGGTATGGGCCAAGCGCATCAAAAAGAATGCTCTCCGTTTTAACGACTACGCTATCTTCATTGCTGCTGCCTTCGCCACTGGTTATCTGGCCATATGCTGGCTCGGTAAGTTCCTCAGCCTGAACCTTTTTGGAACTGACTGACAAGAATAGTGGTTCGAAAAGGCGGTGTCGGCTGGAAGCTGATCAATGTTCCACTGAACCAGCGAAAGCTGACCCAACAAGTAAGCTTTCAGCTACATCCTCCCGGTTGCCTTCTTTTTTAACAGTAACAGTCCTTCGTCGTTGCATGGCTCATTCAAGCATGGGGCAACACTTTTGTTCGCCTGTCAATTCTGGACTTTTTCGTGACAATTTTCCGCATTTCTCGCTTCCGTATCGTAGTCTACGTCTTTGAAGGCCTTGCCGTTGCCTATCTGGTAGGATGCACCATCACTTGGTTTGCCATTTGCAGGCCCATTGAGTACAACTGGACGCCCAACCCTGTAGCTATTGCCCAACACTGCGGCAACTTGGACATGAAGTTCCTCCTTAGTTCCGTCTTCAATCTTGTCCTCGATTTTAGTATCCTCATCTTACCGATGCCCATGCTCTGGACACTGCAGCTCAGCACCCGAAAGAAGGTTGCCCTGACCGTTGTCTTTGGTTTAGGAATCTTGTAATTTGCCTCGTATACTTTCACCAAACGTATAACGCTAACAAGATGCAGTGTCTGCTTCGTTACAGCCTGGCGAACATACAACGTGGTTGAATTCTCTAAGCCCGCCTCCAAGTTCAACTTCACCATCACCATCATCGACGACGCTCTCTGGTCCGGTCTCGAGATCAACCTCGGGATAATCAACGCCTGCATGCCCATCATGCACCCCGCCCTTCAACAGCTCTTCGGCGTCCCGTTGAACAAGCTGCTTTCCCTTACCTCCACCTGGCGCTCGTCAGCCAAGGCATCCAAATACACGTCATCTTCCTCAGAATGCAGCAACCAAACTATCGGTTCCGGCAAATTTAGTTCTCGATGGCGTCGCCTTGATGGAAGCGGCAAGTCCAGCCTATCGTCGCCCAAGACCGGCATCACGCAGGAGTACACCATCGATATCGAAGCTGCTTCCATGGACGAGATCCCGATGGCGTACATGGGTCAGACAGAGTGGGGACACGAACCCAAGCACGTATCTAGACAATAAGGCAAATCTAGGCAACAAGGCGAGTGGTTTAGTTTTTCCATTCTCTTGTTGGATGATCTGGACTGCACCTATACACGACCGGTTGAAAACCACCCCTGGGCCGTATTGTGTGTGATGGGTAGTGTCGGGTGTTTAGTATTGCGTTTTGTATTCATTCAGTACTGCGATACCCAAATGAAATATATATTCCTAAACTCGAGTTTATATTTCTATATAATGATCCAGTGTTCTAAGTATCTTACTCATATAACAATAATTGGATAAGATCGTATTCCTTGTGGGGTAAGCTTCTCAGGCCCCTATCCTAGGACTTAACCCTCATATTTCGTGTTAATCTTACTACATATCTGATACAATATCGAACCTAAGAGAAAAATTAATACAGCTCGGCTAATTTGGTATATATTTTTAGTTTCGATTTTTTGTGTTCGACATCCTCTATAATGCGTCACTTTTAGGCATTGATATCTAAGATATATGGCTCGGTAACAACTCTTGCTGCCTAGTCTGATCGTCTATACGGTGGTCTTAACACTTATACCGCTTAGTAAGAACTATTCGGTTGTATCGGCCTTCTAAAAGCTGAAATCCGTTATTATTAAGGCGCCAGATGATACTAGAAACGTTAATTGTATACTTGGAAATATAATATCTAAAGTGTTCTTCATCTTAAAGTAATCTTTAGTAGTATCGACTCAAATACTACAAGATCCCAAGGCCTGTAAAAATACTCTCTCGTCCAGCTGAGCTAAACAGATGCGAAGTTTGCAAAAAGATGTAGGTTTGTCCAATCAAACTTCTAAAAAATGTCCTTCAATATAAATAAAAAGTTGGGCATAATGCTTGTTCCTTAAGAAAAAGTTGAAATTGCTTGAAAGGGAGTTAAAAAAAAACAGAAAGCAAACTAAGAACTTGATCAAAAGCGTTTTTACTACCACTTCCCTATTACAAGAGCATATTAATTATCTTTGTGCTTCTTACTAGTGATCACCGCGTTTTAGCAAGACTGAACGTACTTGACACAATGCGCTAATGGTTGCAAGTATGAAGGTTCATAATTGATATTTCCATTCGCTAATACAAAACGAGACTTCAAAGAAACAAATCCCCACCATGCATATTCCTACTCGTCGTCAACCACATACATCTGGATCTTTGTCTTATCCAAGAACGTTTTCTCGTCAGCATCCAATCGTGCCTTATTCTCAGGGCTCTCCGCAATGGTTGCGAGCCTCATGAATGCGTCCCTGTTCTCGAACTCTAGGTAGCCGATGCCATCAAAGTGATACTCGTCGGTACCCGCGAACTTCTCCGGGTAGCGGTGCTCGTGCACAGTCGGGTAGGCATCGCCTGCGATTTCCTTGAGGAGGTTGAGGTGTTGGTTATCCCAGTGGTCCTTGAATTCTTCAAGTGTGATGCCGGGTGCCTTGACAGCAAGCATGTAAACACGGAAGACCATTTTTATTGTGGTGTGTAAGAAGAGATAGGGAATGTTTTGTGGACAGAAGATGAAATTGAGTATGAAATGTTATAACTGAAGATAGAAGAAGCCGAAGCTGAAGCTGAAGTAGGTCTGGCTTGATGTGATGGCGTGTTACAATGCAAGACTGCTGATGTTATGTACGCCCATACAAACCTTCAGCACCACTATTCACTATTCAGACATGTACTGCACGATTCAACCCCACAAGGCAGATCAGGCCCACCAGAACGAATTCTCCGCAATGACCCGCATGTCACGCACGCAGTCGGGCCCGTCAAGGTTAACAAGTGGATCGTCTTCACGCCGACGCTCCATCGGTCCCCGACAAGTGCCTCACCGAGGTCGGTGCCACCACCCTAACGCGCAGCCGCAGCTGCGCGTCTCCGATTGCGCGGCTTCAAGATCCGCGCGCCCGGCGCATGCATAGATACAAACAGATGAAATAGTGCCCGAGTAGCGCAGTGCGGAAGTGCGGTTGACGCTATGGAGGCAATGCTAGTGGAAGGCTGGGAGCGGCTGAGAAGACGCCGAGTGCGGGCGGTGCATGGTTCCGCTTGCTTATGCACCGCTGGACTCAACCATGGTTTTGGCGATATCGATATTTGATGGATGCCCCAGTATAGCTTCATGGAGCCCTTCCGAGGCTCCGACGCAATGAGGACGCGTCGCCTAAGAGCACGTTCCGATGTATGCCGGTAGATACAGGCTGACGTTGACTCGAATGCCAATGAATATAGCGCTACGTGCTGTACAAGATCGCGATCGGTAGGGTCTCTTTGTTTTCGGAAATACCTGATTAAGGGGACGGACGAATGAATAGGTACTCGGGTTTTGTTAATTCCTACACGGAACGTGTACTTGTGCCCTACATATAAGGGAAGGAATTTTTATAACAATAGTGTTTCACCAAGTACAGGAGCCTGAAGAATACAAATGGGTATTTTATCAACAAAATCAGCCCAGGTACAACCCGGCGTTACCAGTTGACATCCACTTTTCATCACTGATAACAGATTCTTCACCACCTCAAACCGCTCCAGAAACCAAGCTGTGAGACATCAGTACAAGCTTCGGAAGCCTGATGTGACAGAGTCATCCCCACTACGTACCTTCCTCACTAGTTGGGCATTACACCTCATTGCCTGAACACGCTGCCGCACACCGTGGGCGTGTCTAGCCCACATACAATTTTTTCCTTGTTTGCTTGGGAAGAGTTCGTCTTTGCTGGCAAATAGATCGTAATTTTCTCACACATAGGTCCATGAGAAAAGTAAGTCTTGTGAAGTTCACTACTGTAGAGCGCATTTGTCAGTTCAACGATTTGCGTGGAGTCGTCTGGCATCCGACAGCGCGGCCTAATCGTTCCAACGCCGTGTATAGGGAGTTTGATACCCCCAGCGACTTGTAATGGTGCCCTTTCCGATTGTTAAAGAAGAAAAGTCGTCAATGCAACCAGACATGTGTTGAGACGCTTCTGTATCAAACAACCATACGGGTGGATCTGAAATAGTAGGCCGTCGGATCGAAACAGCGTGTGTACTCACCGGGTCTCGTAGTGCGTCTCCAACCAAACAAATCCGCGGCATTCAGTCTTGAAGCGCTCAAACGTACCAGCCCCCCTGAGCACAATCGGAGAAGCCTCGTTCCTAGCCAGAACTTCTGCTTCGTTGTATACTTCAAGCTCCTTTGGTAATATACAGTCGTTATCGACGAGAGCTCTTCCGAACGGCTATACCAAACAAGTTTCTTCCAGTCAGACCAAATACTTCAACAGAAGAAGAACAAAAGGGAGAACAGAAGTCTGACGGAATGGCAGCTGTCATGATGGCTGGCTCGTGTGGAGAAACACGATGGTGTGTATAGTTCGTATATTCTCTGGTAAAGTTTTCCTGCTTGATGAAGTGCAGATCGTATTTCGAAGGATGAAATTCGCATGGAGGTGTAGATATAATCTCTGTTAGGTTAAGAGATTCATCAGGGTTAAAGATAGACCTCAGCCGAGTGTATCCTCCTCCCTTGTAGAAGAAAGATCGGCCTGCTATTCGGAATGGTGAAGGTTCATCTAAGGCTAGCTTCAGCGAGGCACTCGCGTCATGTAGGTTAGAGTAAATAGATAAATCCAATCCCAGATCCCTTTCAGCTTGAGAGTCCTTTACGCGTCGATCTAGACCTTCAAGGTACTCTAAAGAAAGCATGAGAGTATCCATAGCCTATTCTGATGCGTATGCTCCAAGCCGAACGTGCTCGAATTAAGAGTTGAGGTTTCGAGCTCTTATAGTATCTTTGATACCTTGTGCTGCTAGGGCGGAATTCCAGCCATCTGAGGCCGAGAAGGCACCGCATGTTTTAATCGTGTCGTCGCTCTTAACAGTCGGAAGTGAGGTAAATGAAATGGTACGATAGCCATTTCTAACCTCGATGGAATTGCCTACTTACAAGAGAATTTGTAGTAAGTCCTTGGAGATAATCCATGTAGACGTCATAGTATACTCGTAAGTTGAACTTTTGACGCTTCTGGCATCGTCCAGCGCCTTGGTGATGACGAATTTCAGCCGGTGAGATAAAGGCTTTACCACAAAACTCGCAGGTGTATTTTTAGTTTATAATTATCTTCTCTTCAATCCTCTTCTACGAATCTGCTAAATGCTCCTGTTTAAGCTTACTCTCCAACTTCAGAAGGCCGATGCAACCGAATATCTCTCGCTGAGCGGCGCAAGTATTAAGATCGTTATAGGGACGATCAGACTGCGAAGTTGATGACCAGAACCTCGACATCGTTGGAGCGGTTCAAGGTCCCACCGCCTGTCGCCCAGTGCGATAGCGGCCTGTTGAATTTCCTTATTAGTTCCGTTCGCATCTCGCTGCCGTGGCGTGCGAGGATGGCCTCCGCCCAAACTCCGAAGCTGCGCAAAATCACCACGACGAGCATCTGTTCGAATGGATTGCTGGCGAATACGATCATCTTCTTTTGCTTCCGGACGACCACCTCTAAGAGGTTGCTATGAGGGCCTGTATCCTGGGCGATGCCCATGACAGTCGGTTGATCCATGCGACACTCCTTCGACCGTTCGCCTTCTTCGTTGGAGACGGCCGGATTGACGTCCAGGATGCCGTAATTGCGCTTGAAGAGGCCGTTGTGGAAGGGCTTATTGGGATTTTTTTTCTTCGAATCTTCAACCCGGTTTTCATTGATCTCTTTGAATAGGCGACGAAGCCAAAGATAGTCCTCGTCCGCGTTGTCGAAGTGTTTATTGTAAGCGCGGATGGCGGGATTTGCCACGCCCTTTTCATTATTTGGTGGCTGGACGGTTCGGACCCTGGTAGGGGTGGGTGATGGGGACTCGTCGTCCACATCGGATCCGGACTCGGCATTCTCCACGACGTCCCTAGAAGTGATGCGGACTTTTTGCGCGTCGCGGGCAAAGTGTCTAAGGAAGGTGCCCATGAGTCCAAGTATGCGCATGATCCAGCCGTTCAGCTTCACGCGCACCCACTCCGACTACTCCTTCTTATCCTTGCTAAAATTGTGGAAGGTAGTAAGAGTCGTCACCGAGCTATATATCTTGATCTTTCCATTCTTTGTCCGATATGCTTGGAGGATTGGGGATAAGGAACACCAGTCAGTCTCCCAGTTTAACCTTAGTACCATCTTGTCTGTGAGATGAGCCGAAGTATAAAAGCGGCTTGTCTGACGTATGTTCGAATAGGATAAAATAGACACTATAATGCGTTAAGGGGTGGCGGGAAGAGGATTATACTATAAGTAGTGAGAAGAAGCTGTTAGGCAGCTTTAGTATACCTACCATAGTAACGAACCATACTTTCCCTATCTAGAAGCCTATCAACTTCTTACGGTTTACTATAGGAGAAGTAATGCCAAAATCTTTAATAAAAAATACTAGCTAGTTGGTAGTTCCTAAATTAAGTGCCTATAGATCTAATAATTTACAACCTAGTAGATGCTTTCTTAGGGAAGTATGATACTTGACTAGTTAGGACTTCCCGAAAGTAATTACAGGGGTATGGTTATAGGAAATACTAAAGATTAAATATCTTTATAATACTCCTTCTTTAGTAATAAGTACCGAGCTGTATAGCCTAGGGATATTATAGAGAAGGAATACGAGTACTTAGCTGAAGATACTGCGGTCGTCTAGTACTATATACAATACTACGACTTTAGATGAGATTGCTTCTAAGTAAATTAACCTTAGAGAAATCTAGGGATAAGTTTCCAACGCTTGCATGAAGCTGCTTAAGAGAATTATAATTAAGTTATAAATTATTCGCGGATCCACCTATAGAAGAGTGACTAAAATAGGAGTCTAGAAATTAACGAGCATCTGTGCTACGTATAGTAGAGTAACCTTCTAAAGGACTAGGTCGTATTTGGCTATTGAAAATAGTGGTAAATTGAAGACATGCGGTAAAGCTATCGATTATAGGAATAAAATGATAGGCGTTAAAACGATAAAAAGTTTAGTGTAGACCTTTGAAGGAAGCTACGCCTATTACCGCCAGGTTTACTAAAGGATTACTTCGACGATGCGATGTCTATATTGCTACTCCAGCCATTATAACTACTACCTTAGTCACTTGCTATATAAGCCTACATATTATTTTAATTGATAAGAGTATAAAACTCCTAGAAATTTAAGAGGCTATAATATATACGATATAAAGTGGGTAAAGCGCTAGCGGTGGTAGAGGGCTGGTAGGAAAGTAATGAACCACGAATGAGACGGAGATAGATGGAAATGGTGCCTAGGCTCTCAATCTTGGAGTGAAAAGGATAATTGAAAGGAAAAGGAATAGAATTTAGACATAGAAAATTTTTATGGTGCGCATCCATGGGAGGCTTCTTTATAGAGGAGCGGGATATATTCTTCCTTCCGGTACTCGTAAGATAACCACCTGAAGGAAGATTTATAGAGAGTTACTAAGGTACTTCTGGAAGTGGGAGAGAATTAGCAAGTAAACTCTAAATTAGAAGTTACGCTTAAATCACCTCCATTTATTATAAGGCTTAGAGTTATACTATAGCCGTAGACCAGTGAAGGTTAAAAAAGTTTAATTAATACTGACATGGGAAAATATGATGTATCTTCACGCCATTTACTTTTGGTGTTTATAAAATAACTCAGGGGTATCTCAACACTTAATAGTACGAACCATGCAACGCACCCTTTACAGACCAACTAAAAGGCGTAAAAAAGGCGATAGGTCTAGGAAAGAACAAATCATCGTGCGATATATGTTGATCATCTACAGAGCCCAATCTAAACCCGCAACATACTGCAAATCATCAACGTTTAGCCTGTCCACCCCAGCATTTACGATTGCCTGCCAGTTGTCCTTCCCTGGAATATCCCAGTACCGCACCTTGAATCCTTTGGAATGTGCGGCTGCAATATCCTGAGCCGCTTTCCCATTGATGGGCAGACCTCCTGGGACACCATCGCTCCACTGGGCACTTGCATAATACGCATTCGACGAGTCAAAGTTCTTCATGTCCTTATTGATGACAGCATCGACGAAGATGGCACGCTGCGGATTCGTAGAATCGGAGAGTGCTTTGGCAATGGGAGCTGGGGTAGAGGACGACATATCCTTCCTTGCGTTACCGGAGGCAATGATTGTGATAGCACGTTGTTGGAATCCAGAGCTCGAGGTGCTCAGGTAATTTGCGGAGCGTAGTGGTGCGAGGTCTGCGACCAGCTGGTCCCATGCTTTGTCGGCGTCTGAACCGCTATTTTTGACGTCGATGAGGAGAGATAGAGGTTGCGCGGGTCGGGCGGGGAAGATAGAGCCCTGGGTATCGAGGAGCTGTTTTAGGGGGTTGACATATAGATCCACAAAGGTTTGGCCGTTGGATCCTGGGTCGAGATGGCCGACTACGAGCTTGCTGCCGTGTATCCAGATGTCTGCTTCGACGGAGATGCAACCTGCACTGAGGGCTGAGTAGAGTGCTTTATCTCGCGTGTAGTCGTTGTGGCTGTGACAGGCAAAGGGAATCACATCTTTGAAAGCGTAGGTTGGGAATGGAGACAAAGTATTCCCTTTTCCACCATCCCCAAGAGCGCTGATGGCGTTTTTGAGGATCACAATTTTGTCCACGGAGTCAGCGGTTGGAGGGATTTTGTTAGCGAGGGCGTGGTAAGAGACTGCGTCACTTCCAACTTGCCATGTACCCCCTTTTGTGTCTTTGTTCGTCTTTCCAAAGCACGAGTTACTGCTAGTATCCTCAGACAGTTTCCCTAAAAATTGTTTGCAAGAAGTAGCTAGGTTGATGTCAGTAAGGCTTGCGGATTTTCAAGATCGTAGAACTCACCGTCCACAGCGTGATCGCTGTTCTGCTTGTTGTGAATCTCGAAATAGACCCAGCCATTCAGTCCTGTAGTTTGAGGATTGTTTCCATAATCGAGCCACACGCGAGTAGCCATCGAAAGATACGATCCTGCGCCTAAGGTATTTCCACCCGCCTTGTTACAAAAATTATCCACCGCAGTATTGTATCCGATGCGTTGCACTCTGCCATTGTTTGTTTTTACATCGTTTACGGCCATCCATTCATCACCACAAGATGATATGTAATCGGACTTTGCTTGGGCTGTGGGCGCAGCAGCAGCAGCCTAGAGCATGGTTTAGAAAACGATCTTGAATTGCACCCATTCCAGTACATACAGCAAAGAGAAGCGATGCTACGAATACCAAAGAAAACGCCATCTTGAACTCTCTTACGATGATTTCGGAGGACCAAAAGACCAGAAAGCTCGAACGCGCAAATCCGCCCTCTTGAACAAAATCCAAATGGCAGCTCCGGGTCGCCTGAACTGCAAAACATGACCCTTTAGAATCTCCTTCGCGGACAGCCTCGTGCGAGAATCAATGCAATACCCATGCTGCTTCTCCGGCCCCATGACAAGTACCTTCTGTTCTCGCAACGTTCGAGATCCAACAACCAATACAGGCGTGCATGATGCACACCATCAAGTCGCCTAGAGTCGATAGAAAAACAACCCACGCGCTACATTCATTTATCGCACGAAAACGAATGACAGGCGCAAACTTCGATGTTTCGAAACTACTCGTCTTTACCGGTTTGGGTTTTACGGAGATGAGCGACGTGCCAGATTGAAGGCGTGCTGGGGGCTAAGAGAAGCGAGAGGCCAGTCACGATGCACGTGCTGGAACCCATGGGCGACTGCACCTTCTAGGATCTCGACGGTAAAGGCAGGTGGCCAAAGGCACGTGAACAAGCGTGGAAGGAGACAAGACTTTCAATTGCTGGCATAATTTGTTTCGCTTTCGTTCGTTCGAGCGCCAACGTGCTGCCTGGTGGTGGGTTGGCCGGAAGTGGGGGGTAGATTGTTATTTCCCTCCGTGTGATTCTCAATCATGTTGCTTGTACTGTGGACAAGGCAAAAACTGTGACACCAGCGCGACAAGGTATTACATGGATAGCACATTTTTAGAAGAGGAAGACTGAGTAGCCGAACTCTAAGTAAGAAGCAAACTGAATGCTGCATATATTTCTGGTCGGAAACGGAGAACACCAAAAAAAAAAAAAAAAAAATTTACACTCAA
>Ga0247757_10001860_pt1 | contig 12477 bp, 11 predicted proteins | sample UWRJL126311R4_FD_180929 | JGI IMG/M metagenome (GOLD analysis project Ga0247757, IMG submission 180929) | Plant litter microbial communities from Arlington Agricultural Research Station in Wisconsin, United States - UWRJ-L126-311R-4 | ecosystem: Environmental > Terrestrial > Plant litter >...
GTTCGAGCCGACCTTCAACCGCTACCCGGGCCTGGGCATCGCGTTCTGCGCGCACCAGGGCCAGGTCGACTGCCGCATCAGCTCGCCGGACCACCGCTACGGCATGGAAAAACTGCGCGCGATCGCCAGCGAGTGCGCCGCGCTGCTCGGCGACAATCTTCTCTGTTTCGGTTACGACAGCCTCGCGCAGGTCGTCGCCGACCAGCTCCGCGCCCAGGGCCGCACGCTCGCGGTGGCGGAGTCGGCGACGGGCGGCCTGCTCGCCAACAGCTTCGCCGACCTGTGCGGCGCGTGTAAGTTTTTCCAGGGCGGCATCGTCACCACCAGCAACGATTCCAAGATGCTGATGCTCGAGTGCCCCGAGTGCCTGCTGAAGCAGCACGGCGCGGTCAGCCCCGAGTGCGCGGTGGCGATGGCCAGCGGCGTCGCCGAGCGGCTCGGCGCCGACTACGGCGTGGCCGTCACCGGCTTCGCCGGCCCCTGCGGCGGCGAGGGCGAGAATCCCGTCGGCACGATCTACATCGGCCTGCACGCCCCGAGCGGCGACTGGTCGCGCCAGCTTTCGATCCCCGGCCCGCGCTCCGCCGTGAAGCAACGCGCGGTGAACGATGCCATCGACTGGCTCCGCCGCGAGGTCCTGAAGGAAGCCCGCAGCCACTCGGCGCCGCAGGTGAATTGAGGGCGGGTGGGGGGTAGGGCGCATCCTCCGGATAAGCCGGGCTTGCGCTGTCATCGCGGCTCGTCGGGACGACTCGCCCTACCTTGTTTCGTCATCCTGAGCCGTGCGAAGGACCCAAGCGTGGGACGCTACGTACGTTTTCCCTTGGGTCCTTCGCACGGCTTCCGCCGCCGCCAAGGCTATGGCGGACGGGCAGGATGACCGTATGGTAGGTTTGGGTGCCTCCCTCCGTTCTCTCCGTTTCCTCCTGTGAGGTCGGTTTGAATCAAGCCGAGCCCGCGCTTGCCACGCCCCACCTTTCATGGGCAAATCCCGCCCGCGTTTCCCATGCCCAAGGCCTCCAACCCCGGCTTCATCTTCATCTGCGGCTCCGACGACTTCCTCGTCGGGCGGCTGGGGCAGGAGCGTTTCACGGTGCTGGCGACCGAGGCGGGCGCGGATGATTTTTCGCGCGAGATCGTCAACGGCTTCGCCGGCAACGTCGACGAGGTCGAGGCCGCGGTGAACCGCTTTCGCGACGCCGTGCAGACCGTGCCGATGTTCGGCGGCAAGCGCGTGGTGTGGTTGAAGGACATCAGCTTCCTCGCCGACAACGTCACCGGCCGCGCCGAGGGCACGCTCAAGCAGGTCGAGGCGTTGCAGGAAATCCTGGCGAAGGTTAACCCGGAAGAGGTCGCCGTGCTCCTCACGGCCGCACCGCTCGACCGCCGCCGCAGTTTCCCGAAATGGTGCGAGGCGAACGGCGACTTCACGCTCGTCGGCGGCGGGGAAGGCGAGGGTGCCGAGGCGCTTGCCGCTGTCGCGCTCGCCGAGGCCCGGGCCGCCGGCGTGACGTTTGGCGACGGCGCGGTTGAGATCCTTTTGAGCAAGGTCGGAGCCAACACGCGCCTGCTTACCGAGGAGATCCGCAAGCTTTCCACCTTTGTCGACGCCGGCGGCGTGATCGAGGAGGCGCAGGTCATCGAGCTCACGCCCAACATGGCCGAGGGCGATTTCTTCGAGGCGGCCGACCGGTTTTTCGCCAGCGACCTGCAGGGCACGCTCGGCGCGCTGCAGCGGCATTTCTTCGCCGGCGGCGACGCCCGCCCGGTGCTGTCGTCGCTGCAGAACCGCAACCGCATCCTCATCCAGGCGCGGGTGCTGATCGACGCCGGCGACCTGCGCGCGCCCGGCCCGTACGGTTTCGACAAAGCCGCCTGGGCACGGGCGCAGGAGAACTACTCGGCCCGCTTCGGTGGCGACACGGAGAAGAGCGCCTACAACCTTTTCACCCAGAACCAGTGGTACGCCGGCAAACTCGTCAGCACGGGCCGCCTGCCGGCGCTCCGCCGCCTGATCGACAACCAGCAGGAATTCATCGCGGCCTTCGAGGAAATCATCCGCCGGCCCAACGACCAGGAAACCGTCCTGCGCGAGATGGCGGTGCGGTGTTTGACGTGATTTTTCCGGTGGCGGGCCCAGCTCCCGCTGGGCCGCGGCTCAGCAGGAGTTGAGGACGGAGAGCCGACTTCCTTTGTCCGTCATCCTGAGCGCAGCGAAGGATCCGCTGGGTCGGCATGCGCTCCACTCGCCGGAGTGGATCCTTCGCTGCGCTCAGGATGACGCATTAAGTAGTCTATTAGACTACTTGATCGAGGCGCGTCACTTCATCCCGCCGAAGATCAGGCAGGGGATCTCGCGCCAGAAGCACTCGGGGTCGGCAAAACCGCCGGACGCGAGCAGCTTCAGCTCCTCGAGCAGGGGCGGGTAGTAATCCTCGTGCGCCCAGCTGGCGAAGTGCGCACGGGCCTGTGCCTCGTCGATGCCGTGGGGCGCCATGGCGCGGATCCATTCGGCGTAGGAAAACTCGCGCAGCGCGCCACCCGCGGCGACGGCGAGGTCCGCGTTCATGAATACGCCGCCCGGTTTCAGCGCCGCGTGGATGTTCCGGTAGATCGCGCCCTTCACGGTGAGGTCCTTCACGTGGTGCAGGGCGATGCACGCAACCACGGCATCGCACGGCGTCAGTGATTCGGTGAACGAGCGCTCGACGTAGCGGATGCGGGCCCCGAAACGGGCGCAGCGTTCGCGGGCGACGCCGAGCATGGCGCGATCGATGTCCCAGATCTCCACGGTCGCCAGCGGCAGCACCTCCGCGACCGCCTCGGCCAACGCGCCCGTGCCGCCGCCGAGGTCGAGCACGAGCACGGGCCGGTCGGCCGGCAGCACCTTCTTCAACAAGACCATGTGCGCCTCCCGCATCGCGGCGTAACCGGGCACGAGCTGGCGGATCAGCCGGTCGTAGTCGGCGACGTTGAGCTTGAGATGGCCTTCGACGGAGTGGCTCATGATTGATGAAAGCTGAGAGCTTAGGGCTGAGAGCTGAGAGACGCGAACTCAAGTTATGGCTCTCAGCTCTGGGCTCTCGGCTCTTAGCCACCTCGCCAACTTTCCCCTTTCAACCCGCCGCCCGACGCGCAAGCGTTACCGGCCTTGAAGCCGACCGCCGCCACCCCTCCCGCCGAACCGATCCCCAACGTGCTCGCCGAGCGCTACGCCTCGCCCGCCATGCAGGAAATCTGGTCGGCGCACGGCCGCATCCTGCTCGAGCGCGACTTCTGGATCGCCGTGATGAAGGCCCAGCGCGACCTCGGCGTCGCCATCCCGGCCGAGGCAATCAAGGACTACGAGCGCGTCCGCAGCGACGTCAGCCTCGACCGCATCAAGGAGCGCGAGCGCGTCACGCTCCACGACGTGAAGGCCCGCCTCGAGGAATTTTCCGACCTGGCCAAGCGGCAGTTCATCCACCTCGGCCTGACCAGCCGCGACCTGACGGAAAACGTCGAGCAGCTCCAGGTCGCCCAGTCACTGAAGCTCGTCCAGTTCAAGGCCGCCGCCGCGCTCAACCTGCTGGCGAAGCGCGCCGCCGAGTACCGCGACGTCATGCTCACCGGCCGCACGCACAACGTGCCGGCGCAGCCGACGACGCTCGGCAAACGCCTCGCGATGTTCGGCCAGGAAATGCTCCTCGCGCACGGCCGGCTCGACGACCTTATCGCCCGCTACCCGGTCCGCGGCCTCAAGGGCGCGGTCGGCACGCAGCTCGACCAGCTCACGCTGCTCGGCGGCGACACCGACAAGGTCGACCAGCTCGAGGGCCGCATCATCAAGCACCTCGGCTTCAAGGCGAAGTTCGACGCCGTCGGCCAGGTCTACCCGCGCTCGCTCGACTTCGACACCGTCAGCGCGCTGCACCAGGTCGGCGCGGCCGCCGCGAGCTGCGCCACGACGCTGCGCCTCATGGCCGGCGCGGGCCTGCTCACCGAGGGTTTCCAGGAAGGCCAGGTCGGCTCCTCCGCGATGCCGCACAAGGTCAACGCCCGCAACTGCGAGCGCGTCTGCGGCTTCTCCACGATCCTTTCCGGCTACGTCACCATGACCGCGGGCCTCGCCGGCCACCAGTGGAACGAGGGCGACGTGTCCTGTTCCGTCGTGCGCCGCGTGGCGCTGCCCGATGCGTTCTACGCGATCGACGGCCTCTTCGAGACCTACCTCACCGTGCTGCGCCAGCTGGAGGCGTTCCCCGCCGCGATCGCTGCCGAGAACCAGCGCAACCTGCCGTTCCTCGCCACGACCACGATCCTGATGGAGGCCGTGAAAAACGGCGCGGGCCGCGAGACCGCGCACGAGGCGATCAAGGAGCACGCCCTCGCCGCCGCAAAGGCCCTGCGCAACGGCGGCGACGCCGACCTCCTCTCCCGCCTCGCCGCTGACAAGCGCGTTGGCCTCGGCAAGAAGAAGCTCACGGACATCCTCGGCGAGAGCGACCGCTTCGTCGGCGCCGCCCCGCACCAGGTCGACGCCTTCGTCGACAAGGTCGAATCCCTCGTGAAGCGCCACAAGGGCGCGGCGGATTACCGGCCGGGGAAGTTGCTCTGACCCGTGGGTCCGGTCTGTGACCGGACCGGGCCAGTCGCAGACTGGCCCCTACTGGTTACCGCTGCCCGCGGTGCGCGGCTACAGTGCGAGCCGCTCGGCTAAGCCGCGTGGCGTCCGCGCATTCGGACGAAAATATTTATCGTCCGGTGCGGTGAATTTCGCGTCCCAACCGGCCCCTGTCCGCCACGCGGCGGAATGACGGAAAATATTCGCGCACAAAATTTTCCCGGCCCGGGGAGATTTGGTTTGCCAGTCCCCGGGGGCCGGGCCTTTTTTGGCCCTTCGCGTTCATTTCTTTCCCAGCTTTAAACCACACACCACCATGGCAGAACTCGTAGGAAACTGTCTCATCGGCCAGACCGGCGGCCCGACCGCCGTCATCAACGCCAGCGTCGCCGGCGTTGTTGCCGAAGCCCTCAACCACGAAAACATCGAGGAAGTGTACGGCTCGCTCAACGGCGTGCATGGCCTCCTCAACGAGGAGTTTGTGGACCTCGCCGCCGAGTCGCAGCAGGCCATCCGCGGCCTCCGCTTCACCCCCGGCGCCGCCCTCGGCTCGTGCCGCGGCAAGCTGAAGAAGCCCGCCGACTTCGAGCGCGTCCTCGAGGTCTTCAAGGCCCACAACATCCGCTACTATTTCCACATCGGCGACGCCGAGTCCCAGGAGACCGCCGCCAAGCTCGTCGAGACCGCCGCCGCCCAGGCTTACGAGCTGCGCGTCATCGGCATCCCGAAGACGATCGAGAATGATCTCCCCGCCACCGACCACTGCCCGGGCTACGGCAGCGCGATCAAGTACATCGGCGCCACGGTCAAGGAACTCTCCCTCGACGCCGAGGCCCTCGGCCAGGGCGACCTCGTCACCCTCGTCGAGGTCATGGGCCGCAATACCGGCTGGCTCGCCGCTGGCGCCTCGCTGGCCAAGCGCCGCGACCACCCGAATGACCCGCCGCACCTCGTCTATCTCCCGGAAGTCCCGTTCGCGACCGAGAAGTTCGTCGAGGACGTCCGCCGCGTCCTGAAGCGCGAGAAGCATTGCGTCGTCGTCGTGGGCGAAGGCCTCGTCGACAAGGACGGCAACTACGTCTCCGTCGAGACCAACGCGGCCGATGCCGGCCACGCCCAGCTCGGTGGCGTCGGCGAAGCCCTCAAGGACATCGTCGAGTCGCAGGTCGGTGCGAAGGCCCGTGTGGCCCGCCTCGGCGTCGCCCAGCGCGCCGCCGCCCACCTCGCCTCCAAGACGGACGTCGACGAGGCCTTCCTCGCCGGCCAGGCCGCGGTCAAGGCCGCCATCGCCGGCGAGACCGGCAAGCTCGTCACGCTCGTGCGCGGCGACGGCGACCAGTACACCTGCGAGACCGGCCTCTCCGCCCTCTCCGAGGTCGTCGGCAACCTGAAGAAGCTGCCGCGCGAGTGGATCAACGAGGACGGCGTCAGCCTCAACTTCCAGTTCTTCCGCTACGCGACCCCGCTCATCCAGGGCGAGGTGACGGTGCCGTTCGACAACGGTCTCCCGGGCTACGCGAAGCTCGCCCGCGAGAGCGTCGACAAGACGCTCCCCGGCTACGAAAGCTGAGCGCCGTTGATGCCGTTGCGCACCGCGTACCGACAAAGCGAACCCTCGACACCCCTGGAGCCGGTCGCCCGACCGGCTCCTTTTTTTGGCCGGCCCGGCGGAGCCGTGGCCACGGCCGGAGTCACCTTTGCCATGCCCGTCACCAAGGAATTTGAGCAATACCTGAAGCAATGCGACGAACCCACGCTGGTCGGCCTGTTGCGCGCCATGCAGGCGCGCCTCGGCACCGCCCACGAGGGCCCCGAGGACTTTGACCGCGCCGCGGCGGTCATGCACCAAGTCAACAACCTGCGCACCATCCGCGCGATGGCGGAGGAAGTGTCCCGGATGGGCGAGGCCGCGGGCGAACAAACCTAGAATGTAGGGTCGGCGCTTGCCTGCCCGCGTTTCGCGTAGCGAGAACGCGGGACAGGCACAACCGCGGCCAGCAGGCCGACGAGGGTGCGCCGACCGAACGGGGCGAGGTCGGCCCAAGGGCCGACCCTACAGGCAACACCGTCACGTCCTATTTCGCCGCCGCCTCATCCTCCTCCGGCGACGGGCTTGCGAGCAGCAGGGCCTCCTCGTGGTCGAGGAGCAGTTGAAGCGGGCGGTGCACCTCGTCGGCGATGTGGTTGTCACGCCACAAGCCGTCGACGGCCTGGCGCTCGGCCTGCAGCGCGATCTTGCGGTAGCGGAGGCCGGCCTTGCGGCGGCGGCGCGCGCTGGCGCGCGTCTCGCCCTCGGCCTCGAGCACGGCGAGGCGGTTCTCATACTCGCCGATCACCTGGCCGAGCGCCGCGTTGTGGTCGGGGGTTTTCGCCTCGGCCTCGAGCTCGCGCAGCGCCGCCAGTCCCGCAGCGACCGCATTGGTGCGGGCGAGCCGCTCCTCCTTCTCGCGCGTGTTGTCCTCGCGCAGCTTCACCCGGTGGATCAGCCACTCGAGCGTCGTGCCCTGGAGGAGCAGGGTCACGACGATGACGCCGAAGGCCAGGAAGACCACGATGTCGCGGGCGGGGAAGGGGGCGCCGTTGGGCATGACGTACGGAATCGAGAGCGCGCCCGCCAGCGTGACGGTGCCGCGCATGCCGGCCCAGCCCAGCACGAGGCCGGTGGCGGCGCGGGCGTCATGGCGGCACACGCCCTGCAACACCGAGGGGAAGTAGAGCCCCGCAAAAACCCACGCGAGCCGCGCCACCATCGCGGCGCCCGCCACGGCGGCGGTGAGACCGGCCAGTTCGCCCAGCGAATAGGTGCCGCGCACGGTGGCGAAGATGGCCGGGAATTGCAGGCCGAGCAGCACGAACGCGACGCCGTTGAGCCAGAAGATCACCATGCCCCACACGGCGAAGGCATCCTGTCGCGTCTCGATGTCCATGCGCACCGGGTCGCGCCACCCGGAGTAGAGCCCCGCGGCCACCACCGCGAGGATGCCGGAGAGGTTGAGGTGCGCCGCCGGCAGGTAGGCGGCGAAGGGGGTCATGAGCGAGAGCGTGATCTCGATCGCCGGGCCGCCGGCATCGACGCGGCGGAGCAGGTCGCGGACCTTCCCGATGGCCCAGCCGATGGCCAGGCCGAGGGCGAAGCCGCCGATGGACACCAGCGAGAACTGCCAGGCGAACTGCCCCAGCGAGAAGCCGCCGGCGATGACCGCGGCGAGGGCGAACTTGAAGGCGACGAGGCCCGTCGCGTCGTTCATCAGGCTCTCGCCGTTGAGCACGGTGGCGAGGCGCGCCGGCACGCGCAGGCGCTCCATGATGGCGTTGACCGCGACGGCGTCCGTCGGTGACACGATCGCCCCGAGCGCGAAGGCCATGCCCAGCGGCAGGCCGGGCACGAGCAGCCAGGCGACGAGCCCGACCGCGACGGTGGTGAAGAACACCAGGCCGACCGCGAGGGTGAGGATCGTGCGGCGGTTGCGCACGAATTCGCGCAGCGGCATCAGCCACCCGTCGGCGAACAGCAGCGGCGGCAGGAAGCAGAGGAAGAAAAACTCCGGGTCGAGCTCGAGCTTGGGAAACTGCGGGAAGAGCGCCGCCAAGCCGCCGCCCAGCAGGTACGTGATCGCCAGGGGCCAGGGGAGCCACCGGCCGGCCACGCTGAGCGCGGTGATGAGCAGGAGCAGGACCAGCGTGTTTTCGAACGAAGGCATCTTGCCGCAAGCTAGCGCGCCGCGGGCCAGCGTCGAGCCTGCCGTCTGTCCGACGGTGGGGGCCGGTGACATCATCGCATGGCCTCTTGTAGGTCGGGCTTCATGCCCGACACGCACGCCTAGCTGTCGGGGATAAACCCCGACCTACATCAAACGGATCCACGTCCGTCCGTCCGGACATTGGGCGAAAGGGTAACATTCACGCGTTGCCCCGTCGCGGCCGCCGGGCAACCCTGTGGCGGTTGCCCCCACCATGAGCGCTGAACCCCCTTCGCCCGACAAGTACGCCGTCCGCCTCGCCGCCGCCCAGCAGGAGGCGGAGGCCCTGAAAAAGTCCGCGCAGGCCGCGAAGGCGGAACTGAAGCGGGCCAAAAAAAAGTACAAGCAGGAGAAGAAGCTCGCGAAGGCCGCGAAGAAGGCGGTCAAGGTGCTGCGCGTCGAATTGAAGGCGGCCAAGGCGGCGAAGCGGCGGGCGGACCGCAAGCGCGCGCTGAAGGCGGCCGCGGCGGAAGCGAAGCCGGCCGCGCCCGCCGTGACGGCGGAGTCGCTGCCGGAAGCCGCCCCGGTCCCGCCGCTGGCGGTGGAGATTTCTCCCGCCGTCCTACCCGCCGAAGAGCGCAGCTAGGCCCGCGGTGAAAGCCCCGGGCACCGCGTTGTAGTGATCCTTGCGCGGGAAGCGGTGCGAGACGCACCACCCCGCCGACAGGCACCGGCAAAAACCAGCGCGCGCCCACCGGGGGAAATCCCGAAAAACGCGTTGGGCGCGGGTTGGGCGGCTCCGGCGGGAACTTGCGCCCGCCGGGGGCCGACTGACTCCTTGTCATGAAGCGCAAGCTGAACAACTCCGTGCGCGTGGCGGCGACGCCATCCGTGGAATCGATCGACGATTCCCTCCACCTCACCCGCAGCGATGCCCGCCGCGAGGCCGCCAAAATCCGCGAATACCGCGAACGCCTCGAAGGGGAGCCCCGCCCGGCGGAAACCTCCCTGCGCGCGTCGTCGCCTGGGCGCCACGACGAATAAACGGGGCTTCGCCGCGCGGAACCCGGGCCGGCGGAATACAGACTAAGGGGGTATGAAACCAAACAACGAACCCTCCCCGGCGTCGCATGCGGCCGCGCCCGCGGCCGGCACGCCGGCCACGAAACTCAACCTCACGCCCGAACAAGCCAAGCGCGAGGCGGGCAAGCTGCACGAGCTCCGCGAAGATCTCGAGGACCGCAAGCGCACCGACGAGACGGATGTCCGCAGTTCGCCGATCGGGCGGCACGACGAGTAGTACCACCACCCAATCCGTTTCAGAGAGGAGAAGGTAACGAAGGAAACGGAGAGAATGCTCCGTTCCCTTTGTTGCCTCCTGTAAGGTTTAAGTTTGGCACCGCCGTGGCTGCAGGTCGCCGGGCGGGTCGGGTCGGGGCCGGAAGAAACACTCGGGGATTTTCCGGCATCGCGGTGCCAGCCGGCGAGCCGTGGGGATTTTGGCGAACTGCCGGCAGCGTAGCCGGGTCGCTAGGAGACCATGGACAACGTCGCTCCCTCCAGTGCGCCGCCGGAAAAACGCGAGCCTTCCGCCGTCACCCGGTGGGCCCAGGGCTTCCGCGCTTTCATCATGCGGGGCAATGTGGTCGACCTCGCGGTGGGTGTGATGATCGGCGCCGCCTTCGGCAAAATCGTCACCTCGTTCGTCAACGACATCATCACGCCGCCGCTGGGCCTGGCGCTGGGCCGGGTGAAATTCTCCGAGCTGAAGTGGCAGCTGCCGGGCACGGCGGATCCGCCGGTGACGATCAATTACGGCGCCTTCCTCCAGAACCTGATCGACTTCGTCCTGGTGGCGCTGGCGCTCTTCCTGGTGATCTCGCTGGTCAACCGCCTCCACCGGAAGCCGCCGCCGAAACCGGCGGAGATGACCGTGGACCAGAAACTCCTCACGGAGATCCGCGACCAGTTGAAAACCCTGAATCGGCCGACGTCACCGCCGGGCGCAGCTCCGTCATGAGCAAGGGATGGCGCCGCTGCCTGATCGTTCTGGCCTGCGTCGCGGGGCTGCTGCTCGTCGTCCGTTTTGCCGCCTCGCCGCTGGCGACGTACCTCGCGAACCGCCGGCTCGCGGCGATGCCGCAGTTCACCGGCCGCGTGGAAGCGGTCCATCTCTCGCTGTGGCGCGGCACGATTGGCTTCACCAAGCTCGAGCTGTCGGATCGCGCGCACCCCGAGGACGGAGTCATCGTCGCGGTCCCGCACGGCATGCTGTCGCTCTCGATTCCGCCCTTCTTTCGCGGCCGCGTCGGGGGCGAGGGGGCCGTCGAGGGCGCCCGCGTGCTCCTGGTGAAACGGCGCGAGACGACGAAAGACGAGGAGGAGAAGGCGAAGAAACTCGGCAAGCCGCTTGTTCGCGGCTGGCAGCAGGTGCTGGCCAAGCAATTCCCGATCGAGTTCCAAAAGATCGAGGTGAAGGACTCCACGTTTCGTTTCGACGACCGCAGCGATCCGCAGGCGGCCAGCCTGGAGATCGAGGCGATCAACCTGACCGCGGCAGGCTTCAGCAACCGGGAGAAAGGCGGCGACCCGCTGCCCGCGACCTTGCGCCTGACGGCGGCCATCGGCGGCAGCGGTTCGCTGCTGGTGGAAGGACGCGCCGATCCCGCGGAGCGCCAGCCGCGGTTCGAGATGCGCCTCGAGGTGAAGGGCCTGTCGCTGCCGAAGGTCCACGATTTCCTCATGCATTACATGCTGGTGGACGTCCTCTCGGGCGAGTTCGACCTCTACAGCGAGGTGAGCGCGGCCAACGGCCAGTACGACGGCTACACGAAGCCGTTCTTCAAGGAGCTGAAGTTCAAGGCGGTGCCCGACCCGGAGAAGAGCCTGCTGCGGCGCGCGGCGACCAAGGTCGCGTCCGCGGTGCAGGATGCGCTGAAGAACGAGCGCGGCGACGTCGCCACGAAGGCGCCGTTCCACGGGAATTTTGACGACAACCGGGTCGACGTCTGGGTCACGATCGAGAACCTCCTGCGCAACGCCTTCATCCAGGCCCTGCGCGAAGGCCTCGAGGGCCAGACGCCGGAGCCGCACGCGAAAACCTAGCGACGGCTGCGTGCGGGGCGGGCGGAACGATCCGGCAGACGGCCGGCCGCTACTCGCAGCGCAGCGCCACCAGCGGGCTCACCTGGAGCGCGCGGCGCGCGGGCAGAAAGCAGGCGAGCAGGGCCACGACCACCTGCACGACGACGATGGCGCCGAGGGTCAGCGGGTCGAACTGGTCCACTTGAAAAAGCATGGCGCCGAGCAGCCGACCGGCACCCACCGCGCCGGCGATCCCAAGGGCGAGGCCGATGGCGGTCATGAGCAGGCCGCTGCGGAACGTGAGCCACAGGATGTCGCCAGACGTCGCGCCGAGCGCGCCGCGGATGCCGATCTCGCGCGTGCGTTGCGCGACCGAATAGGAAATCACGCCATAGAGCCCGAGCGCAGAGAGCAGCAGCGCCACGCCGGCGAAGAGGCCGAGTACCGTGGAATCCAGCCGCTCTTTGCCGAGCAACGCGGCCCGGATGTTGTCGAGGGGCAGGATATCCGCCACGGCCTGTCCCGAATTCACCTCGGCAATCGCCGCCGGGAGGCTGCGCTGCACGAGCACCGGGTCCGTGTTCGTGCGCACCAATAGGAACTGCAACATGACGGCACTCTGGTCGGTCGTGACGTAAACGCCGGGGTAAGGAAAATCCCGCCGGGGTCCGCCGAGACGTTCGTCGGCCACCACGCCCACGATCTCCCAAGCCTTTTCCGAGTGGTCAGACGGGGAGGAGAACGGGACAAGTTGCGGCAGCACGAGCGATTGGCCGAGCGGGTCTCTGTCGCCGAAGAGCTGCTTCGCCATCGTTTCGTTGATCACGGCGACGGGCGCACTGCCGGGGGCGTCGCGGTCGTCCAAAAGGCGTCCGTGCAGGAGGTGCATTTCCAGCAGCCCGAAGTACGCGGGGCCGACCGCCTTGAAGTAACAGAACGCATCGGCGGCCGGCTTCTCGGCGCCGACGAGGCGATAGGGCAAGCCGATCGTGATGCCCCGCAGGGGCAGGCACGTGGTGAGCGCGGCCGCGCGGACGCCGGGCAGCGCGCTGACCCGCTCGGTGAGCTGGCGGAAGTAAGTGCGCAGTTCGTCCTCGGTTTTGAACCTGA
>Ga0247757_10001861_pt1 | contig 12475 bp, 4 predicted proteins | sample UWRJL126311R4_FD_180929 | JGI IMG/M metagenome (GOLD analysis project Ga0247757, IMG submission 180929) | Plant litter microbial communities from Arlington Agricultural Research Station in Wisconsin, United States - UWRJ-L126-311R-4 | ecosystem: Environmental > Terrestrial > Plant litter >...
CCGCGCGGGGCGACGAACGGTGCGGCCAGTTCCGGCCGCGCGCTGTCCGGCGCGGGCAGGGCGCGGCGATCGAGCTTGCCGTTCTCGTTCACCGGTAGCGCGCGCAGGCGCATCCAGGCGACGGGAAGCATGTAGTCGGGGAGGGTCCTGGCGAGCTGGTCGCGCAGGTCGCGCGCGTTCACGGACGCGTCGGCGGCCACGTAATAGGCGACGAGGCGTTTCTCGCCGGCAACGTCTTCGCGCGCGATGACGGCCGCCGCGACCACGCCCGGCAGCGCGCGGAGCGCCATGTCGATCTCGCCGGTTTCGATGCGGTAACCGCGGATCTTTACCTGGCCGTCGGCACGGCCGACGAAGGCGAGGTTGCCGTCCGGCAGCCAGTGCACGAGATCGCCCGTGCGATAGCGGGTGCCGCCGGCGACGAAACGCTCCGCCGTGAGTTCCGGACGATTGAGATAGCCACGCGCGACGCCGGTGCCGCCGATGAAGAGCTCGCCGGTGTCGCCGTCCGCGACCTCGTTGCCGAGGGCGTCCAGCACGTGCAGCGACGTTTCGCCGATGGGCCGGCCAATGGGAATCGGCTGGTCGTCCGCGAAGGCGCGCGGGATCGGATACGTCGTCGCGAACGTGGTGCATTCGGTCGGGCCGTAGCCGTTGATGAGCATGGTGGCGGGCAGGGCGTCGTACGCCTTGCGCACGTGCGGCACGGAGAGCGCTTCGCCGCCCGTGAGCACGGTGCGCAGCCCCGCGAGATTCGAGGCGTCGACGTCCACGATGGCGTTGAACAACGCGGCCGTGAGCCACGCGATGTCGGCGCCGTGCGCCGCGACCGTACGAGCGATACCGCAGCCGGTCGGCACGCGCTCGTCGTGGACGATGCAGGTGCCCCCGTTGAGCAGGGGCGCGAAGATCTCGAACGTCGAGGCGTCGAAACCCAGCGGCGCCGCGTGAAGCACCTTCGGCGCGTCGAAGTCGATGTAATCGGAACGCAGTACCAGGCGCAGGATCGCGCGATGGCGGATCTCGACGCCCTTCGGCGTGCCCGTCGAACCGGACGTGTACATGCAGTAGGCGAGGTCGTCGCCGTTTTGCGAAGACGCTTGTGGGAGCGCTTCCCGCGGAGAATCCGCTTCCAATTCGGCGAGCATAAACATCGGGACATCGTCGGCCTCGAACGCGAGGCCTTCGTCGACCACTACCGCCGCCACGTCCGCGTCGCGGAGCGCGAAGGCCACGCGCTCCGCCGGCCAGCGCGTGTCGATCGGAAGATAGGCGGCGCCGGCCTTGAGCACGCCGAGCAACACGACAACGGCGTCGACCGAACGCTCCATGAGCAGGGCGACGTATCCACCCGGCTCGACGCCCGCGGCGACGAGCGATGCCGCGATGCGGTCGCTGCGCGCATCGAGCGTCGCATAGGTGAGGGACTGTCCATCGGCCACGAGCGCCACGCGTTGCGGCCACTGCGCGGCCACGTCGGCGAAGCGGCCGTGGACCGTGAGCGCGTCTTGGCGGAGCGGGGATGGTGCGTCGTTCATGGCGTGGCCTCGTGCCCGTCGGGAGTGCGTGAGGGCATAGGCCGGATGGCCGAGGGCGGCACGGCGCGGACCCGCGGGGCGCTTTTCGCGTCCCGCTCCGCCGTGTCGTGGTGTCCGCCACCCCTCGTCCCGCGTGCCGTGCCTTCGGCTTTCATGCGATCCCCCTTCGATGCGCGACGGCCCGGATGGACCTTCGCGTCTTGGGAATCTTTATATCGCCGGGTCCGGGGTCGGCATATACAACTGGCGCGCTAGGCTGGGGTAGGCGAATGGCCGATCACGTAACGACAAAAAGGCCGGCGGAATACCCGCCGGCCTGCCGGAAGCGATCGCGGCGTCGCGCCGATCAGCGCTTCATGACGAAGAAATCCAGATGAATCGTGTCGCTGCATCGGATCTCGATGTATTTGATCTTGTTCGATGCAGGTGCGTCGATACTGGTCACCGTCCGCGAGCGGGGCGAGCCAGCGAATTGCTGCACGGGACCGATCAATTCATGGGCCGCGTCCTGAAACGACACCGAGAAGTCATCATCGATGGCGCTTACGGCGAACTGGATCGAGGTCCAGGTCTGGTACAGGTCGCAGAACACGGTCTTGTTCACGAGGGTATCGGGATCCTCGGGCTTGTGCCCGATCCACAGCACGTCGCCTTCGGCCACGCCTTGTTCGACGCCGCCGCTCAACGGTTTCACGCCGATATACTGGGTTTGCGTCGGCAGATGGTTGGAGTCGAAGCGCCAGTCGAACACCTTGTCGAAACGCAGCGGGTTCCTCTCTGGCCCGTCGACCGTCGAGCTGATCGGGTTGGGCGACGGGTTCGAGCCGTCGAAGTCGAATCGGAAGGCGTCGTCGCCGACGGCCGTGATCGACAGTGTGAGGGAGCCGGAGGTGACCACGACACCGGCTGGGGTGAGCACGTCGTAAGACACCGTCGCGGTTCCTCCGGCCACCATCTCGATCCTGGCTTTCGGCACGATGAACTCGAGCGGATTGATCGCGTCAGGGGCGCGGCGCCCCTGCGCCGATGTCGCGATCGCGGCGTCGATGCTGCCGATGGCTCCGCTGGGGAACTTGGTCTGCTGATCCGTCACTACCGTCGCGCCGTCCGCGCTCACCCCGCGCCAGCGCATGGTGATGCGGTCGCCCTCCGAAAGGAACGCGTAATCCGTGGCGACCTGCACCGTGGCACCGACCCCGAGGACCGCCGGGTCGAGTAGGTTGCCGACGGCTTCCTTCACCTTGGGCGGCGGCAGGGCGGTAACGGTGCCGGTGACCTTGACGATGGCGAGGTCGGACTGCTTCGTGGTCGTGCCCGCCGCGGGCCTGACGGTGTATGACGTACGTATCTCTCCGCCGACGAGAGGCAGCACGCGGTCGTAAGGAACCTCGAACGTATGCTTGGTCGTGTCGGCCCAGGTAAACGTGTAGGTCGTCTCGGCGATCGGCACGCCTTCGCGGGTCACGCCACCCCAGGTGAGGACGACCACGTCACCCGCCGCATGGCTGGGATAGGACACTTCCACCCTGGCCGGTCCCGCGCCAAGCGAGTCGATGGGGAGGCTGCCGTTATCATCGGTGCCCTGGACCTCGGGGGCCGGATAATTGTCTTTCGGCCCGACGTGAACGATCTTGGCCGGTGCCGCCAGCGAGTGGTTGCCGACCTCGTCGATGATGAAATACGTGACCACGACGTCGCCGGGATTGGCGGCGATCACGGTCGCGGGAACGGTGACACTCACGGTCGCGGGATAATCCACGACGGTAACGGCATCGAGGGTGTCCTTTCCCCACGACACGACGAGGCGATCGCCAGGCTCGCAATTGAGCCACCTCGGGATGGCGAGGACTACGTCTTTCGTGACGTCGACGATGTCGTCCGTCGCGACGGGCACGAGGTTTTCGTTGATGTATTCGGTCGTGTGGTCCGGATCCGGATCGCCCGGGACGAGAAAATTGGCACGGACCGTCGTATGCACGGATTCGTTTTCCGAACCCGACACGGCGTTGCGCACGACATACCAGACGTCGACGTCGCCGGGATGAAGCGCGAGATGAACACCCGGTACGAGCAACGTGGGCAGCAGGTCCTCGCGATCGTCGTCCGTGCCCGCCGCGCTCCGGCTACCCGAATACACGTACTCGGCGACGGCCGTGTTGGGGTCCTGCCAGTACAGCGCCGCGGTGTCGCCGGGGGCGAGGAACGACGGGGAAAGCTGTACGAGCGCGCCGCCGGGAGGCGGGTTGATGTTTCGCTTGCCGATACCGCCGAACACGATCTTGTCGAGCACGATGGGCGCCGCCGGGTCCGCCAGTGGCTTCAGGGAACGTTGCATGAGAAGTGTCCTCGCGATGGGGGTGCGCGGTCAGGAGCGACGAGGAGTGCGTGATTCGCACCCGTCGTCGGGTGGCGTCTGGATCAGATGATTTTCAGTTCGTCATAGATGACGAGTGAGCCCGCGTTGGCCGACGTCCCGGTGACCCACAGGTGCGAGACGAATTCACTGGGATACGCATCCGACACCTCGAACTCGATCGTCTGCGGCACCTCGCTGAGTGTGATCGTCTTGATCGCCGTTCGAATCGTTGGCAGGATGGTCCCGTCATGGAGGTCCATCCATTCGAGGCAGACGCGCACCGTCATATGTCCAAGGGCCTGGCATCGCAGCCTGATCGACGCCGCCCTCGTCGGGCGCATTGCGAAGCGTGGCGAGAATCGGTGAGTGGGTGTCAATCGGTCGGTCAGCGGAATGACCACCACATGCCCGGTCGTGTCGGGTAGCGGAGGGCCCACGGCGATGTCGCCGATGTCGGTGGTGAGTGTCCAGTCCGGTGTCTGACACATCGAACCGTAGTTGCCGATGGGCAGGCTCGCGAATGTTTCCTGATGCGGTGGCAGGCGAACGGTCCACGGGATCCCCGTCGACACCAGGACGTTGTCGATGTAGTGAAAGGTGCCGACAAGCGCATCGGTCGTAGTGTTCTCCAATTCCCACTCGGCGATGGCGCGACCGGCGATCGCCGTGAACATCATCTCCGGAACAGTCGCTTTCTCTTCCAGTACCTGGCCGTCCTTGTCATATGTCCGGCTCTTCCCGGATCCGCTGGATTGTCTGCAGGTGAAGCGCAGTTCGTTGATGAGCCCGTTGAACCGCATGCGGAGCCGATTCGATCCGGAGTTCGAACCGATCTGGAGGCAGGATTGTCTCGGCTCACCAAACAAACGTGCGTGTCCATCGATCGCCGTGACTTCGAAGAACCGGAAACGGCTGCCATTGACGAGGCGGCTCGCGCCCTGGGAGAGATCGTGCTCTTCGAAGGTCTCCAATTCATGGGCTCTTCCTTTCCAGCCCGCGCCAGCACTCGACAGAAGCGTATAGGGCAACGAGGCGATCGTTGTCGCCATGGATTCGCTCCCGCCGGCAAAGGCGATCTTCAGCTCGACGACGATGGTGGTCCCGTCGTCGAGCGTCTCCAGCCAGGCACGGGACAACGGCTTGTTCAGGTCGGCGACGTTACTCACCGTTTCGCCGTCGACGACAGGCTGGTGTACGCCGCCTGCGATGGCGGTCAGCCAGAAACGTTGTCCGGGGGCCATCAGTGGCCATGTCTTGACCGTTACCGTGGCATCGCCGGTGAAGGTCTTCAGATCCAGCTCGAAGGTGCCCAAGGCCTCCGCGATGGCCGGCGGCAGGAAGCGCGGGTCGTTGGATGGAATGTCGAGGATCGTGAGTACGAGTGGATCGGACACGCGGCTCGCACCGGCTCGCTTCACGACGTATGTGACCTGCACAGGCGATCCCAGCTGCGCGAGAATCGCGCTGATCGGTATGGCAAAGGTTCCCGCCGCGGCGCCGGACTGCGACGGCGTCGTATACGAACCGAAGATCACCGCGACCTGATCCGTCGCCTCGATGTCGGCGAGCGGCGGGATCACAACCGTGCATCCGGCGGGCGTAGTGACCGGATCGAGCTGCGCGCCCACGGCTTCGCGTACCGTCGGTGCGGGAAGGTCGCCGATTTCGCCGTGATCGAGAATCGTGATCGTGCGGATTTTCGACGTGCGATCGGGCATGCCGGCCTGGCGCAGCGTGTACGACACCGCGACAGCCTTACCGATGTTCGGCGCCAGCACGGTCTTGTCGACATCGAATCGCATGCCGGTGGGGCTCGCGTTCTGCGCAGGCGTCGTGAACGAACCGCCCGTGTCCGTGCCCAGCCAGGTCACGATCACGGTGGCAGGTGGTTGCAGTGCCGCGTTCGCCGGCACGCGAACGATGATCGAGGCGCCGACGTCGGCCGGGTCCAGCGTGTCGTCCAGCGTCGCGCCGTCGACCGACGGCGGGGGCAGCGCGTCCGCGGAGGTGTCCTTGATCGAAAGCGTGAGGGGGCCCGACGCGACGACGACCCCGGAAGGGGTGAGTACATCGTACGACACGGTCGCGGCGCCTCCGGCCACGATCTCGATCTTGGCTTTCGGCACGACGAACTCGAGCGGGTTGACCGCGTTGGTTGCGCGTCGGCCCTGCGCCGATGTCGTGGTCGCCGCGTCGGTGCTGCCGATCGTTCCGTCGACGAACTTGGTCTGCTGATCGGTCACCACCGTCGAGCCATCCGCGCTCACACCGCGCCATCGCATCACTACCCGGTCGCCCTCCGAGACGAAGGCGTAGTCCGTGGCGACCTGTACCGTGGCACCGACCCCGAGGACCGCCGGATCGAGCGCATCGCCCACGGCTTCCTTCACCCTGGGCGGCGGCAATGAAACCGCCGTGCCGATGACCCGGACGATGGCGAGACCGGACCGTCTGGCTGCCGGGTCACCCGCGTGCTCGACCGTGTAGGACGTGCGTATTTCGCCGCCGACGAGGGGGAGCACACGATCGTAAGGCACCTTGAACGTATGTTTGATGGTGTCGGCCCAGGTGAACGTGTAGGTCGTCTCGGCGATCGGGACGCCTTCGCGCGTCACGCCGCCCCAGGTGAGCACGACGACATCGCCCGCGGCATGCGTGGGGTAGGCCACCTCGACGCTGACGGGCCCCAGGGCAAGTTCTTCGATGGGCAGGTTGCCATTGTCGTCGGTGTCCTGAACCACGGGCGCTGGATATTCGTCCTTCGGACCGACGTGCACGATCGTGGGCGGCGCGGAGAGCGAGTGGTTGCTGACCTCGTCGATGACGAAATACGTGACGACGATGTCGCCGGGGTTCGCCGCGATGACGCTCGCCGGCACGGTGACGGTGACCGCCGCGGGACAATCGGGGATCGTCACCGCGTCGAGGGTATTCTTGCCCCATGAGACGACAAGACGGTCCGCAGGCTCGCAGTTGAGCCATCGCGGAATGGAGAGCACGACGTCCTTCGTGAGATCGACGATGTCGTCCGTCACGACAGGCACGAGATTCTCGTTGATGTGTTCGGTGGTGTGATCAGGATCGGGATCGCCGGGAACGAGGAAGTTGACGCGGACCATCGTGTGCTCGGATTCGCTCACCGAGCCCGATACGCTGTTGCGCACGACGTACCAGACGTCGACGTCGCCGGTGTACAGCGCCAGATGGCCCGCGGCCACGGTCACCGTCGGCAACAGGTCGTCGCGCGGCTCCTGCGCGAAGGCGGCGACTTGGCTCTCCGTGTACACGAACTCGGCGACGGGCGTCGTGGGATCCTTCCAGTGAAGCGCGACGAAGTCGCCTGGGGCGAGGAACGAGGTGGGAATCTGCACCAGTGTGCCGCCAGGCGGCGGCTCGATGTTTCGCTTGCCGATACCGCCGAACACGATCTTGTCGAGCACGATGGGCGCCGCCGGGTCCGTCAGTGGCTTGAGGGAAGGTTGCATGAGAGTGCCTCGCGATAGGGTGCGCGGTCGGGAGCGACGAGGAGTGCGTTTCCGCACCCCTCGTCTCGTTCCGGGTCGGGGAACGATGGCCTTTGTCGGCGTTACGTCTCGGCCGGTCCCTTGCGGACGTCGATCGTCATGAAGGGATTTTTCGCGCGATCGGGATCGGAGGTGTTGGTACCGATCGAGTTCGTCACGGTGTAGGTCACCCTGGCGGAGCCATACCCCCGGATGCCGGTCGGCGATACCACATCGCGCAATTGCTTATAGCTGATGGGGATGTCGACATAGACCCTCATGTCGGGCACCGGCGGCTTGGTGGGATCGCCTTCCACGTAGTCGTCTTTCGCCTGGAGGTCCGCCGCGACCACCGTGTACTTCGGCAGGACGACGGGCGCCATGTCCTCGGTATCCGGATTGCCGGTCAGCTTCCGGTTCGGGAGCCACGTGGCTTCGATGACATCGTCCGCGGCCATGTTGAGGTACTGGTAAATGCGCAGGAACGTGCCGTCATATCCACGCGTGCCAATGGACATGTAGCCGGCGGTATTGACGGGCGCCTCGCGGAAGACCACGTACGGCAGTGCGTCCGGGCCGCCGGGCAGGCCGTTCGTGTCCTTCACCTCCACCGACTGCTGCGGCGAGAGCGCCTCGTTCACGCCAGGTCCCGGCGTGAGCGTTCTCGCGATGCGGTAGTAGTAAGACGGGTGACCCGGCAAGAGGTCGGTGGCGGCGAGCACGATCTTGAGATCGGCGCCGACCGTCGCCGGGGTCGCCGGACCCACCGCCACGTCGTTGATGCCGTTGAAGAAGCGATACAACTGCACCGTGTCGCCGTCGGCGAAGACCTCTTTGGCCGGCGTCTCGTTGCTAAGGTGCGGAATGATCGCCTCGGGTGGCCCGGCGTACCCGACCGGGAATACGTTGGGCGTACCCACACCGTCCTTTTCCTGCAACGTCGGCGGAAGCAGGTTTTCGTTGATGGGCGTGTCGGGGTTAGGATCCGGGCCGCCCGCAAGCGTGAGGTCGACGCCGGTCGTGTACCGCGGCGACATCATGCCCTTGAACGCACCGCGCCTGACTTCGTACCAGATATCGAGGCTGTAGATCGGTTCGAGCACGCCCGCGGCCGTTTTCGGCTGGAGCGCCGAGAACGTCGCGTAGGCCACCTCGATCGTGCGAATCGACTTCGTGGGGTCCGGATTGTCCGGGTTCGCCGGCAGGTCCCCGGCGGCGAGCGCGCCGTCGACCGGGACGGGTCCGACGGTCGTCAGCGTGCCATCGGACGCCTTGCTCTCGAAGTAGAGGTACAGCGTGTCGCCGATGGCGCCGTGCCCGAACTGCGGAATCTCGACCTTGCTCGGCCGGCGCGCGTCCTCCTCGATGACCAGGCCATCGTCGGGTGGGAGGCGCGGCGCGAGCAGCTTATCGGGGGCGCCCGTCACGAGCATCGGAAGCGCCGTCTTCGCGGCGGTGGCGATATTGCCCGCGCGGTCGGTCACGGTGTACCAGAAATCGACTTCGCCGACGGACACGGCAGCGTCAAGCTGCGCCAGCGAAAACACGCAATCGTGCCCGGCGTCCGTCTCGCTGGCGACGATGACTTCCGGACCGGTGACCTGGGGGCCGCCCTGCCGGTTCTGCACGTAGCACTGGATGATGTCGCCCTTCTTCATGTCGAAGTAGGCGGCGATGTGCCCGGTCAGCGTATTGCCGCCGTCGATGATGTCCTGCCGCGAGATCCCCTGATAGTACGCATCGTCGAACTGAATAGTCGGAAGATCGCCGTCACCCGCGGGATTGAGGTCGATCCGCATCACGTAGGGAAGCGAGAAGTGCTTGCTCTCCTGGGAAATGACGTTGAAGTAGTAGAACCGCAGGACATGCGTTCCGTGGGTAAGCGCCCCCATCTCGGCGGCGGTGATCGTCGCCGGAATGGGATCCGTTTGGCCGATGGGATCGATGCCGCCCGGATCGCCGACGATGTTGCCGTCGATTTCGAGGAAGACGAAGTCGGCCTCTTCCTGGTCTTCCCATTGCGGGACGTTCACCGTCACACCCGTGCCGATGGCCGCACGTGTGATGAGCCCGTCGACGGTCGTGTCGTTCTCGTCGGCGGAAAGCGCACCGACGACTTCGGGTTTGAGGTCGATCGTGTCGTCTCGCGGCGCCGCGTCGGTCGTCGTCGATGTCCACACGTCCTTGCCACCGCGGGCTCGCGACTCGTCCTTGCGCAGGCTGATGACCTGCGTCCCGGCGACACGGCTGCCGGGTACCTTCCTGTAGAGGATCATCTGTGCTCTCTCCTTGGCTGTGTTGCGTCCTGTGTGCCCGTGCAGACTAATCTGGCGGACAGGGCCTGCCCATCTGTCCGACGACGTAAGTGTCGCGTGCGCCTATCCGGCGCGGTGTCCGGCATCGCGCTGAGCAGCGGCTGTTTCACCCGTTCGTCACGGTCATGGAGGTACATCCCCGACACCCGGCCGCAGTCTGCCCCTGCCGTCGGGCGGCTCGTCCGTCAGGTGGCGACGTCTGGACGCGACGAAAATTCCTCGTGGTTTTAGGACTATTCCCCATAGGCGGGGCGTCCCGGGCATGGTGTAGTTGCGTCTTCCTTTTTCGCCGGTCCGCAGGCATCCATGCCGCGCCCAGGCGTGCGCCGTCCCCGCGCCTGACATCATCCAGGAGTCTCTCATGCATGCTTTCTCGGGCAACGCAGGCGCGCGAACGCGTCTTTATCTCGCGATTTCGACCGTTGGTACCCTCGCGTCTCCTTACGTCGCGGCAGGCACGATCCAGGGGCCCGGGCAGACCGCCATCGTCGACGTCGGTTCCCCCATCGAAGCGTGGCAGGTCAGCGATCAGGCGAGCCTCGTCGTCAACGGGGGCGGCGTCCTCGCGGTCGATGTGAACGATTTCGGCACCCTGACGATGAACGGCGGTACGGCGACGGGGACATTGCCCTTCGTCGCGGCGGTGGAGCTGGCTGGCGGCTCGAGCGCCACCTTCGACGGCGCAACCCTGACCAATGCGTCCGGTAGCGGCCTGGGCATGTTCGGGAACGCCGCGCCGAGCGCGATCGTGCACGCGACCACGATAACGGGCGGTAACAATGGCGCGACCGTTTCCGGCAACGGTCTCTTCGTGGCCGACCGTGCCTCCGTCATTACCGGCACGGCGGCGGGTTCGTCAGGCCTCCGGCTCAATGCGGGAACCCTGCAATTGTCCGACCGGACGAGCGTCAGCGGGCAGTTGCACGGCATCATCGTCGCCGACGATACGCGCGATCCCGCGACGAACGGGGGGCGCTTCGTCGTCGTCGATGGCGCGACGGTGAACGGCGCATCGGGAAGTGCGATTTTCGTCGACGACTTCAGCAGCAACCACGGCACCGACGTATCCATCGCGTTGCGCAACGGTGCGTCGCTGTCCGGGGGCAACGGCGTGGCGGTCGAAGCCGAGAGCGACACGACGGCCGATGTCTCGATCGCCTCCAGTGCCATCGTCGGCGACATGCTCGCCACCGGCACCGGCGTGCTCCGCGTCGATCTGACGGACGCCGCATCGAGCGTCAGTGGCCGCATGACCGGCGTCGCGGCGCTCACGCAGGCGGCCGGTTCGACATGGTATGTGGCGGGCGATTCCGATATCACGTCCTACACCATGAACGGGGGCAACCTCGCCTTCGCAACCGGGTCGCCCGGAAGCCATGCGACCGTTCGGGTCCATGGCGACTATGCGGGATCGGGTGGCACGTTCACGCTCAACACCACGCTCGACGCCGGCGGGCCGCTGGCGGGGCAGGCGACGGACCGCATACTGGTGGGAGGCAACGTCACCACGACCGGTCCGACCGAACTCGTCGTCACGCCGACGGGCTCGGGAGCGCTGACCGACACGAATCACGATGGCGTCGTGAACGCGAACGAAGGCATCTCCCTCGTGCAGGTGGGCGGCACGTCCCGCGCGGATGCGTTCGCCCTGCGAGGCACCTATGTCGCGGCCGGACCATGGCAGTACACGCTTCATGCGTTCGGTCCCGGCACGACGGACGCGAGCCAGAACCTTCTTGGCGACGGCACGAGCCTCCAGTGGGATTACCGCCTCGGCAACACCTATGTCTGCGAGAGCGACTGCGATCCCGTCGATCCCGTCACTCCCGTCGATCCGCCGGTGGATCCGGTGGACCCGCCGATCGACCCCCCTGTCGATCCCGACCCCGGCCCGGGCGAGCGCGAAGCGGTCGTGCCGCAGTTGCCGTCGTACCTGTCGGCACCTGCGGCGCTGCTGACCTATGGCGACATGCTCGACGACGGCCTTCACCAGCGCCTCGGGGAGCTGCGCACCGGCAGATCGCACGAGCCCGTAGGCGGCGAGGTCTTCGCGCGTTATCTGGGTGGGCAGCTCCGTTACACCTCCAACCTGTCGTTCGAGCGCTTCGGCTACGACTTCGACCAGCAGGTCAACGCGTTGCAGATCGGCGGCAGCCTGATCGCACTCGACGGCGACAACGGTTCGCTGCGCGTGGGTTGGGCCGGGGATCACGGAACCACTCGCGTTACGCCGAAGGCGGTCGACGGCGACAGCTCGGCGAAGTACCGCGCCAATGGCGTGTCGGGCTGGATCACCTGGCAGCACGGCAGCGGATGGTGGGTGGACGGCGTCATCGGCACCACGCGTTATCGCGGCGATGTCGGCACCGATCTGCGCGGCGCCGATGTCGCGCGCATCCGCGCCAACGGCTGGACCATGTCCGTGGAAGCAGGCATGCCGCTGGCCATCGGCGGGGACTGGACGGTCGAACCCCGGTTCCAGCTCAAGCACCAGCAGCTGAACTTCCGCAACTTTACCGACGCCGACGGTCTCGATGTCCGGCTGGGAACGGCGAAGCAGACCAGCGTGCGCGTGGGCGCGCGGGTGTCGCGCGTCGTCGACGAGAGGTTCATGCCGTATGCCGGTATCGACCTCACGCACACCAGTAACGGCGATCCGGCGGCCGACGTGTCGAGCGCGGCGTGGAACGTGTCGGATCGCTTCGGATCCGGTCGTGTCGGTAACGCCTACAAGGTATCGGCAGGTGCGATCAGCCAACTCAC
>Ga0247757_10001862_pt1 | contig 12463 bp, 9 predicted proteins | sample UWRJL126311R4_FD_180929 | JGI IMG/M metagenome (GOLD analysis project Ga0247757, IMG submission 180929) | Plant litter microbial communities from Arlington Agricultural Research Station in Wisconsin, United States - UWRJ-L126-311R-4 | ecosystem: Environmental > Terrestrial > Plant litter >...
ATACAAGCTCGGTAACCGAAGAGCCCGATGAGACCGACCCTCAGGGCCAGCTCACGGAGACCCAGCAGTCCGAGGTTCTACAAACCATTGAGCAGCAAACTGTTGCACTCAACTACTGCTACCGGGCTTGCATGGCAGCACTTAAGGAGACGACCAAGGCGACAGGACATGATTATAAACTCGTAAAAGCGTCCAACACAGCGAAGCTACTCATGGGCGACTTGGGTAATGTCAAGGGGGGAGCACTACATACGTACAGTAACATTGAGGTTAACGGAGGGCATGTCATTGCCGGGAACATGGACGGCCAGTTTGCGAAGGATTTCTTCAGATGAGCTGCAATTCCGTGTTTATGAAGAGGCAAGCCAGAATATGCTTAACCACTTATGACGATCAACTTTTGCAAGGTAAACAGGATGAGCAGCAGGGATAGGTTTGAAACTGGCGGATAAAAGGAGCGACGGTGGGTTCGTAAAATGGTAAGTGTATCATACTCACAAAAGTGAGTCGCTGAGGAAACAGTGCAGCTGCTGCCTCGTTGGAGCTCTTAAGATAGGTATAGCCAAGTGACCATGTACACCAGGTATCAAAACAAGGCTATGCACTATGCCCGACGTAGTCTCATCAGCAGTCACGTGCCATGTTCTATTGTCCGCGCACATTGTTCGTTGCTGTGTCGAGCAGCCGTTGCTTCCCACGAGCACCGGCGTAGTAAGTAGCTATAGATTTAGCCAGCGAAGCGCTGGTACAAGAGATTCCTCCGAACGTATATAGAACCTATATAGCATTGGCAAGGCGCCGCAGTGTCTCTCGCACGATTGTGTGGTATCGTGACAACGGACGACCGTCAAGAAAGACCAAGGCTGAGCGTCAACAATGCCTCAGCCTGGTAGAAGAGAAAACCCTCATGGCATATTTGATTTTGCTGGACTAGAAACTTGTTTCTAACCCAGTGGCATAGATATAGGGAACCATGGTGAGCTGCAAAAATCCTGATATAAGGCTATACGTTCGAAATTGCGGCCATTAATTAGCTAGTTAAGGGTTCCATAAAAACATCCTATACTACACACCCATCAACATGGAGTTATTAGGACTACCTTTCGAGATAAAATCAACTTAAAGCAGGGTTTTAGAACTATTGAAACTAAAGTATTAGCTATGGAAGATAACTGAAACAACTTTAATTTCTGTAACTCTTGTTCTCAATCGTAACCTGTATGGTCTGTTTTGTTTCGAATAAGGCACACAGCGCTATGTGCTTTCGGACCAAATTCTTACTCAGCCCCGATGCTCTTACGAAGACGGCCTATCCATTCATCAAATGTTTTTGTTCCCTTTCCTGTCTGTCCCCTGTAATTACAATGAAAACAAGACTCTCGGGCAAGCTCTTCGTCACTCTTACTTTTATTTCCCAATTTCCAGTCATCATGGATTATTACCCCAACGTTCTCTAGCTGTTCCCTCGACGCACTCGGTATTTCATCTCTGGCTGAAAGCTCTACCAGCATTTTTTCCTGCCAGTTCCCTAGAATAAATTGTGAGAGTGGTAGCTTTGATTCCCAAAATTCTTTCATGAACCCATCGACCCAAGAGTCGAGCGTTTCGATCAATTCGGCCTCTTCGTCACGGATTTCTTCGACATCGGCTGGATCCATGACCAAAATTACCTGGGGGTAATATGTTGTTTGGTCCGGCCTTGGGACGGGAATTTGTTGATAGATCCTATGGCGACAGCAAGTGTGAGTTAATCCAAGAGCAGAAAAAGTAAGGAACCTGATAACATCCTCTACTAGCTGTTCTCTCTCTAGGCCATTAATCAAGAGTGTAAGGTTAGATAACAGCTCAAGGGCTGCCTTCCAATTCCTAGGGCTTAGTATCCTTGTCAAGTTCATATCGTTGCGGTGGAAAACATGGAACCACCCGTTGTCGCTACCTAAACCCAATACCAGATATTTTAAAGCCAAGGAAATAGGCCGGCATCCACCAGATGTGCAAGCACAAAGACACGGATCAGAGGCGTCACTCTGAAAAATAGCCCGCCAAATATGAGAGGATCCCAAGCTTGCGATTGCGGCCACATCGCTAGAGTCCATGAATATCACCCCAGCCCACGCGGTGGATGCAATGCGGTGGATTACTTGATATCTGTTAGTAGTGTTACAACTCGGAAGCGGTTTGCTGATGTATTTGGAAGGAATCCACCGATCTAACTCGCCACCTCTCTTGACGAAGAATTCGACGATGTGGTAATAGCGTGAAAAGTGAAATTGGCGCGAAAAGCCGAGCCGATTCCAAAAGCCACAACAAGGCCCTTGTATACTCATCAAAGGTGTAACTTGTTCGACTTCGTAGTCAACATCTGTGAATCCAGCTTCTACGAAGGCCATTGCCGTACCAGGATGGATGTCGCCCTGATGAAAAATACCAGACCATGGCCAGAAGCGCTCATTTGTAAATTTTCCTGGGATTTGGATGCCTTTCTCATAGAGGCAATACATGAATGCCGCTATTTTCCAGCTGAACGATTCCAGGCCAGTGACCTGGTGTAGAGCGAGTTGTTCAGACGGCAGTTTTTGCTTCACAAATTCGAATAGCTGCTGAAGCCTTTCAAGGATGATGTCTAAAACAACTCTACTGATATCTTGGTCCAGATAATTAGTCCCGACGAAGTAGTACCACTCGAAGGTAAAAGCCACATCTGAATTGGCCAGTAATTTAATTGATTCAACACAACCGAACTCAATAGCATAGTCGAGTGGAGTGCTGCGGCATTCAAACATGCGAAAGTGAAGATCTTGATGCAACAAGGACTCGTCTGCATCGTTCAGCAGCAGCCTAAGGCCATCGGGCCACCCAATAGCGAGATGTATAGGGCCCTGCCTAAATATATTCCGCTCGGTCTTTAGATACTGGGGATGCCTATTTAAGACTTTCTCAACCGCGATCTTGTCTCGGTGTAGCACCGCTATCGACAGTGGACCACATCCAGTCACTACTACCAGTAAGTCAATATCGCAATAGTACCTTAGAGAGCAGGCGATATTTTTGAAGGAAATAGAACGAATAAGAAGAGTTTCTGCTTAGAACATTGAAACAATAGCTGTAGCTAATAGGAAAGGTAGCATTCTCAATACAAAAAGCCCACATGAGGGCTTGTACGCATTGTGTGTAAAAGTTATCAGTTTTGGAGACTAGCCTCAATCCTCCGTTTTGTAGTAGCAACCTGTAGAAATAAACCGAACATACCTATGCGTAAGTCCTCATTTAGTTGTAAAGCGTTCAGGATAGTTCTGAACCCGCTCCACGGTTTTCTATCCCCGAACCCATATTCAAATATGTCTGGAGACGACATTTCTATGCCCTGTTCCATGATCCAGCATAGGAAATTTAGAATATCTTGAGTGTGGGTATTGATTTGACTAGCACTGTCTCCAGGGCGATGTGGCAGATGGCTCGGCAGAAGCACAAAAAGTATTGCACAGAATCGTTGTACGCGTAAGGTTATTGTTCTAGCTAGAAGCAACTACTCTACATAATTGACTCACAGCGCCAAGGCGCTATGACGTCATGAGTATGTTCCATCACTCCTGCTATAACATCTGCCCCCCGCAAAAGCTTCCAGTCCGCTGAAGCATGAACCCATGAAGTTTGTTGTTGTTGTTTTGCCATATCAGACCGTAGACGGATTGGCATTGATGGTTGACATGAAATGTCCGACGATCTACCAACCACTTGAAGAGAAACGATCGCTGTGCTGACTTGATTGGCCTTGGGTATCGTCTTCGGTGTCATTATCAGACTTGTCGGTTTCACGTTCGTTCTTACCGTCGTCTCTATATAGAGAATCGTCGTCGTTATCTTTGCTTCCAGCAGTAGCGTCATTATCCCATACTCCCACTGCCTGATCCACAGGTGCTTTAGTATTGTCTGTGTCCTCAGCCCAACCTGTAGCCTCCTTTCCAGCTTCTGCGGCAGCCCAGTCACCTACTCCGACCACAGCTTCATCCCATCCATTTATAGCATCTTCCTCCTTTTCCTCTTCATCTTCGTCAAGCTCTCGATCAGTACGTCTAGGGAAAGACGGGGCGATTAGGACGATAATGCTGGCGGGAATATAAGACTTGGACTGGTAGCTGTACAAATCTAAAGCTTCGAAGACATATAGGTATGTATTCATGCGATAGAACTTGTTATTAGTAATATTATAAAAACGTTGAGCTTTATAGCATCGCACAACGAACAGACGTAATAGCGAATTAGTATAGACTATTCCGTTCTTTCGAGTGGCTACATCTCCATCTCTAAATATAATAAAACCCTCTGAAGCTCGAGTTATTATAACATTAGAACGCGCGTTGATGTACAGATATCCACCCACTCTACAAGTAGATAATATAACGACACGAGCTTCTTGTCCTTGGAAAGAGTCCGTAGTAAGGAACTGGACTTTTAACAAGTCTCGGAGAATCCACTCATTAGCAGCACTCTTAATAGCTTCTATCTAGAGAATTTAAAGTAGTTATCTCTAACTATTGTATAGCGTAATGACGATAAGTACTTTTCCTGATTTAATAGTGCGTACGAGAAGTAAGGCGTAATATACAACGACAATGGCTTTATAGACGCAGTACTATAAACGAGTGTTGTTAGTTTCCACTTGTAAGTTATTAATGTGAACGAATGTAGTATAACTATAACACTAGAAGTGCTCCTGGAGGAACTTACTAACTATATCCAAGAACTTAGTAACTTTAGCGTTCGGATACATAGTTAATTATCGATCGGGGTTAGCTAGTCGACAGAGTTCGAACATGTTGACTCCATGGAATTGACGAGTCATAGTTAACTGATATACATCGAATCCACAGGCCTCCGCTCGTTCTATTAAGGGTACTGTAATTTATTTAGACAGGGCGTTATAGCCTTTTAGTGTAAATGTCTGGGGTCGAAGCTGTACTAAATCTCCAGTCTAAGGGCGTAAAACTGCAAAAGGGTATATCGTATATATAATAGCTTTTTAAATTTCTAGAAACTTCGTACTTTCCTCGGTCAGGATAATGTACGGATTCAGACAACTAGAGACCAAATTGGTAGATACTATAGCTAGGGTTATAATATAGATATCGCATCGTCGAATAAGTTCCTTAGTAAACTCGATAATAATAGGCGTGGCCGTCTTTAGTAGTTCAGTATCAAATTTCTTACAGTTCTTGACACCTACTATCTTACGTATATAGATAAGAGCTCGTTTATAAAATTCTTTTAACTCTATGTTAGTGAATTTGCTTTTTAATACTCCGCCGGGGATGAAAATAGGACTAAAAATCTCGGAAGCATATAATCCAATAGAAAATCGAGAGAATTTGAAACGATAGTCTAGGATATTGACATAAGGTCCAGGGCTCTCATATTCGAGTAAAAGTTGTACTAGCTGATCATCGCTATTGGTAGAACGGTTATTTATGAATCTCGAGTTAGATACTTGGTTAGATAGGATAAGATTCCCGATTAATAATATGGTCGCGGAGCGAACATTTATTCCATCGGTATAAAGACGTACCAACAGCAGTAGTAAGCGCTTCTTGGCTTCTAAATAGGGCTCGAAGTATTTAGTAAACTTATACGCCATAGCATTAGTAGTGACATTTATCTATGTTATATATAAAATCTATACTATAACTTTTATCGTACCTTTGGTTGCGACGAGAGTTACCTTATCTACCCAAGGCTCGAAAGTTTCGTCGCTTTTACTATTAGCCTTGTACGTGTCGATGATATATCGACGTCGAAGATATACTGCCGTTTTGTCATGAAACTCCACTATAAAAGGCGCTATTATATATAGAATCAAATCGGTCTTTCCAGTACCAGGCGGACCGCTAATTATAAATAGGCTACCAGGTGTTCCCTTTTCCACTGTAGGACGTACTACCTTTTTTATCTAATTCTCTTAACACCATTTTTATAGTATGACTATTACTTCCTGACAGGATAATTCTAACAGTAGATCGAACCATTTTACGCGCTCTATCGTGTCCAGACTCATTATAGATAGTAGCTAACGGTAATGCTTAATAGCAGCCTGTATTATAGGGTCCTTGTCTAGTACTTTCTTGGGTAGTAAGAACTTATTCAAATACTTCTATTCTCATTTTATCTAGTCTATATTTAGTTATCCCTAAAGTATAATCTTAACAGTAGGAGTAGTAGCGAAGAGTTTTTGGAATTCAAGATGTATCTTCGCTTCGTAGCCTCCTTTTACTATAGCGATTTCGTTACGGGTGGCCAGCTTATCTTTAATTCGCACTCGACGTATAATAGCTATTAGATGGCCTATATCGGAATAGTTCTTAGGTTCCATGACGCGTCCCTTCTAAGTCTTCTCATTATTCGCAGTGACTCCATGTCTAACTACTATAACAATTTCAGAGCTAGGTTCAAGTCTAGGCTTTTCTAAAATATCGTTGGTGAGTTTAACGCGTATCATATAAGCGTAACTAGCTGGCGTAGATAGAGCAGGGTCGATAAGAGGGTTGGAGGTCCCTAGAACAGCTATAATAGCCGCGTCTCCTTTATAGGCACCAGCAGCAGTCCCCATCCATGTCATTTCGTTGAAGGCGGAAAGACCTAGGGTATGGACCCAGGCTCGATTTCCTTATACGAAGATAGTCTAAGCTCGGACGATAATATATAGTTGCTATTCAATTGGTTTAATATTAGCCTTCGAAATATAAGTACTTTCGGGCTTCTTAAAATATAACGTCGTCGGATCGAAGAAGTTCTGTCGTGTAAGATAGTCCTAAACTTCCTTAATATCTTTTATAAATGTCTCCACGGATACTCGAACGATGATATAGATGAAAGGCCGGTTACGCATGATACCACGCACTAAAGTATGCGAGTTGGGCATATAATTACATCGAAGGTTAAATACATTCTCTATGTATAGCTGATCGTTATAAGGCAGCTTTAGGTATACCAGCCAGGATTCACCTTTGCACACCTACATAATATTTTATATAGTTTTAGTAGTAAGATATAGGTATAGAGCGTATAGCAACTCGGGGCTGTCGATTATTTTGATTTCGTACCCTATTAGAAGGTCCGCTATATTACCTTTTACAGAGGCGGGTCCTTCACGAGTATTAATCTGATCGATTTCGATAGATACGTATTCCCTAGGTTAAATATTAGGGCGCGTCTCGTCTTTATAGTTAAAATCGATAGTGACTTTAAACTTAGAAAAGTGCTTAGGATATTTAATTATTATAAAGGAAGCTTTAACGATTTCGTTCTAATCGATAATCTTACGGCCTTAATCGTCTTTCTTAATAGCAGCGAACTTAGCGCTCTTTTCCGTCTTGGTAAGATGAATCTTTTCCTCTAGGATATATTGACGGACTTTTATCGCATGTTCGTCTTATTTCTTGCGTGCTTTACGTTCTTTTTCTATTTGGCGTTTCTATTCTTTAAGATCTACTATATAACCAGTATTACTAGGGATGGCTTACTCCTCCTACTTACGTAACTCTTCCTCTAACTCTCTACGGGTATATAGAATAGTGCCAGTAGAAAACAAAACTAAACGATGTGAGATATATACTTTCAAGTGTCCTTTCGTGACATTCCTCTTTTTAAAATATTGTATATAGTCTCTAAATAGATACATCATCGCTTTGTCCATCTTATCAAAGGTAAAGGTTTCCAGGTATAGACGGTTAGCTTTATACCATGCCTATAGGAGTTCTTGGTGAGTTGGTATTATAAACTTACCCTTCTTTTCTAACTCAGCGAATTCTCTATCATGCTTAGGTATCGGGAAGTCTTTAGGTAAACTAGGGAAAGACTTAGGCTCAAGTTGTTAGAAGAGCTTAAATTGTATTATATCGAATACAGTCGATAGTAGCGATAGCTAAAAGATACGAATGCGAACTTAATGCGGAGTATCGATATAATCTAAATCGATATTATCGAGAACCTTACTATTATCGTTGATATCTTAACTAAACTAAGGACACACCATCGAAATTATAGCAGGGTATCGTTTATAATAGATACCTGAAGGCTGGTAATTACCTAACTTCAGCTTGCCAGTCTTCTTGTCTTATAACTGGTTATCAGCGTCGGTCTTAGCTTCTTTATTAGTTTAGGCAACTGGCTCGGCTAATAGACGATCTAAGAAGATGATACGCCTATCCTTGCCTTAGTATGCATATTACTGACGAGCCTCGGCTATAGCGAGTCGATAAGCCTTGCCATCCAAAATATAAAGTTCTCGATGACTAGCCATGCTGGTAGATAGTTTCCTTAAGTAAGGGTATATAGAATAGACGAATATATATATAGTTTGGGAGCAAGTTCAGCCTTACTATTTTCGATTATGTATAGGCCCGCGCTACGCTAGTCTAAATTAAGTAGTAGCGCATCACGCGCGTTGTTATAACTTATACGCGTTCCTTGCGTCACGTATAATTTATTTATTTTATAAGAATTGTTTAATATTTTGGTATTAAATAAGAATTTGCTCTAAGAGCTGTCGTAAACGTAGGAACGACTAAGTGAATTATCGAAATATATTATAGTGTTATACGTGCCTTTCCATTGTAGCATATCTAACGTGGTTTCCTTAGATATTAACGCTTCTATAATAAGCGCAAACGTTGTCGTCCTTAGCGTTCGAAAGCGCTTATAATTTCGGGTACGTCTCGTCTCAGCTATTCCGCCGAAACCCAGGAATCTTCTGTATAACTATAACCTTGCTATCTAACTTTATAGTATATTTTGCGCCTCTTGTCACCAGGCTGACGATGTTGTTCCTTTGCTAGAACACGGTCCATAATATAGAAAGGCTTAGTTTCGACTTTAGTCTTATTATCAGGGGACGGTTTAGGAGCATGGCCGGTCTACTTAGCAGATACTTCCTAAACTTAGATAGGTACGGGAATATCTACGTCTTCGATAGTTTCGACTACCTAAGGAACCAAAATGACAGGATATTAGTAGGGGTCTTCATCTACTCGTTCTAGATAAATAATAGAAATAATAGGATATAATTTCATTATGGGTAGAAGATCTAATTGGTATACGAGTTTGCTAACCTTCTTAAGTACTTTATATAGACCGACTTTAATAATATCCAGCGTAGAAGCGAAAGGTATATAGTAGCTATGTCCAAGCTTGCGAGTAAGCTTAATATACGCCATATCTCCTAGGTTTACTTTAGAATGTCTGTTATTATAATAAATGGCCATTTTTACTTATGCTATTTTAAGTGCCTCTTCTACTTAATAGCGAATATCCTATCTAGACTAAATGAAATATTCCGCTAAATTATCTTTTTCAGCAACTAGCACTTTACAGGTGTTAAGTCTATTACGAGGGTGTACACTATAGAGGAGCTTAAAAGGTGTCTCCCCTATCGAGAAATATCGAGAAGTATTAATGACGAACTGGACGTCTAGTAGGAGTTTATCCTATCCCGCGGACGTTATATTATAGTTAGCAATTATATAATATAATAATACTTCTACGATCTGATTTATACGTTCGCTTTAACTATTAGTAGACGGGTAGTATATAGTAGTCATTGCCAGGATGGTACGCATGCGTTTAAACAGACTCCTCTAAAATTTAGACAAGAATCGACCGTCTCTATTAGAGATTAAGACTTTTGGTAGTCCCTAATTACTTGCAACGTAGTCATAGAAGCGGATGGCCTAATAGAAAGCGTTACCATCGATTTTACTAGGTATAAGCTTGACGGCTTTTGTTGCCTTGTCTATCGCTATTAAAATACAGTTATGCTCATTTAGGGTTAACGGAAGTCTAATAATAAAATCGAGCGTAATAGTATAAAAGGGTAGAAATAGCGATTCTACTAGTTGAAGTTCTCCTGTAGGTAAGCCTCTATATAGTCGACATACCTTGCAAACTGGATATATATTTATATATTCGTTAATAAGTTATCTAAGTTGAGGCACGTACATGCTTTAACGAATACGTTCGCAAGTACGTAGTTGTCCAGTATAACCATTACCATTATACGCGATTTTCAAGACGTCTTAGACAAGCGATATAGGTAGATATAAGCATTCTCGTCCTCTAGGGGCTATTTAAAACATAAGTCCACTATCCATATCGATACGAAAAGACTCTCGAGTCGTTGTTGGAGGGTCACCGTTTAAAATATCTTTTTCTACGCGGGTCTTGATGTCTAAGTAGACTTTACGTAAAGAGGTATCTTTAGGCAACTCTATTAGAATTTTATCTTTGAAAGCAGTATTAAGCTTAATAAGTTCGGCCTTATAAGAGACATCTAAGGGTAATACCAGAAAAGGACGACTGCGCGCTCTTCTAACTTTGATAGGTTTTTATCCTTAACGCGTTAACAAAGCCACCTCTTTTCCCGGCGTGGCTTATTCTTGTTCTATGTCTTCCAGCTTGTCCTTGGTTATAAGGTTTACTAGTTTGATATCTCCGACTACAGGCATTCTGGACAGCGCGTCTATATTTTTATATATTTTCCCTGGAATATATCGTATTTCTATTTTACCAACATATCGTGCTAAAAACAGACGCCATGCCGCTAGGCGTTCTGACCTATGTCCCTTAACTGGTCCTTCGTCCTTAAAAGCGTTAATAATGGCTGTATGGTCTGTATATACAATAAGACCACTATGGTCTATATATTATAGTAGCTTCTACAAGGCCTAAACTAACCTAAGTATCTTAAGTTCTATTACCTAATATCGGTTTTCCAACAGATTTAGCGTGCGCGATAGAAACAAAATAGGACGTTCGACCAAGTATTCCAGGTCTAACAGATCTAGTTGATGTATAGCATATACGAGTCCCTTTTCCTTACTGCCATCGACATAGAAAATAAATAGTCGAGTAAAGTTGGGGTGCGCCAACGTCGGTACGTTGTAAAGGCGGCTTTTAAGTTCTTCGAATACGGTTTCGTATTATAGACGGGTATCGTTGTCGAGAAAGTCAGCTATCAGAATACTTTCGGTATAGCGATCACGTTTATATCCGCCCTTTCTTAGTATATCTTTAAGACACCGTATTTTTAGTTGTACTAATAGTAAACTGACGTTAGCGTAGTAGTCAACGAATTTTCGATAGTAACTAAATAAGCCTTCTACGTATTCCAGTTGTTTCACTATGACTAGGAAGATAAGGTTACGAATTGCCTCAGTCTTTTCTTGTACTATACTAAGACCTAGTCGTGATATATAATGTCCTAACGCGGGGATCGAAGGAAAGGTAAAATAGTATTTCGAGATAGATAGGGTTACTCTAGCGTTTTCTAATAGCGTAAGTGCGTTATCGAGATATATAATATGGTCTTCCAGGCTGCGACTGAAGATAATAATATCGTCGATATAAATAACAACCTATTCCTATAGGTATTTGGAAAAGAGCTGTTCTATATAATACTAGAAGAAACCTGGTAAGTTTACAAGGCCTATAGTACTAATAGTAAACATTTTATATCCTCTATATATAGAGACGAATATTATCTTCTATTGGTCTACTTCGACAATAGGTTGCTGAAAGAAGCTTTTAATAAAATCTAATAACGAGAAGACAACTCCGCTACCTATTACTATTAGAATAGTGTCTTGTCGTGGCAAGGGATATGCATTAGGGTATAAAGCCTTATTGACCTTGCGTATGTTGATAACTATACGTGGTTTACCGTTCTTCTAGATAATAAACGCGGGTGAGGCTGCGGCACTAGGTTGTCTAAGAGGAACCTTTTGTATACGACCCTGTTCGACTAAAGGGTCTAAAATACTATCTATCGCTTTTTAGTCTTTTCGAGAATAGATATATAGTACTTGTTTAAGTTTAGACAGATCGACATCGGGTTTAAACTATATTGGTATTTCGATACCGTTGTTAAACTTCCCCAACTCTTTGCGGAACAGACGGTGATGCTTCTATAATATGCCCTAAACGCGCGACTTATACTCAGGTCCCTAATAAGTAGATATATAAGTATTATTAAGTTAAGTATCGTTATTGGGAGGTTTAATAATAAATAGCTCGCCGAACTTGGAATCATTATCGTCCTCGTCTAATAGTAGTGGTAGACCTTTAAAGATTTAGTCTAGTGATAAATATACGTCTACTGGTCGACCAAGTGGCTCTATTGCTTCGATATATCCTAGGTATTACCCGCGGACTATTTTAATCTCTGTTTTACCTATATTAGTAAAAGGTAACTAATCTTTAGTACTAGCAATAAGATAATTGGCCATAGACCTAAAGGTACTAAGGGCCATGTCTATAAAACGATGTCCTTTGAAAATGTATCCGTCTTGTCGCGGCGGCGGATGTATATACTGGATAGACACGTTTTGTCCATATCTGGGTTTAATGACGTAAGTATACTGCGCGCGTATAGCTATTCGTTTTTAATAAGGTTGCGGCTAGGTATGCAGTTTCACGT
>Ga0247757_10001863_pt1 | contig 12449 bp, 12 predicted proteins | sample UWRJL126311R4_FD_180929 | JGI IMG/M metagenome (GOLD analysis project Ga0247757, IMG submission 180929) | Plant litter microbial communities from Arlington Agricultural Research Station in Wisconsin, United States - UWRJ-L126-311R-4 | ecosystem: Environmental > Terrestrial > Plant litter >...
CTGTGGTGCATTATGAAATGACTGGATTTGTGAGTCCAGCCTATCTCGACTAATGGTGCTAACTTATCACAGCAGGCATGGAAGGAATATGTATTGTGTGTACATTTTGGGAGAAGACAACGTGAACCTTGGTTTCAGAAGGTTTCTCACTGCAGTTCAAGGCACACACCCCCTTCATCGGTTGGAATAGTGTGAGACTTGAGAATAACCCAATTGGTTGCATCGTTTAGCTCCATCAGGCCATGGATTGCCTCACAAGCCGTCATTCTGTGATTTACGATTGAACAACAGAACCGAGGCAGACAAAGCCGGAAGCGGACATGAACACGGACACGGACACGGACACGGGCTCTTAAAACCCCTTCCAGAGGCCTACGTCAGTTATCTCCTCGCTCAGCATCCAATTGTATCCAGTCAATTATGCGAGGATCGGATCTAGAAGCGATATCGCAGTAAAATCATACCGGCAGTTTGAGCGGTTCTCGCGCTGGAGCCCGATACTCGCTTTGGTACAGATGTCTCGGCAAAAGTTACAAGTGGACTGGTCGGCCGAGGCTATAGTGGAGAAAAGTGATAGTAATGCTAATCTGTTCTGGCGGATGACACGCGTACTGGTTGCGATTCGACACTTAAAGACGTATATGCGCCATGGAGCGTGAACGACACCAGCCATAAATTATACAGAAGTCTGTTTAGAGCTTTCGAAACCACGAATTTAGCATTTGATATTTCTGTTATCTTGGCCGCTTTCTTTGTTTCTTTCTCCTTTACATATTCATAGCGCCGTTGTTTAAAGAAAGCTCAGTGGGCTTCATTCAAATTTAGTATCCATGGACGAACCACGACCCTCAATGAGAACTCAGAACCTAGAAAGGCTTACTCCGATATGCAATATTGTGACCCCTGTCGGCATGCTGAGCTATGGTCTGGATGAGTCGCAAACAGCCTCCGCACTCATCAAAGTCCTACGTAATGGCGCACCAACCGCAATCATTCTCGACTCTGGGAGCACCGATAGTGGACCCGAGAAGCTCGCGTTAGGCAGCATGACATCCCCGCGTACTTCTTATGTTCGAGATTTGACTAAACTGGTCAGATTGGCGTGGAAGTTTCACGTTCCATTAATATTCAGTTCTGCGGGCGGTGATGGTAGTGATGGGCATGTGCAGGAGATGGTAAAGATTCTTGAGGAGATCTGTGAAGTCGAAGGCAACGAGTACGTGACATTACCCAGGTAAAAAGGTACGTAGAGAAGCTAACATCAAGCAGACATTATCGCTTAAAGACTATTGCCATTTTCTCTGAGGTCACAAAATCCCTGGTACATTCAAGACTCAAGTCAGACGCCATCACTGGCTGCGGGACGGTAGTTCCAGCCCTAACATCTGAAGTCATCGATTCTGTTCCTCGCATAGTCTCACAGATGGGCCCAGAGCCCTTCTATGAAGCTATGCACAACACTCCAGACTTTAACATCCTCGTTGGAGGCCGCGCCTACGACCCATCTCCTTACATTGCCTATGCCGCATATGCTTCAAAAACCCCGTTGTATAACAGGTCTTCAACTGAAGCACAACGTCTATGGGGCGGTTTTGCGCATATGGGCAAGATCATGGAGTGTGGCGGTTTGTGCGCGACGCCCAAGAGTTCAGGAGCCGTGGCTACTGTGTATCATGATGGCACGTTCGACATTACACCCGCAGATCCTGAAAGTCAGTGCACGCCGTTGAGTGTGAGTGCGCACACTCTGTATGAGAAGAGTAGACCGGATCTCTTGTTTGGGCCTGGTGGATGGTTGGATCTCACGGAGAGCCAGTATGAGCAGCTGAACGACCAAAGGGCGTGTAGGGTTAGAGGTGGCATGTTCAAATTCTCAAGAGAACAGGGTCTCAAGTATCAGGTAAAGCTGGAAGCGGCGCAGATTGTGGGATACCGGGCCCATTATATGGGTAGTATAAGGGATCGTAAGTTTTATAACGATGGACCCAAGATAGTGAGATCTAAGAACTGACTATTATACAGCTATTCTAATCGGCCAGTTGGACGATCTGTTGGAAAGGATAAAAGAATATGTGGCAGAACAACACAAAGATATAGAGGGTTTTTGGGAGTTGGACTGGCATGTTTATGGGCAACATCAGACGACGGCGGATGGACAGCCAGCTGAAGTTTTCCTTATTGGAGAGTCACTCGCATCAACGCAAGAGCTGGCGAACAATGTGGCGTCAACAGCAAGGATAGCTACAATAGTATGTCATCTAACTTTGTTTGGAATACGACCTAGCTAACTTGTCAACAGCACGCTCCATACCCTCACCAGAAAGCCACGTCTGGGAACTTGGCCTATGGCCATGGTGGCAAAATGCAGGTGGAACTCGGCCCTTGTGCACAATTCTCTATATATCACCTAATGTGTTTGGAGGAAGGTGAGGAGGGACTAAAGCTCAAAAATGACTCTAATGCACTGTATCATCAGAGTGTGGCTATAATAGGCGCCGGCATCCCACAATCACCTCGCCCCATATCTCTCGAACCAGCCAACAAGAAGCCAATACTTCCAGACCTTCATCAGCATATATTAGACGATACACACTTTCAGATGCAGCCTCGAACGCTTGGCGACATTGCGCGCGTTTTACGCTCTAAAAATGCTGGTCCTTATGAGATTACTTTCGATGTCATGTTTGCTTCTAAACAGACATTCGAACTCGTCAAAGCTTCCGCTTTTCTAAACCCAGCTTCGATAGCAAAAACCATCGGTATCGAAGAGAAAGATGTTATTTGGAGTGGTTTCTTCGACCAGGCGCTTGCATACAAGGCAACGATTGCACGAATTACGAAGGGGAAAGTACGAGCGAGTGGTGGTTTTATGGAGAATGATGTGCATGGAAGCCAGCAGTATATCGGGTTGTTGAACATGTTGTTACCAAAGAAGTTCTTGGTTGAATGGGAAGAATTAGTAGGGAAGAGGAGGGAGGACAGTGTTCTACACACGCCAACGACTCCGACGACTTGAAAAACAAGATCGACAGCTTTCTTGTGAATTTGAAGAAGACTATGGACGAAAAGTCTCCATGTTGCAGTTGCAAACGAAGATCATAGCTGCTGAGGAAAAGTCCCAAACATTCCCCAAACATCACCCCAAAGGTCCTCAGAGAGCGAGATGTCAAGTTGTCCACCAAACGCGTCTAAGCTGTTTAGATCAATCTGCGGCATCTCCGGGTAGCTATCGAATCCCAACATCACATTGTCTGGCAGCGCAACACCATTCATCATTGGTTCGTGGTTCTCGGATTCCTCAAGTTGATTGGCCTCTGCCGGCGATGCATCATCCTCGACGTCCATGTTCAAATCTCTCAGTTCGTGCCCTTTTGTTATAGCATCGTAAACTAAGCTTGCACCCATTCTATCGCTGATTCGCAACTTCGTGTTGTCAATGTCTATCGGAGTTTGACGACTTAAGATCTCTAGCAGAAAAGCAGCCCGTGATTTCTCATCCCCTTGTTTACTCGATCCAGCCTTCAGAAAGCGTTGTGCCATAGCGACATGGTTACGCGCAATTTCCTGTTCCTCTGGGGCGGCATTGATGTTCAGTGCGAAGAAACGTAGGAGGAAAACAATGGCGAGAACTAGTGCGCGGAAGTAATTCTTTGGAACTGTTCTTTGGATTGAAGCGATGGTCAGGTTGGGGTAGTCATTGGACCGGTATGCCAAACCTTGCTCCAGTAGGTATACGATGCGTAACGAGACTGAGTACCCACTTTTCATTAATATCTCACGGGAAGTGAAGTCGAGCTGCAAACGGATGATGGTCATGCTATATAGATGCAGCTTTGCGATCAGAACAGCCATTTCAACGCGCGGAGACCATGGGACTGGGTATTTAACCTTCAGTCCATCGAGTTCCGTGTCGATCAGCTTAACAAGTGAATTGGAAACAACTTCTTGACTGTTTTCGAGAACCACTGTAGTGAAACGAGCAAGAGTGTGTTGAACCATTATTTGGTAAGCAAATTCAGGGGGTATTTGGTAGGAGCGGACAAAAGTCTCTATCGTGGCGAGTTCCGTGGTCCCGTTGATGGACGGAGAGACACCAACGTGCATCCCGAGACTAGTGAGGTATCAAAACGTGGTTCATATGATGGATGCAGAGACTCACGATGTGCTAACGAGAAAGCAACCTAACCATGTGGTTGCTCTTGCTCTCAATGACCCAGAAGGTACGCCGATGCTTCTTAGTGATTGCGTCGGCGTTGAGTGATGCAAGCCCATGTACAAAGCTGCATTCATGGCTGCACCACAATACAACCAGCTAGGGTCATGTGATTGGCGAGGTGATGGTAATGGGAACATTATCAAGTGAATTAGAGCTTGAATGGTCTGTAAAGGCACCGGCGCACTGAGGATCTCTGCCCGTAACTGGGCTATATATGGCTCTCTTAGGTGCTGGAAGAGAACTTCATGCCGAAGAATAAGCCCACGTGATGTTACTATAGCAATGATAGTCCAGAAAAGTAGTGATGATGTGCCGTGAACTGCCGAGATCGAGATATTTGGATTCAGAATAGGAAAATGTGAGTAGAAAAAGGTGCAGAATCTGCAATGTCCATTAGTCTATATTAGCCACGTCACAGGCTGAACTTACAGCTCAAATATCTCAACGACAGTCTCACGATTGATTATGAAGGTTTCGAGCTGATATTGTTCTTTCAAGCCGGAATTATTCAGAAGAGCTACGCCAGCTTGCTCTAGAGTATATTCTGGTGACTCGAATTGTTGATCTGGCGACATGGTGGATTTCTGTCCGCTTGCTTCTCTCTGACTTCGCAATGCTTCCAGTTCTTTCGCCATTTCCTCAACACGTCTGCGAATAAGTTATTCATGATGAATGCTGAGTAGCACAAAAAAATTACTTACTTCCGGGCAGGTGTGCGCCGAAAAGCAGAATCCACAACACATTGGAGGTTCCTCGATTGACATCTCGTGCATGGTGCAGGGAACTTGGCCTTACTGTCGCAGCGAAGCTTCCTCGCGTTAGCAGAAGCTACGTATATCTTCTAAGTGATTTACCTTGACTTGCTTACACTCGGTGCATGTCTTTACTGCTCTGTTATTGGGCCTGTTGACTAGAACGGTCCCAGCTGTTGACATAGTGGGAGTAGAATTTAAGATCCGTGCACTCTCCTTTTTCATTGACACCAGGGTTAAACGGACCCACAACCAAACATGCTAGCGTGGAATAGGGGACTAGGTAACGGGACGCAAAGTCTGTGAACAAGGCCGAGGAGTATCTGAAGCTTAATCACAGATGTCCACGTCGATATAGTGGGATGCCCTAACAGTATTAAGTTAAGACGGCGTGACGGAGGATCAACCGGGCGTTTGGTAGGTTTGATTGGTTGAAAAATTCCGTCCAAGATGGAGCATGGCAGGCAGAAGGTTATACAAAACTTTCAGGTATGCAATTAACCTGAAAGACACATTCGACAAAAGACTTTCAGTAGGAGTAAACATGCTGAGCGTACAGGGGTATATGTGGGACGGTGCGACAGTATATCACATGATTTATCGGCCCCGAACGTTCCGAAAGTTGCCCCGAGCTCAATCCCAAAAACCACGGGCATCAACCTGAAGGGAACGTGGACTCTAGCGCAGTGAATAATCACGCAAGAGCCCGGAACCATCCCCGTTAGAAGACACTAAGCCTCCGCTTGTACCCGCGTTTCTACACTGACTTCGCGATACCAGAGAGCCGAAATGCTTACACCAAGCAGCTATGGACCGAACGACGTCATTCGCAATACTGGAGTATCCGACGGGGCTCAGAATTGAATCCGTTTCCTACCCTACCTTGTTGTTCGCAGAATATGCTAGTATAGTGAGAGTAGATAAATTTGAGTATAAGAAGGCAATACAACCCAGAAGGAAATATCATCCACGGCAGCATCTTCACAAATATCATTTCCAAAGCTCTTAGTACTACCAAGCATTTTTTTTGGGGGCTCGTACCCGTACATCTATTATTTAATATCTAAGATCATCAAACCCGGCAATTACCCCTCAAACCATGACTGCTGCACTTTCCCCGGCTTTTGATTTCATTATCGTTGGTGGAGGCACCGCTGGCAACGTTGTTGCTGGTCGTCTTGCTGAAAACCCTAATGTCTCTATCCTTGTGATTGAGGCCGGCATCGAGAATCCTCTCGATGTGGATGACATTGCCATTCCGTCCCGCGCTATGTCTCTGCGCGGCAGCAAGCACGACTGGGCCTTCAAGACAACGATGATCGCACGTCCTGACTATGAGCGTATCGAGAAACCCAACACACGAGGAAAAGCATTGGGTGGTAGCTCGTGCTTAAACTACTTCACTTGGGTACGTGGCAGTGCGGCTACGTTCGATGATTGGGCCGAGTTTGGTGGATCTGAGTGGACCTGGGAAGCTACGAAGGATTACTTCAACAAGTCTGTCACTTATCATGACGATGAGGGCTTATATGATCCATCGCTTAGTAGGGTCGGCATGGGTGGCCCGCTGGATGTGTCTCACGCCCATCTCGTTCCTGAGCTCAAGCCATTCCGCGATGCGCTTTCTGAGGCTTGGGTGTCTAAGGGAGAGAAATTGACTGAAGATATCTATTCTGGTACCATGAATGGACTGGCACATTGTATGGATACGATTTACAACGGCATTCGATCCACGAGCGGTTGCTTCGTTAAAGGCAAGCCTAACATCACTATCCTAGCCTCCACCTACTCCAAGAAGGTCAACTTCGATGGCACCACCGCTTCCGGCGTCACCGTTCTTGTTAATGGCGAAACTGAGGTCACCTTTATCGCAAACAAGGAAGTCATTGTGTCCCAGGGTGTCTTTGAAACACCCAAGTTGCTCATGCTGTCCGGAATTGGCCCTGAGAAGGAGCTTGCAGCTCACAACATCGCTCCTGTTGTCATCTCTGAGCATGTGGGCCAGAATCTACTAGACCACCCTATTATGCCTTATGTTCGCCGTCTGAAGAAGGGTATGGGAATGGAGGACCATATTATGCGCCCTGGCCCTGCTCGCGATGGGGCTATTACTGCATACCGGAAGAACCGTACTGGTCCTGTTAGCAGCGGGCTCCTTGAACTTGTTGGCTTTCCACGTATTGACTCGTATCTTGAGACAAGCAAGGAGTATACGGAGTATAAGAAAGCGAATGGGGGCGTTGATCCCTTTGGTCCAGATGGTCAGCCACACTTTGAGATTGACTTTGTGGTAAGTCCTGAAATTGAAGACCCATACGAGACTCTAACATACATTCAGCCTATGTTCGCCGACGCATTCCAATGGCATATCCCCGCTCCCCCTGCTGGGGACTATATTACTGTTATTGTCGACCTTCTGCGCCCCCTGTCCCGAAATGGTATGTTAGACTGTAGAACCACCTTATCTATACTAACAGACAATAGGATATGTCAAACTGAACTCTACCAACCCTCTTGAGCAGCCGTTTATTAACATCAACTTCTTTTCTAACGACCTTGATCTTATTGCCATGCGCGAGGGTGTCCGCATGGTTGATGACATCCTCTCTACAGGCGACGGGATGAAAGATGTTATTGGAGAGCATTATCCTTGGGACATGCCACTCAACTCAGACGAAGGAATGATTAAGATGATTTTGGAACGATCGCAGACTGGATTCCGTATGTCTACTTGCCAACAAGGCATCCTTCAAGTAGCTAACCTAACTAGATCCTTGCGGTACCTGCCGACTTTCACAGTCGATCGAGCAGGGTGTAGTTGACCCTCAGCTTAGGGTCCATGGGACTAAGAAGCTTAGGATTATTGATGCTTCGGTCATTCCCGTCATTCCTGATTGTCGCATCCAGAACTCAGTATATATGATTGGCGAAAAGGTAAGTATGTGGAAAGCAATCCACAAACATACGAACTAACAGCAGCTAGGGAGCTGATATCATCAAGGCAGCTTATCCAGAGCTCTACAATGCCCAACCCTAAACCTCATGATTGTTGGTTCGATTGTCCATGATAGTTGTAATACAGGTGACATGGTCATTTTTATTGCGCTTTTTGGTTCAGAATAGACTTACATGTAACGCTCTGTACATAGTCCCAATTGCTCTTATTATTCATATTTCACCCCAATCTGCTTTGTTATATTCGTTCAAAGTTTTCCGTTGGGCAGCACCTAGCCAGCCTTAGTCGGAGCTACTGCAGGTACCTAACCAAAGCCATCCTAGCCTCTCACGGATCCTCCCATCCCGCGAAAGACGAAAACCGAATGTTTATCCAGGTTTGTCATAGTGAAAATAATTATTAAGACTCTGAAGAAGACGTAAAAGAGGGGAAAGCCATTGAATTTTGGCTTCTGAAGTCTACAACCATATACTATTACAGGTATTAAAGGACACCTAGACAGACGCTTGCGGTTCTGCCTTTTTCTCCACCCATCAGCAAATTTACCTCGCATATTAAGATACATTCAATCCCGCAAGAGAAGTTTGAATGCAACGAAAAGGTAGGAAAGTTCGCTCCATCTAAGTCGATTGTATCCGCCTACTTGTTACGGCATACCACAAATGCCAATGACGATCGACGATGGTATCCTAGAGCAAAGTCGCTCTATAGAGCAAGAGTACTCTAGGTCATATCCCAATCCGGGGTTGCTAGACATTGAGGAAGAGGATTGGTATCCTGATGGAGGCAGAGACGCATGGCTGGTTGTAGTTGGCGCCTGGTGCGCGATGATACCTTCCATGGGCCTCCTGAACACCATCGGAGTCCTTCAGGCATGGGTAGAACAAAACCAGTTGCATGACTACTCTGAATCTGAGATTGGGTGGATTTTCAGCGCATATGCGTTCTTTCTGTACATAGCAGGCGCACAGATCGGTAGGGGCAAAATAACGATCGATTCAGGCTCAGTATGCTAAAATATCTAGGGCCGGTGTTCGATGCTCATGATATACGGTTATTAATCGTTCCTGGATCGATTGGCATCGTGGGTGCGCTTATGTGCCTGAGCGTTTGCACAGGTGGGTACTATGTTTCTTGTTGAAGAGAGTGCTTTTTGACGTTTGTATCTAGAATACTATCAGTTCTTCCTGTCTTTCGGCGTGCTCGCCGGATTATCAGCATCTTGCCAGTTCACTCCCGCAATCTCAGCCATTGGCCACTGGTTCCTGAAACGACGCGCCTTAGCAACAGGTATTGCCTGCACTGCTGGCGGCATTGGTGGAATTATATTCCCATTAGTTATACTATACCTAGGCCCAAAAATTGGGTATGGGTGGGCTGTCCGAATAGTGGGCTTTATATGTGCTGGCGCAGGCTTCGTAGCCTGCTGTCTTCTGCGTAAACGCTTGCCTCACAACAAGAAAGCCGGTGCATCGATCGATTTGAAAGCCCTCGGAGATCCTAGCTATGCTCTTACGACAGTGGCCGTATGGCTCGTCGAATTTGCCGTCTTCATTCCATACACGTATATCTCGCTATATGCGATCCACCAAGGCGTCGACCCGCAAAACGCCTACCGTATGTCGGCCCTCCTCAATGCCGGTGCCATCCCCGGCCGTGCTCTCCCCGGATACGTCGCTGACCGCTTCGGCTATTTCAACGTCATGTGTGCGACGTCGTTGACCTGCGCTGCCTTCATCTTCGCGCTCTGGCTCCCGACTGGCACAAACGAAGCAGCCATCACCGCATTTGCCGTCATCTTCGGCTTCTGGTCTGGCGCTACAATTAGTCTGACGCCGGTGTGCATTGGTCAAGTATGCAAGACGGAAGATTATGGTAAAAGGAGTGGGACAACGTTCTCGGTGGCAAGTTTTGCCGCATTGGTGGGTATTCCGATTGCTGGGGCTATCATACAAGCCAATGGGGGTGGGTATACAGGCTTGATCATATTTGCGGGAGGTGCGTATATGGCAGCTTTTTTAGCTTTTCTTGTGACGAGAATAGTTGCCGGGGGCCGCGATTGGAGGGTGATCTTCTGATCGTCCTTTCAAGAAGCTTTTCCGTTGTGGGGAAGACGTGAGCGATGAAAATGACTTGTAGACCCATTTACTGAACTTAGGTGCTCAACAAAGCGCAGTTTAAGTCATACCATGATCTGAGGTACTCTAACCTGAAAACGTAAATTGAGAACTAGTTTCAAACTTCATGTGTACGGATAAGCTCCAAAAAAAGTAAAACGATTGAAATTAGTTGGATTGCTACGTTGGGTCCAACGAACTATGAATGAGCTGTCGAAACCGCGTAAGGACTTCTGTTCCTTACCATAGTACCCCATTTGTAGAATGCATACGGGATTGGTAGCACTAAGAGGCTGATACAACCCAGCACCGTCAACGTCCAATGCGTCCCCAGATTCTCATACATAGGGATACCTGCCACAGTCATGCCTCCCGCCGCTATATACCTCACCAGCGCGACAAATGTCAGTGCTGACGCAGCGTATGTCTCGTACGCATCGATAATATACATGTAAGCGCTGAGAAACACGGAGATAGTGCCGAAACCGATCACGGCTGAGGCCAAGATAGGTGACCAGATAGAGATGGAAGGGTAATTGGTCCATCCCATCCAAAAAAGGCCAATGGAGAGGAATGGTGCACCGTACATGGCGAATAGAAGTCGTGACTCGCGGTCGAGCTTGTTGCCGGTGCCATCGTCACCATCGCGCGCAAGCTGGCGTTTAGTTTGCGCGTAGACGATGGGGACAAGAACGAGAGCGCTCACGATGCCAAGAAACAGGCCGAGGAAGATGATGTTCGTGAGGCCTATATTAATACCATAGACTTCAGAGAAGATGAAAGTGTATCTAGGATACATTAGCTTAGGGATTCTTGTCAAAGAGCGGGAAACATACCCATCAAGAAAGGTAAATAAGACGATATAAATGACGCAGAGATAGAGTGTGAAAAGCAGGACAATTGGCTCGAGACTTAGAATGAATGGCCTCATGAAATTCCTCTTGAGGATCGCGACAGAGCCCTCTCCTTTAACTTCCGCGGCGGATTTGAAGCGATCGTCGCCTGTCAGTTCGCGAAAATAGTGTGCCCGATATATGAGCAGACGCGGACTCAGCGTTTCCTCCATAAAAGCGGTGAGAATTGCAAGCACAAGACCATCTGTAATGAGCATTATCCATTCTGCCCACCGCCAGCTGAGCACTCCTGTGTAACCGATATAAGCTCCGATGACCGGACCTATCATCTTAAAAGGTCAGACTGGGTTGAACAATATGAAGAATACGTGACTTACCGGACCACCAAAACCAGTGATAGCGAAAAGCGGAAAGCCCCATGTCTTCTCTCTGCCATTCCAGATATCAGATATGCTCCCTCCGGCAACTGTTAGAGGCGCGGATGCAAAACAACCAGCTAGGAAGCGGAACACAATTTGAGCACCAATGTTTGGTGATAAAGCTGCTGCCATAATCCATATACCGAAGATCACTAATGTACCCATGTACACAGGATATCGTCCAACGAGTTCTGAGAGCGGACTGGCAAGTAAAGCGCCACAGCCAAAGCCAATCAAGTAGATACCCGTACCACCAAGTGTCTCTGTGACTAGAGATACTCCGAACTCAGCTGCAGCGGGAACAACAACGGCAGAGTCGATAGAGCTGGCAGCTGTAACCACAAATGTGACAAGGTCGATGAGTAGTGTCGTTTTGATTCTTTTCAGACGAGGCCAGTTGCGTGGCATGAGAGGATCGTTTGGTGGCCACTCAACAAGATAGTAAATCGATCCGTTGTCCTGCGTGTGCTTTGTGATTCCAGCAAGGTTGGCATATGAGTCGGTTTCGTTTGTATTCTCCAGACTGGCTTCCTCGCTCGCAATGTCCCCTTCCTCACTAGGATCGTTAGCTCGGAAAATTTCATGATTTTTTTGTGCCTTGCTGTTAGAATTTAATTGTGCCTGCACACTTCTGCGCAGGCGCAAGAGTTGAAGAACAGCAGCCATGGTGACGCTGGATCTGCGGACATGGCCCCGGAATTGTTATATATGGATTGTCGTTCGGATTTCGTACGACGGACTGCTCGGGGCGCGGTCGGCCGATTTTATCAGCTCGTTGCATAACTATTGGTCTAATGCACTGATTAGGTCATTGGTCTTTATAATCAGAGTATGCAGTGATGTTGAACAATGCAGAGATTTCGCATTTTGTTATCTCCGGGGAATGACATCATTGGTAGACGACATCATAAATCACATCGCAATGAGATTTAGCATGAAAAAAGTAGACTTCTAATGTACAATCTTGCAAAGAGGAAACGAAACATCATCTTCTACGATGCCATGCAGTGTGGGAGGCACGGAGAACTTTCGGACGTAGAGGTGCAATTAAGCAGCGACCTGCTTACGCTAGCCAAGCATTCGAGATCTCCCCGCCGCCACACATTTTCAACAAGAACGATGGGTGCACGACCCT
>Ga0247757_10001864_pt1 | contig 12445 bp, 12 predicted proteins | sample UWRJL126311R4_FD_180929 | JGI IMG/M metagenome (GOLD analysis project Ga0247757, IMG submission 180929) | Plant litter microbial communities from Arlington Agricultural Research Station in Wisconsin, United States - UWRJ-L126-311R-4 | ecosystem: Environmental > Terrestrial > Plant litter >...
CCAGCGGAAGGTCTTCGATCCGTCCGGTTGCCGCAGCCGCACATTCCACGAGCCATCCGGCCACGAGTAGACGCCAGTGATTTGTCCACTCCTCGCATACATGCGTTCAGCGGCCTCCCGCGCTTCCAATGAGGCTGTCACCGTCATTGGGCCGCCCCCGTCCACGCGCCCAAATCCTTCGCGGCGGTTACGAATCCCATGCCGTAGCGTTTCCGGTGGAAATCGAGAACGTCTCCGCCATGAGCACCGCAGCTCATACACTTGAACGCGCCGGTCTGTACGTTCACTCTTAGAGATGGGTTGTGATCACAATGGAAGACGCAGCGAGCCGAGCGCCAGATCCCGCGACCGAAGAGCTTGACATCTTCACCGGGGTAGTAGGTCAGCGGCGCAGGCAAATCTTCGCGCCGGAACTGTCGACGTGGATTGTACGGGTCGAAGGGTGATATAGAATTTTGTCGGGGCATTAAGGGTGCCTCCCTCGCAAAAGCTAGGAACTTCCAGCCCACCGCTTCGGTGGGCTTCTTCTTGCCTTTTACTGGTCGTCGGCTCTCACGCCGCCCCCAACCTGCGAGGCCGCGCGTTTCGCGTCTTAGCTACACGAATTTGTTCCCGCCGCCCAGCCCTGTCTATGCGGGCCTGTCTTGCCTCTTCGCTCGCCGCTGCCGCTGTACCCTCCGCTATCAGTTCCTCTATTTCGCGAAGCGATACCAGTGTCACCGCGCCCAATTTGAAGCGAGTAATCTTCCCCTGCCGCAGCCAGTTCCAAACCGCAGCCTCGGAAACCGTATAGTGCTTGGCTGCAACCGCCACGCGCATCTTCTTGTCTGACTGCTGTTCTAGGGTAAGCATTAATAACGCCTCCTAAACATCGATTCGTTACGAGACAACATAGCATATTATCGGGTTGCATAAGCCTATATGTTGAACTATTTTAAGTCGTAACGAATCTTGTGGAGGCTTCATGATTATTCGTTACGAGAAAAAAGGAATTATGGGTGAGGTCTTCGAAAATGACAGGGAGCATCTGCTGACCGCACTCAATAGTGACAAAATCAATTCGCCCCTGTGGTCGAGTGTTGAGGGGATTCGTTTCGGGCATTCCCTCGCCGCGATGGTCGACGACCTTAAAACCCTCGCCGCTAAACTTGTCTACGGTGCCCATGACACCCGCGCAATCGTTCGAGAGACAGAACGGCTGCGCCCACAATTGGAGCGGCCTCGCTATCAGCGAATTTTCTACCCGGATATGCGCCGCCATCGCCTGAGTACGATGATTGTGCCTGTCTCCATTAGCGTTGCAACCGAACTCGAAGAACGCGCCCTCGCTGCTCTCGGCGATCTTACCCAAGATCAAAAGCTCGACCTTTTGCGTGTATGCCCTCGCTGTGAGTTTTGGTTTCTCGGCACGCGTAGCGACCAAGAGTTTTGCTCCAACAACTGCCGACAGCGAAGCTTTCAGGCTCAGAAGAAGCAAACCCAAACGAGCAAACAGAAAAGAAAAGGGTAGACGTCATGGCAATTTATAAGCGCGGTAAAAGGTATTGGTTCGAATTCGAGCAAGACGGGAAGCGCTACCAGCGCAGCGCCAAGACCTCGAGTAGGCGCGAGGCAGAAGGTATCGAACGTGCCTTTCGCACTGCGCTGGCGAAGGGCGATGTCGGCATCACGCCACGCAAAACGGTTCCCGGCTTTCAGACGGCGATGGCTGACTTTTTGAAATGGTCAAAGGTGGAGCACGCTGACAAGCCTGCGACCTATGACCGCTACCGTTACAGCTCAAAGCCGCTGGTCAACCATTTTCAGAATGTCGCCCTCGACAAAATCACTTCTGACGAAGTTGATCGGTACAAGCGCGTGCGACTGCATCAGCGCCGCACCACTCGCATCAAGGGTGGCAGGAAGATGGGGAGAGGTCACATCAAACCTGCGACTGTCAATCGTGAGTTAGCCTGCCTGCGCATGGTCTTCAATCACGCCATCAAATCCAAGATTGCGCTAGAGAATCCCATTCAGAAAAATGCTGCGAAACTGATGCGCGAGAACAATGAGCAGACTCGCGTGCTAACCCTTGATGAACAAGCGAAGTATCTCGCCAGCGCATCGCCGATGCTGCATGATGTCGCCGCAATTATCCTCGAGACTGGGATGCGCCCGGAAGAGGTCTTCCGTATCCTGCCCGAGAACGTGTGCCTCGATAAAGGCACCCTCTACAACCCTCACGGCAAGACCAAAGCAGCACGGCGCTGGATTCGCCTCACGGCCGCCGCGCAGGCGGTGCTGGCGCGTCGTCTCAAGAATCGCAAGGGGCTGTATCTCTTCGCTCATAAGAAGGATCCCAATAAGCCTCTGCCCAACGTCCACAGCGCCCATCGTCGAGCACGCAAGGCGAGCGGGGTGGCACACTTCAGGCTCTACGACTGCCGCCACACTTGGGCCACTCGCGCCGTAGAGGCAGGTATCGACCTTGTCACCCTCGCCGCCATGCTGGGGCACAGCAAGATTGCAATGGTGCTGCGCTATGCTCACCCCACACAAGAGCATCAGGCGAAGGCGATGGAGAAGATGGAGCAGTACGTAGCCGCTCAGCAAATTGAAGCCGTCGCACGCCAGCAGCGTATCGCTGAAATGACGATTCAATAAGAGATGGGCGGGAAACAGTCCCTACAATTTTCCCTACAGCGACATGGTATCCGCGGGGTAAGTAGGTTGAGCCTAGCTACTTACTGGCAGACAACAATGGTCTGCAAAACCAGTATTCGAGGGTTCAATTCCCTCTCGGTGCTCCATTTACAACCGCTTAGCGGTCGCTATATAGACCCATATAAGCCTATATAAGCGGATAGTCCCTACAATTTTCCCTGCAGCCCCTATGGGCGATTTTGGGTGAATAATGGGCGCATGGCCTCACCCTACAAACGCGTCAACTGGCCCGATCTTCGCGCCGAGTACGTCTCCGACCAAAGAGCCACCTACGCGAGCATTGCGAAGAAATATGGCATTACCGCGAAGGCGGTCGAATGGCACAGTTCTCGCGAAGGCTGGACTTCCGAGCGGAGAGTCCACTCGGAGAAGGTTAGGGAAAAACTAGGAGACCTGACCGCCGGTGATGCGGCAGAAAGTTTGGCCGCGATCTACCGGCAACATCTCAACGCGACGAAAGAACTGCGCGAGATGCTCGCGCACAAGCTGAAGGTGCCCACCGCTGACGGGCAGTTTCTCGTGCGTCCCGACATATCGGTTGGTGATTTGGCTCGGGTCGCTGCTGCTTACGCGCAACTACTCGAATCTGACCGCGTCGCCCTCGGCGCTGACGAACTGTCGGTGAATCATCCACGGGATCCCTTTACCGACCTGAGCGACGAGCAGCTTTTTGCACGGCTGCGCTCGACGCTGGAACGCCACCCCACCAAGACCCTGCAATAGACCTATCCGCTTGGAATACGTCTTTGTGTTATGTACTAGATAAACAATTCTAAAGAATAATTTATACTGGATATATGAAAAAGGCTTATGCGTACCTGCGCGTCAGTGGTAAGGCGCAGGTGGATGGGGATGGTTTCGAGCGGCAACTGCTCGCAATCAAAAAGTACGCGGCTGCTCATGGCGTCCGCATCGTGAAGGTGTTTCGCGAAGAGGGCGTCAGCGGCACCACCGACTGGGACGACCGCGAGGCGTTCACCGAGATGATGGGGCTTTTGCTGGCCAACGGCGCGCGCATGGTGCTGGTGGAAAACCTGTCGAGGTTGGCGCGTGACTTGATGGTGCAGGAGAGCATCATCACCGACTTCAGGATCAAGCGTCTTGAACTCGTCAGCGTCGCAGAGCCTGATCTTGGCAGCGATGACCCCACGCGGGTGCTCCTGCGTCAGATGCTCGGAGCCTTTCACCAGTACGAGAAGGCGATGCTGGTCGCCAAACTGAAGGGCGCACGCCAGCGCAGAAAGGCGGCCACGGGACACTGTGAGGGGCGCAAGGCGTATGGATATCTCAAGGGCGAGCCGGAGGTCATCCAGCGCATCGTTGCGCTCCGCAGGAAGACGCTACCCCTTCAGGCAATCGCGGACGCCTTGAACCGGGATGGCGTGCAGACGCGCATGGGGAAGCAGTGGACGCCGATGCAGGTGTCGAACGTAGTGAAGCGTGCGGCCCCCCGTTAAGCCTGTCAGTTGACGAGTCGGTCGAACACCGGGTCGAACTCCACCTCGACCTCCTGCAGGAAGACATCGAGCCGCGCCGAGGTCTGAAGTTTGATCGCGGCCTGCGACCACGCGTCGACGTCGTCGTCATGCTTGCCGTTGGGAAACATCTGCGTGGTGTACAGGAAGTCGTCCACCCACGACGCGATGGCAGGGTGCGGCAGATACCAGTTACCAGCGCGGAGCTGATCGTTCGCGGTGTCGGCATACAGCACTTTGTTCTTATCCTTCACCACGGGAATCAGCCCTGTAATCCCATAACTATTCTCCAGCAGGTTCATGCTCGCAGCCCCGTTGGCGGCTTTTTCAACATAGCGGGCGGAGCAGTCAGGATAGCGGGAGATCATATCCCGCATGGCTTGCACGGTCTCGGTGAAGTCGGCACGATGTTTGTACCTGTCGATGATGAATCGCTTCGCGCCACGAGTGCGGATAACCAGTCCCACCACATAATCGGGATCGTGCGTTCTCGCGTCGCCGAAGTTCAGATCCCAACTCATACAGCCACGGTCGAATCTCAGCGGTAGGGCCTCTGCGTGAATCTCGCGAACGTTGCCTTCGTCGTCGGTTACCACCATCGGAGGCAAGTTCGCGCCTGCAGGCTGCCAGTACCGCCAGTGGTACCGCTTCAGCAGAGATCCTGTCTCGGGCGCGGGCCGCTGTTGGTAGATCGACGACCACATGGAGGTGGAGAGTCTGCCCTTGAGTTCGAGCAACTCCTCGAGCGGCTTCAACTCGGGACACAACGGCGTTCCACGTCGGCGCAGCAACACGCCCTCCTCATCGTACTCATCTTCCTCCGCGATGGCGGGAAAGCTGAGATGCTGCCAGTTCGCGCTCCACTGCTTATCGGCACGAATGCGGCCAACGATGTCGTCTTCGTTCCATCTGCTCGAGATTATTGCCACGCCGCCGCCCTTATGTACGCGGGTCATGGCGACGCTGGCGAAGGTGGCGTAAGCTTTGGCCCTTTGCGCAGCGGACAACGAGTCTTCGAGACCTTTCACGGGATCGTCGACGATGAGCATGTCAGCACCACGGCCCGTGAGCGCGGAGTAGAGACCTGCGGCCCTGTAGTGCCCTCGGTGGCGGATGATCTCGAAGTGGTCTGCGCTGCGTTTGGCGACGTTGCGCTTGCCGAACATGCCGGGGATGTGGGTGCCGGGGAACAACGCATGATATTTCTCGGTGTCGATGATCTTCTGCACGTCGGCGCAGAACTCGTAGGCCAACGTATCGCCATAGCTGGTACCAAGGACTTCAAGATCGGGATTGCGGCCAAGCAGGTAGGCAGGCAGCAGGCGCGAAACCTGTGTGCTCTTACCGTGGCGCGGAGGTGCTTCGATGATGAGTCGCGGCGAGCGGCGGGCGATCACGTCCTCGACGAAACGGTTGATGGCTTTGGCCAGTCGCAGGTGAAACCAGCCCATGTAGTAGTCGGGCTGCATGTACGTAATGAACTCATCGAAGTGCTGGCGGGCGAGCGACCGCATCAGCTCAACTGCGAGGGCGCGGTGGGAGCGTACTTCCTGAATCTGAACCATAGGCCAGCACCATGATGCAGTGATGGTATCTCCTCCCGAGGAGGACTGAGAAGTACCCGTGACGGACTTCGAGGATGTATTCCTGAATCGGCCGTTTCAAGATCGTATAGGCGAGCCGGTTCTTCCCGCGACGACCGAATTTTGTTCCTCTACCCACGCAATCGAGAGTTTCTGAAGAAATCTTCGCTTTGCGCGCTCGGCTCGTATCAGAGCTTGAACGCTATCGATGACCGTTTCTTCAGGTATAGGTTCTAATGGGTCAACGAAGTGAGCCTCTCGATAGAACACATTTGAGCCTTCGACCAAAGTGTACGGATGCCCCGTAGGTTCAAGATTGAGATAGAAGCGAAGGCCATGAAGGGCGAAGTGTCCCATAAGAAGATTATCGCCACGCATCTTCGCCGTGTAGTGGACTCGATCCTCAAGATTGAACGTTTCATAGTTTCGAAAGGCAACGTACAATCCCCTGCCATCAGTGAAGTCTTTCAGTCCAAATGCAATCTCTACAAGCTCATCATCCACGCCATCTGCTTGGTTCCCCGCCCCAATACCGAACATCTTCTTCTGTCCGATACTAAAATTGATCATCGTTTTGAGGCACCATCTTTCTAAACCTCTCGAGTCGATTTTGAACACTCGCGGAAGCCAGCTCAGTTGGGGAAACTCTCTTCGTCGATTGCGTAGAGCAGTAAACTCCCGGATGGACTCGAAGGCTTTCCCTGCGATCCAATCAACTCCTTCACCAAGTCGGCGGTTGTGGTCAACGCACAAAATTTTCGCGGTCACCGATCTGCTACGTAACAACACTGGGTGATCAAGACAAAAATTTAGCCCCTGAACGAAGATTTCTTGATTAGGAAATATGCATTCTGAGACATAATGCTCACGGCTGATCCCTCCACCGCAATCACCGAGACAGTTTGCCCAACAATTGCTTTCGATTTGCGGCTGATCGTTCATGATTTCTTCACCTAGGCACCAGCTAACTTACTTGCTGTTCAGCAGCTCGGGCGAGTTGTTTTTTACGTTGCCCACATCCTTCGAGACCGCGAAGCTTTCCATCTCATCGGCAGGGAAGGGCCGCAACAGATCGATGGGCGGCTGATGCGTCTCTTCGCGATCAAGCCAGCGGTTGAAGTCGCCGGGATGCAGGATCACCGGCATGCGTTCATGGATCGGAGCCATGAGTTCATTCGCTTCGGTGGTGATGATACTGTAGGACTGCAGCCACTTGCCGTTGGCGGGGTCTTTCCATGCATCCCATAGTCCGGCGAACCCCAGCATCTTTCCGTTGACGAGATCGAAGCCGTAGGGCTGCTTCGTCTTCGCATCGAGCTTCTTCCACTCGTAGAAGCCGGACGCGGGCACGATGCAGCGACGCTTCTTGAATGGCTCGCGATAAGTGGGAGATTTGGCGACCATCTCAGCGCGGGCGTTGATAGTGGAGATGCCCTTCACGTCGGCGAGTTGCTTAGTGAAGTACGGAATCAGGCCCCATCGCAGCTGCACGAGTTCGCGTTCGCTGGTGTCTCGGTTCGTGCGGATGATCGGCTGCATCGTAGTGGGCGCTACGTTGTAGTCCCAAGGCGGAAGTGGAAAATCTTCAATCTTGGTGGCGTGAAAGGCCTCGGCGATCTTCTGCTTGTCGGAGCGTCGATAGTAGCGTCCACACATGGAAAACAGGGTATCAGCGTCCGTCGACAATCAAGTTGACGAATGACGGATTTTTCGAGAGAGGCCGACGAGTTTACTGTTTAGCGATAGTCTACTGGTAAGTGAAAGATCCCTTTCAGGACGTACAGCCTATACAAAAGGGGATGCTTGCGCCCATGTGATGACAGCCTTCTCGAGAATGTTGGCACCATTCCGTAGAGACCGATAAAAGTGCAATGCGGCGTCCGCATCTACACAACTGAACGCAGCTAAGAATGCACGCCTAGACCAAGGTTCAAGAGCCTGATAATCAAACCTATTCGCACGAAACCAATGGTGTTTACCTGCCCTTCCCATAGCTAATATGAGTTCTCGTCGAGTGACTGGATCAGCGAACCGGTTGTAGAGTGGCTCGAATTGATCCGCATGATTGAATTCATCGTCAGATGTAAAAAGGCTAAGCAAACACATTCGCTCGTAGCTTCCATTCGCCGGTTTCTTCACCGCGGCGAGCACCTTTCGGCCGATGCGTTGCCGAACGGGCCGATCAGAATCCCGGAGGTAACCTAAATATTCGACCACAACGTCGATTGCGGGTCTTAATTCGTCAAGGTGGCTCAACACATCATCAACCGCATCGTCAATTCCCAATTGCTTAAGCCGATGTAAGACGAATCGCATTACGACAACATCCTGAGGATCCGCATCTATTTGCTCTTTCAAAACCTCGACCATATTCAGCCGGTCGATTTCCTCTTTTACGTCATCGGGCAGCGCATCTATGTCGATCTCGTCCTCGTAGTCGTTATCGTAACCAGCCGACTCGAGAAGGTCATGTAGCCGATCAGTTAGGCTCTCCAGCTCTATGCGCTCGCCTGATGTCGTAAATCGTCTGAGATAATCGGCTTTCGCAAGTATTAGGGTCTTGGCCGGTTGAAGAGTCAAACCCTGTGAATTGAAGAGTGTTGAGGCCAGATGCTCGAGAGCCGCTCGGGCCTCACGCTCTGACGTGCAGAAGATACGAATATCATCCGAGTATCGGCAAAATGGGCGGCGAGTAGCGTTCAGAGCGACGTCTACATCTGCAAGAAGGGCTTCGGATAATAGTCGGGAGCCGGATAACCCGACGGGTAATCCGTAAGAGACAAATCCGTTCCAGTTCTTCAGCATCCGCAGAACGCAGTATGCCTGTGGTGATCTATTCGTACCTCGGTCGAGCGTCTGTTCCAACGGATGTGAGTAAACACGAGAAAAGAAGTCGGCGATGTCGGCAACCACGACATAACGGCAGCGTCGTGCTCCCGCAAGGTCGCTACAACGCTCGTTGAAGTGGTACCAGCGCACATCGGGGGAATACATCTGCCCCGTTGGCAAAGGTTCAAAACGCCAACTGTAAACAGCGTTACGACTCCTTGGAAGCCGCATGGCTTCGAGTTGAGGGCCGAGTTGATACACCAGCGATGTAAATACGAGGTTCTCAATCGGATCGAGTTGGGTCACATAACGATATGAGTAGGTAGATTTGCTGGCGAGTAGCCGTCTGAGGTCTAGGGCCGCCCATGATCGGAGGTCTTGGGCCATTATCCAAGCCTTGATATCTATCCAGCTATGCCGAATTGCTTGATACTCGAAGCATCTCGGCATAAAAACGGTATCGCCGAATTCCTCGATATGCTTCAAAGCCCATTCAAGCGCATTTTCATCAACGAAAACCGGACTTCGAGGTGCCTGCCAAGGCGGCATTTTTCGTTACCATCTGTAAGAAAAGTAGGAACTTGTACGACCTGAGCATATCAGCTACACGCTTGAGTGATGCGAAATAGATCAGTAACGTGCTACTCCCCAAAATGGTTTGGAAGCTACTCCGATCATCTGTTCTAGCGGCCCTTAGTTATTTGATCTCCGTCAGCGTCATTCCACACCAGTACCATCGCGATACACCGTGAAGAAGGTGCATTTCTGTTTGAGCGGGCATATCTCGCATCTTGGACGTATGCGACATATCAGAGCTGCTAGATCAAGGATTGCCCAATTGATTTTCTCAGGAGAGTTATGCTGCACAACGGCACCCGCCAATATCTGCAGATAGGGATCGTGCCGGATGTCAGCAAGCACTCGCGGACTAAAAAATCGTTCAAGAACGCGGGCCATGTTGACGTCTAGAAGTGGGCCAGCCTTTCTGCTAGAGAACATCTCGATCGCGTTCGCGATATATTGCCCCACGTTGGGCAACGTCTCTAACTCGGATCGTGACTCGGGAAACACTCCCTTCCTAGTCGCCATGATTGTCGCCAACTTCTTCAACGAAGAAGTTCTACGCCTCCAAAGCCCGATGGGTTTCAGAAAAGCTTCTATGTCTGCATTCTCGGCTTCGCTCAATTCCTTCCACGTGGGAAATTTTGCAATGAACCCGGGGAAAAATTTAGCGACTGTTTCCGCCTGAGTCCGTTGTAGCAAGATCTCAGAGACCACCTGAACATAAAGTAGGGCGTCCGCTTCTCGCCAAGGAAACTGGCGACCGTATTCGTCGAACCATTCCAGCAGTCGAGATCTAAACCAGTGCAAGCTTCGTTTGCTTGGCTGTGGTTTTGCGTTCGACACGTCGCGTGGTCTCGGCTTGGAGGATTTTTGCGAGGTGCTTTCCAATTTCATATGCCAACTTCACGGGCACAGCATTTCCGATTTGCGTGTACTTCGGAACTTCTCGATCCCAAATTCCCTCTGTGGGGATACCGGCGCGGCGAGACCCCCCAGTCGTTCGTGGCCCCGTGAATTGATACCAGTCGGGAAATGTCTGCAAGCGTGCCCATTCTCTGACGGTCGGGATTCTAGGTTGCTCATAGTGCACGAAATCATCCGGCAGCGAGGTTACGGTTATCGTTGGGCCTTGTCCGTTCCACCGTGGCGGCAAAACCCGTTGCGCAAATTTCTTTGTTTGCATTTCGGCGGGTATCTCGCCTTGGTTCGCCAACATGTGGGCGAACTTTTCACGGATTTTTTGATTGTGTTGCGAATACTCGTGCTCTGTAACGGATACGTTGTTGTTCGCAATTCCGCGATGACCGGGACGCGTCCTGTAGTAAGTTTGAACGTCGCCCTTGGGTTCCTTGGGATACGTTACCGTAGCGTTTCGATCAAGGTAGTGCGGATCTACGAGGTCGCCAAGAACGTCCCTGATGTCGGGTGCGATGCAGCCTTCCTGCGGAAGTGGAAGCAACCCGTCGGCGAGTCCTTCAGGGTCTTTTACAAAAAGGTGTAGAAGGTCTTCGCGGATACCTGCGATCATCACCCGTGGGCGACGCTGTGGCACGCCATAATTACTGGAATTTAGTTGTATCCCGGCGGGGACATAGTAACCCTTAATTTTCCTAAAGGAGGCCTGAACATCCTTCCAAATCTCTCCTTTTTTCCCGGTCTCAGTCCACCTCCCGAACGTGATGCCTTTTACGTTCTCGAAGAGAAACATCTTGGGCTTCACAATTTTTATGACGTCGATCATTTTTTTGTAGAGGTGATTTGACGGGACGTCGCATTTCTCAACCTTGTACGACCGGCGATGGCCAATACCGGAGTATCCTTGGCAGGGCGGCCCTCCACAAACAAGATCAACCTCTCCCTCCTCGATCCCGTCAGCCTTCCACCTCGGCCACCACTTTGAGCGGATCTCATGCTTCGTTAGGTCATGAACATCTTTCACCCAGCGATTGGTCAACCCGGGGCGGTTAGCAAGGTACGTCTCAGCCGCAGACCTGTTCAGCTCGGAGAACAGGATCGGGTGAAACCCCGCATCCTCGAGCCCAAGTGATAAGCCACCACACCCTGCAAATAGATCTACGAAAACAAGCTTGCCATCCCTGCGCATAACGCGAGTGTATCAGCACCAGGCTTTTTATTATTATCCTATTGATTCTCTGACTGTTATATGTCACCGTTACGGAGGTCGGGCAACGTGCTGGCTTGGCTATATTGCCAAAGCTGTTTGGTCTCGGCTATTCCAGTTTTGGACGACCCTAAAACAATGCTGAGCCAAAGTGACTTTCCGATAGAAGAAGCCCTTGAACTACTCACCAAGCATGATCTCGAAGTTGCATTGCTCGTGCCGACCCCTACAGGGATGGCTAAATCGATCATGGACGCCACCGCGGATCTTCGCGATTACCTCGTGGAACGCGGTTACCACGATTTCAACAGGCAGGGACAGGGACAAGATGCAAAAGTTGTTCGCGACGCTTTTTTCGTTGAGCCAAGCCGCCTAGCTCCAACTCAAGTTTCTCTTTATCGCCCGAACACGAAGAACGGTGATCCAAGGATTTGGCTGGGGAGAGCCACCCGTGAACAGGTGACGGCCCGCAACCTGCTGGCATTGCTCGTTCTCGAGAACAGGTTATACGCGCTCAACATGAGCGACCCAGCGGTTCGGCGATCCCTCGACGAAGAGGGTTCTCCCGCACATCGGCTTGCGAGCGCGATGAGCAAAAGTCAACGAGCAGTCGCTGAGGAACTTCTCGGAAAGATCAGGGAGATTGCCCGGTTGGGCTTTGTAAAGACCATGCGCACTGGGGCTACCGGCATTGGCATGACCCTTGAGAGCCTTCTCGGGATCAAGGCAAATGCGAATCAATCACCCGACTACAAAGGAATAGAAATAAAAGCGAAAAGAGGTGGAAAAACTGGCAATCGAACTACGTTGTTTTCACAAGTTCCGGACTGGACGACGAGTCCCGTGGCATCCGCTATGGGCTTGCTTCTCCTGCGTGGTTATCAGCGAAACGGAAGGCTTCAGCTTTACCACGAGCTAGACGCTCGACGCCCCAACTCGATGGGGCTGATGCTTGAAGTCGACGAAGAACAAGACTGGCTTAAGCAAGTGCATGTCGACAAGCTAACTCAAAACAATACTCACGACGCGACGTGGCCGATTCAAGGATTGAGGAACCGCTTACTAGAAAAGCACCGTGAGACGTTTTGGGTACACGCCAGATGCCGCGGCAAAGGACTAGACGAGGAATTCTGTTACCACGCGATAGACCATACGCGAAGCCCAAAAGT
>Ga0247757_10001865_pt1 | contig 12437 bp, 10 predicted proteins | sample UWRJL126311R4_FD_180929 | JGI IMG/M metagenome (GOLD analysis project Ga0247757, IMG submission 180929) | Plant litter microbial communities from Arlington Agricultural Research Station in Wisconsin, United States - UWRJ-L126-311R-4 | ecosystem: Environmental > Terrestrial > Plant litter >...
GTCGGGGGAGGAGACTGGGTTGCCTTTGGCGTCGCGGAAGGGTTGATCCTTAATCTTTTGTACGGCAACGAGCTCTAGGTCGCCCCCGTTATTTTGGATAATCTCTGGTTGCCAGACTGAGAACACGGCTTCCTTCGAGTTCCCCTTTATCCGATTTGGACGCTGATACTCGATATCTAAGCTTATAACGGCTTAGACGCTCCCATCCGAGTCTAGAATATATCTATCCGCAAGTTTTAGTAGATCCTTCCTCTTTGTCGAGTATGATACTTCAATGATAACACCAGGCCATTGGGCGCGCTCATGTCTAAATGAGATATCAGGCGAGTTTTTTGACTTCTGTAAGGAATCGCTATCGGTACGGGGGGGGAAGGAGATATCGGAAAATCCTATATCCAGTAGGTATTGAGCGAAACGTGCAACAGATCCTTCTAGAGTAGTCGAGGAAGCGAATGAACGAAGCTGATCTTTATAATGATCCCTAACGTATACTAGGAATATATTATGTAGTGGCGTCGGCATACGGACGACTACTTGGTTACGGTCGGCGTCAAAATCGTACCGGATCTTATCGTCCACGAAGCCCCAGAGCGAGTCGTCAGTATCAGCGAGCAGCAGACGCTCTATCTCCCCGTACTCCTCGGGCTGCTTAAGCTGGAATTTTTTCCACGGCTGCGACTCGCTCACGTACCCGGATTTAATCTCTTTAAATAAGGCGACAATCTGGTTAGCTCCCGGGAAGGTACCGCGGGGCGGGGTAATTTCTTCGTGCTTTTTGAATGAAGGGCTAGACGTCATTATAATCAGAATCGGTTCGTGTTAGTTAAGGCGGATAGGAGGACATATAGAGTTGATTGCAGTTAGGTGCACCACGCCGCTAGCTTAGCTAGGCGAGCGCCTTAGGTAGTATTGGCACGGCAATAGGTGCACGGGGGTGAATCAACTGCAGCTGCAATAACTCTGTATGAGAGTAGACGATTGATTCTATAGAGAAGGCTATTGAGGAGTTTATATACACGAAGACGCGACGCGTTATCTCTTTACAACGTACGGAGCGCTTTATCCTGCACCATCTGATTAATATCGTCCTGCGAGGTAATAGTCTTCTGTCTTTGAGACTCGTAAGCTGCTCCCGACGAAGTTTTGGACGCCTCTCCGTATTCCGCATTTGCCGTCACACTGGCTTGTGCGATTGCTGTCGCATTTGCTTGCGCGATTGCTGAATCCCTCCACTCCTTCGCCAGATCTCTTGAGTTCCTATACCACGTCGCTCCTTGACGGAAGGTTTCAGCGTTGCCAGTCATGCTGAAACCGTTAAGCTGAGTCATGTGGTACTGGGGTTGCCCGCTCGGATCCGCTGGCTGCGTAGGGTGCATCGCGTACAGCTGCAGCGTGCCGGTGCCGCTATGGTACGTCGACCCGAGCGTGTACGCGTTGCCGTCGTACGTGTAGCCGTCCTGCCCGTACGACTGGAGTGCGAGTATGCCGCGCGCGCCGATTCCAAGATCCTGCATGATCTGCCGCTCCATCTTAGAAGCTTTCCCGTCTGGCCCTTTCAGTTCTGTAAAGTGATTCGGGAGCAGCAGCCTTGCTGTATTAGTGCAAGGGCTGATGTATTGCGTGAGGTCATTCCGTATGCGCATATTCAGATCTGCTGGGCGCAAGCCGTCATAGTAGTCTGGCTGCGCGCTCGAAATGTTACTAGCCAGCGACTTGAGGTTATTGAACTTTTCATTCTGGCCGGATGGGATAGCGGGCCTGTCTCTAATAACGTGGAAAACGTCGCTTTTCACGACGTCTTCAGTCCTAGCTCCTTTATTCGCTATTTGAAAGTTTCGAAAGTCCTTTGCAGTAAAATGGGAAGGTAATAAAGATAGCCTTCGCTGTCCTAACCTCTCATTTATCTCTTTAATATTATTCGGTGTTGGAGTCTCGTCATCATCTGAATACTGATATCTAAAAGGATATATACCCACGTCAATAAGCGCCTGCTCAAAGGCAGGATCCTTTGATGTTAAAGTCTTCTTTCGTATACCCTGGCTTGGCGCACCGGGGGGGTCGGTTCCAGTTCCGATTTGGGAACGGCTTGGGCGGGATTGGCTTGAACTCATTGTGCGGACGGCTTCTATCTGTGGTGCTAGGTACTGAGACGAATTAGCATGATGCTCTATAGTATAGATATAACCTACTCCTCTGATATCGCGAAGGTTTGGACCACCGTGGCGAGCAAAGCGCTTGAGCTGTTTAACTAGATCCTCCTTCAGGACGGACCGCGCTAGCGGCTCTAGTGTAATAGGCCGAATTATCCTCCTATTAAACTCTCGAAGTGCGCGACGACAGAGCGGTACTTGAGAGAGATTGTTCCAGAACTCGGGAGGTGTCCTGCTGCGTTGCGAACCTTTTTGGTGGTTGACCGGCGGCTTAAGAGCGCTAGTCCGCATTCGTTTTCCATGTTGAGGTTCCGATTCCTCTCTAAGAGGCATAACTGCTTATCGACGAACTTGAGGTAGAGGCGCATATACTTGAAAGAAAAGTTGAGTCATTAAGAATCCCTATATAATCCAATGCCGTCCGTGCATCTCCTTCGGTGCCGAAGCTCCGACATGGGCCAGGTCTCGGTGCTTGGCATACCCGATGTGTTAATTATATAAGACAATCAAGCTTTCGATAGATCGCGCGCCTATAACGCTGCTACTATTAATAGACGAGAAAGGCCTCCTCAACTTAGCGAGGCTTAGATCTATAAGGCAGATCGATTCTTATAAGTATATAGCTGGGATGCCCGAGTCCTTACTCGGGAACAACTTGTAGATGAACTCGACTTTGGCGTGAGTAGCCGAGTACTTAAAAACGCGCTTAGAATAATAGACTATAGCAAGTATGTAGCCTGTTTAAAAGGCTGGATCTCTTAATATTATGCTCGACGCCGATTAGAATACTAGCTCCTGTCAGAATAGCACTACTCACGTAACATCAGTTACATGACGGCTTCTCTAGGAACGCTGCCATCAAGAGCCCCTGTGGTGTATTTTTGCATGTCCAAGCTGATGAGAGGTATCGCGTAAACAACCTAGTAAAATTTGTTGTGGTATCTGACGAGCTCGAGGCCATATGCCCTGCTAGGAGTATTGCGAGGAGAGTATTGCGAGGGGAGTGTTGCGAGGGGAGCATTGCGAGGGGAGTAATCATACGAGATAATTACGTGTCTAATTCTAATTGGCTCTATTTGCACGAAGTAAGCCTCCCTGGGTGCGAAAGAACAACTGCTACCGTTCATGACGATAAACTAGCCCTGTCATAATAATACTACTATATTACTGCAAGCTAGAGCCTTAGCGCTCATGTAGCCTCCGCGAGGCCTACTTTGACCGAATTTGTTAAGGCTAGCATAGACGCGTGGGGGACTGCTTATCGCTCCTCTATTAGAAACGTCGAGGCGACCGGGTGTAATCGACCTACAGCTAACACGCATTGGGATCGGTGTAGGCGAGTGCTGGTTAGAACCTAGGTCTTAATAGCCCTTCCTTCGCTAAGCGTCGTGCGTGCTAATCTATAGAGTTCTTAATAGGAGCAAGACCAACGCCTACTGCTGCCTTAATCTCTTCGAGTTTCTCTCAAAGAGACCTATCGGTAGTATAATAGGTAGAAAATAGGTAGGTAGACACTAAGGCCTCTAGCTAGCTATTGAATTCGCTAACAGCGTCAAGTTCTAGTTTATACTCCGCGAGTTTAGCCTTATATACTATTTTAACCTATTTATCTGATTATATTATACTCGAGAGGGTTAATTGCGATCGTGTTAAGGTTCCGATCGCAGGAATCGTTAGTCGTACGAAGATTTCGTCATCGTCGTCGATAGGTTTAAGTAGAGCCCTTGGCTTCCTCCTCAAGTTCGCGTCGTCGTTAAGATCGATAAGCTCATAGGTTCCTAGACGCGTAGCTCTTGTATACGCTGCCTTGATCCAGTCGCTATACTGAGTGTGGTATTCGAGGCGGGCAGTGTTCATAGTAGGCATTGCTATAATAGAAGAAAGATAGCTAAATTAATTACTAATCGGTTGAGGCAATGAGACTCTTAATTATCAGATCTTCTGTATTCTACGAAGGATGATTTTGATTGAAGAAATTGATTGATTGAAGAAACTAATTGATTCTCTGTGATAATTGAATGCAATAATTCTCCCTATAGAAAGGTCCTCTACGCGTCCTTCTTATATACCTTTCGCCCTTACGTTTTCCGTCAGCTTTCTAGCGGTTTTCCGTCGGTTTGCTGGCGGCATGCCGGCGGCGTTCCTAATGAATGCGACTAGCTTCCTAGCTAGGGCTCATAGAGAACACTATTGGTGTTCTCGCGTTCCTAGGAGTACCGTCAGCTGACTGGCGCTTTCTGGCAGCTCTCCGCCGGTTTGCTGGCGATTTTCCGCCGGAGAGCCATCACGTGACTAGTTCAATTGACTGGCGCTTTCTGGCGCTTTCTGGCAGCTTTCTGGCAGCTTTCCGGGTCACGTGACGGCCGTGTTCCTAGTGATCGCTATAGTCTTTTTCTTCCTAGGAAGGCTATCGCATGACTGGCGTCATGTGACTAGTATCATGTGACTACTCAGCTTTCCGCCGGTTTGCTGGCAGCTTTCTGGCGGCGTGCTGGCGGCTTTCTGGCAGCGTTCCTAGAGAAGCCGTCACGTGACTAGTGATATTCTGACACATAGAATTAGCGAAAGGCGGGATACGATAGGCGTAACGGCATTTAGCTCTAGGAAAAGAAGCTTAGAATAGAGAGCACACGAAAAGTATGGAATAAAAGATGCGGATAGGAGGGGAGTAGCGGTATAATCAGGCAAGGAGCCAGAAGAAATCCTCCATAGGGCCTGCAGATTGCACAGCCACATGGGAGGCTGTGCCACGAATATCACTCAGGCTGCTGATCGCGAGCGCCGAAACCTCCATCGTCGTCATGCAACCACGACGCGCACAACCACGACGTATACGATAATCAGAACGGCCACGACGACCGCGAAGGGCACTACGACGAAAAACACCGCGACATACGCCACGACCATAGCTGGCCCGACGACCGACAAGTGACACGACAGCCGACGACAAGCAAGGCAGACGGCAGCAGGAAGTCTCCCCAAAACAACCTCCCACTTGTGCCGAAGCGCCTCCCCAGCACCGTCCAACGCGCCGCAGCCATTTCGAACAATTCAGTTACGTTATACTATATTCGCGACTGTATTCTAGGGTAAGCAGGGCCCTTTTTATAATCAACACCGTCGTTACCTATTATAAACACGACCTACCTCTACTATTATAGACTATTTAGCAAGTAGGTTTCGTTTCAATTGCCGAGGAAAGGATACTAAACACTTAGCGTTCTGAAAGCATAGCAGATAAGTATATACCGACTTACTAGGTTAATTATACCGACGGCGCAAAATTCCTTACAATCGGTGGCTCTAGTCTCATCTATATATTTCCTAGTAATGCGGCTGAAGTTCTCAAGGTATTCTCCCCACTGTATATATTTAACCTACTATGGTTCTCAAGGTACCGTCTATAAATCCAAGGACTAGATACAATCACGTAATCGAGAGGCGCAGTTATAAACGGCTAGGAACTCACCCGAATATCATCAAGTGTCTCCGTATAGACGACTATAGGATCTACCTGGAGCGAGCAGAATATGGCTGTATTCGCTAATACTTTCTAGATGGCGGGACTGCGACCTTACGAGAACGCGTTCAGTGGTCTCTAGATATTACAAATACTCTCCAATATATCTACGAGTATAATATCAGATATACCGACTTGAGCAGAAGAAATATACTTCTAGATTCGTCTAGAAACGTACGACTTTACGATTTTGCAGGCTCTGTAATTGACGACGATAAGGCTACAGTTTAGGCTGAGTCAGGATTCCGGTATCTAGATAACGACGAGGTTAAGCACTCTACCATCCGCGCAGAGCTCTACGCTCTAGGCTCGACAATTTACGAACTCTGTACCTTCTTATAGCTATTTGGCCGCGAGGTGGAAGAGTGGATTATTAGTTAATGGATTCGGGAGGGTAAATATCCTAGCGTTAAGGAGGTTATCCTCGGAGATATAATTATAAAGTGCTGGAACGGAGGCTTTGCGTCTGCAAAGAAGGTTGTACAGAGTATCAAGCAGGAATCCAGGAATATATTATTGCTAGGTAATAAGTATTATAGCTGATAAATCCTTCAGTATAAGGAGCGCTGTCTATATGTAGTTTGTATCCCCAGGACTACTGATCATGTTCCATACTCGCTATATCCTTAACTAGCCGCAGTAATGGTTATATGCGTTGCTATACCCTCTACTTGATTGTCGCAGGGTATACTGTTCTTCGCCGGTGCCTTATCATAATAATCCGTAATTTGCTTTTCCGTGTATATATATAGAGGTTATAGTTCGCGTAAAGCAGATATACAACAGGCGCTGGTCCTATTAAGTTTAATTCACGTAATTAAGATTGTTTTTAGAGCTCTAATAACAAGTGAAATTTGGCTCCTGTAAGGAAGTAGCAAGTATAAAGAATTAAATATATTGATTAAGTGTGTGGTTCTATATATAAGTCTATATGATGTAGAAGACATGTTTAACGCCCTTATATAGCGAGAATCCATTATACGACATGGCCGTGGCTGCTTGTATAATTGATGATTAGTTCTATAGCTTAGCTGCGTCTATTTATTTGCGAATGATATTGCGGCATCCTAACCATGTGCAAAAAAGAGAGAAAAAAAAATGTAAAAACGAAGACTCGAACCTACGCTAGTAGGCGACGTTATTTCCAAAGATTTATATAGTGCAGTAAGGAGCGGGACTCGCAGCCACTTCTGGTAAAAGGCAAGAAATGGATTTGTATAAATCCTCGCACTGCACATTTGAAATTTGTTAAAATAAAAATATATATAGATAGTCAAAGTTATAAAGCCCTGCGCAGTCAATGCGCACCTCGCGAAGAAAAAAAAAAACACCTTAGCACAACTCGAGGCTCTATCTCTACGCGATAGCTATTATTTCGAGATTTTTTCTAGTGAAGAGGTCTATAAGACTCGAGAATTAGTTATAACTATAGTTCGCGTGAGCAGGTATACAACAGGCGCTGGTCGTATTAAGTTAAATTCACGTGATTAAGATTGTTTCAGAGCCCTAACAACGAGCGAATAAGGAAAATGTAACTATGAACTATATTGAAATTCGTAATTTACTTAAGGACTCGCCGAACCAATAAGTTCATTTTAGATAGACTTCAACTATTTCTACCAATACCAAAGTCTTACGGGCCAGACCTCTTGTCAGATTTTTGATATTCTGAGAAGGATGATTTTGATTGAAGTAATTGATTAATTCTCTATAATAAATGAATGTAATTATCTCGTTGTCTATCAAGGCTTCTGCGTGTCCTCCTTATATACCTTTCGCCTATACATTTTTTCGTCAGCTTTCTAGCGGTGCTTATAGAAATACTATTGACTTTCAGCAGCTGCAAAACCAATATGTATAACGAATATTGCAGTAATTCTATAAAAATAATCCACTGCAGCTAATCCTAGATATATATGATCTACTTTCCCTAAATTTACGTTCGCATCGTTGCCTCCGCGCCCGATTTGTACGGCGCCTTATATTATGGCGAAGCATGCTTCTCTACCTACAGCGCCAATATCGAGCCTTTTTCGCTCCGGCTTTTTGTGGAACAGCCTTATCCTACCCTCGCGACCCCCCTCTAATTCCAATGCAGTCCAACGCACCTACTTTGTAGTGTAGGCTAACTATCGAGCCCTCCTCCGCGCCCTCAATCATGCTTCTCGAGTCCACCGGCGCGCCGATTCCTAGACCAAGCCGCAGCGCAGCGAGCTCTGGTCTCGGCTCGTTGAAAAGGAATACGATGTGATGAGAAGGATACAGGCTAGGATAGAGCGCGACGGGCCTGGAGTCGAAGCCTGCGCTTCGGTATGTAGGTTATTCAACCGACCGTTACTAGCAAAACACCGTCGTTGCAAGCGAGTATACGAAGGTGGAAAGCCCTGTATATTTTAGTGATATATGTAAGCAGCCAAGGCTATATCACATGATGGGTTCTCTCTATATAAGGGCGTCAAGCATGTCTGCTACACATAGACACCTACACTGAACTACACACTCAATCAATACATTCAATTCTTCACTCGTGCCACATTCTTACAATAACGATTATACAATGCTATTGCTGAGGCGACGGCGACCTGGTGGCGGGCCGTGGCGAGAGTCTCTTCGTCCTTCTTGAATTCGATAGTCAGATAAGGGCAGAACGCTCGCTTCTGCACCACAGAGACATGTTTTCGAACGCTGGTACGAAAGCCAGGTTGGAATGCCTGGAGGGAGACGTGATACGCACAGTCTGGGCGAATGTCCCACTCGTATCGTTTCCTGAGCGAACCAATAAGTGGGGGAGCGAGCCATTCATCCTGCGGCAGCTTCCGAACAAGCTGCAGCATACGGGTGGGCAGCCAGCACTGATCCCCGTCTTCCTCCGGCAGCCATAGATGCCGAGGTTCGTCGAGGAATATGTCGCGTAAGGCGTATGCCGAATGTTCGGCCTCGTTGCATTCATACACCCTCATAGCTTTGTAACGTCGACTAGCTCGTAACGGGACAGTGGGTGTAGCGGAACACATTGGACATTCGGGCCTTCGGTATCCCTTTACAACGAACTTACAAGGAAACAAACTAGTTTGTAGAAAAGGGTGATGATATATAGCTAGAAGGACGAATGTCCGAGAAGGATATACGTAAAGGCGATATTGTTGTTATTCATTTCGCTCATAGGGTTGATTATTTTGCGAGCAGTTCACCCTGGTTTCTTCGCAACCTGCACTGTTTCAATACAATTCGGAGGGTGATATATAAATGTGAAGACTGTAGAGATTTGTTTATATGCGTATTATACGTCTACAACACGATCACGTACGTTCCGAGAGTTTCTCCGATTGGTGATTGAATCCTTTGAAGCCACTGATGACGCCTGATATTTTAGCGAGCAAAGCCCTGTATGTTTACAAGCCATAGATTACCACTACGCCCACTGCAGATTAGATGCTTGTATTGAAACAACGCTAGCTTGACTATGAATAATCGCCAAAATAGCTGTGGCGCATAACTGATGAGGGTGTATCCTTAGAGGCACAGCGGGCTGCTCAGCTTAACCCCGCAGCGTTGCTCTCGCAAGCGCAAGCAAGCCAGCACTCTTTCACACCACCCCCGCCAGCTGCTAGGCATCACTAAATCCTTCGACCCCACAATTCTCATGTCACGATGCGAAAACGGGATCGCGCAAAAGGTTACGTACGCTCGCTGCTCGCACCAAGCGCGACACAATCCCGTCCAGTATCACCCAGCGCAGTCGCCTTTCCACTCACGCCGCGACCATCCTCTGCCGCTCCGTCTCCACCATCCTCACCACGCCCGGTAGCATCAGCCGGAAGAGCATTAGCTCCCGCAACGCCGCGTGATCCACTGCACGAGAAAGCGCTAGCAAAAACACTAGACAAACTCCCTAACACAGAAACAGCGGCGTTTTCGCAAGCGTCAAAGACCATCGACGAGCAAGCCTTGTTGTCCGACGTACGGGCATACGACTTGGCTCACAAGAATGACTCGTCATTCAGACCCCATGCTGAACGGCTCTCGAAGTTTCTCACCTTCCTCAACACATTTATGGGAGGTGTCGCCATAGGCATTCAGGCGAGCCCGGAAATCTCGTCGCTCGTAGTCGGCGCCGTGCGGATCGTTATTGATCTCGCCTTGAAGTTCACCACATTTTTCAGCCGGCTAGCGGACATGGTCTGCAACTTTGACGACTTTTTAGGGACTCTCGCGGAGTATGCACGAGCGGCAGACATTGAACTTGTGGAGAAGACAGTAGTTAATGCCTATGCGAACATCCTTACCTTTGGCTGGAAGGCACGCCGTGTGTTCGTCGACGCGAACGGGAATCAACGGAAATGGACATCGCTTAGAGCTTTCATGCGCCAGCAGTGGGAAACGTTCGAGACCGCGTATGTGTCCATTAAAGAAGATCTGCATCATCATCTTGTCGTACTGCAACACTCTGTGCAGGCCCTGCATTTTAATGCTTCTAGAGAGGCTGAGCAGGCAAGGCGCCGTGAAGAAGAGAGTATATCACTCCTATTTGTTTTTATATGCGCGAGTATGTTGCTAACGCCGCCTAGGGAAAGAGAAGTCGGCATTCCTCTCTTGGGTCTCGACTATTGACTTTGAGAAAACGCACCAGGAGATGTATGCAAAGAAGCATGCAAAGACATGTGATTGGCTAATTCAAGAAGCGAAGTACCAAGAATGGTTCAACAGCCCTGTCTCGTCTCTCCTATGGTGCCATGGAAAACGTAGGTTGCATTCTGTCTTTGAAGAAGTACATCATGCTGACTTCTTGCAGCTGGGATTGGCAAGTCTGTGCTCGCGTGAGTGAGCGTATGTCCATCTCGCTCCCCAACTCGTTCTTATGTATGCTTTAGATCCAACGTTATAGAGGACATTACCATGAGGATCGGGTTACAAGGAGACGCCGGTCTCTGTTTTGTCTACTACAACTACCGAAATGCGCAATTAAGCGACCTTTCTCAGATTATAGCCGCACTGGTCCAGCAACTGTGTCGAAGAAAGGATCGTATACCTCGCGACCTCCTCCAGGTCAAGCATGAGGGTTCGTCTCCGTCATTGGTCGGCACCCAAGACAGATTCGTGTCTCTTGTTGAAGAACTGCGACAAGTATATGTGGTCTTTGACGCGCTAGACGAGTGTCCAGAGCAAGAGCGGGAAGCCATCCTTGGCTTTATTACTGGCATAGCGACTGCTTCAATTCCGTGCTATGTCAAAGTGTTTGCAACGAGCCGAAGAGAAATGGATATTGCTGAAGTCTTCGAAGACAAGCGTATCCCTACAATTCAGATCCGAGCTGAAAACGTGGCAGCGGATATAGAGACGTTCGCGCGCAGTCAAGTTGAGAAGCTGCGGGCTGGAGAGCATGGAAAGAGGCTTTATATCACCAGCGACCAGCTTAAGGAGAAGATTATCCAAACCCTTGCAGTGAAGGCGGAAGGCATGTACGTCTCACCCTAGTATTTAACCTAGGGGTGTTTGCAGACTAAGCGTAATGCAGGTTTCTTTGGGTTAATCTCCAACTGGACAACCTCCGCCAAGCTAGCAAAGCTCAAAAGGATCACGTGGTAGAAGACGCATTGGAAACCTTACCGCGGGGTTTACCAGACACTTACGTTCGCATAATGGAGCGAATCGAAGAACATCACCCACACATGAAAAACCTGGCACTAAACTGTCTCGCTTGGGTTGTGTATGCCTGTAGACCCCTTAGCACTAGCGAGTTACAATACGCGCTTGCGACCAACGCGAAGTGCAGGACCCGACAGGATCTGCAAACCGATTCTCTACAGGTAATTCTTGAGGCTTGCGCCAACCTACTGGAAGAATCCAATGGGGCGGTCCGACTAATTCACTATACGGTGCAGGAGTTTCTAACTAGCCCTGCCCAAGGGCTGTCGCAGGACACCATAAGAGCGCAGCTTCTAGACTTCCAGGCCATGAATGCGCAGTTAGGATCAACGTGTCTCATGCATATCCATCTAATGGAATTTAACAGCCCCACCACGTATACGTACCAGCTTGAACGGCGCCTTCAACACAATATGTTTGCTGGTTATGCGAATCAGAACTTCGACTACCACATCTCAAGATGCGCTGAAATTCCCACAAGCATAATGGATCAACTAGAGAAGCTTTTCCAGAAAAACAGTACATACCTTGCAGCTATCCTCCAGATTAAAATTCTGCGAGGTGGTTACGACTACAACAGTATCGTACAGTACTTTGACCGTATGCAATTCGTAGTATCTCCCAGCACGGTTGTGTATAGTACCAGCCTTCACGATAATATGGAGATACGGAAACGATGGATAGGCCAAACAATACCAAGATATGGGTTACATTTCGCAGCAGCAGCAGGGCTCACTAGTGCAATCATTCGATTAGTAGACGAAGACTGTGCCATTGACGAGAAGGACGGAAGTGGCAAGACACCTCTCTACCATGCATGTCTGAATGCCGGCCTGGATATCGTTCAAATACTACTCAAGAAGGACGCCGACGTCAATGCACAGGGTGGATACTACGGCAACGCACTCCAGGCGGCTTCATTTGGAGGCCACGAGGCGATTGTGAAGCTGCTGGTCGAGAAGGGCGCCGACGTCCACGCGCAGGGTGGATACTACGGCAACGCACTCCAGGCGGCTTCATTTAGAGGCCACGAGGCGATTGTGAAGCTGCTGGTCGAGAAGGGCGCCGACGTCAACGCGCAGGGTGGAGACTACGGCAACGCACTTCAGGCGGCTTCATCT
>Ga0247757_10001866_pt1 | contig 12433 bp, 12 predicted proteins | sample UWRJL126311R4_FD_180929 | JGI IMG/M metagenome (GOLD analysis project Ga0247757, IMG submission 180929) | Plant litter microbial communities from Arlington Agricultural Research Station in Wisconsin, United States - UWRJ-L126-311R-4 | ecosystem: Environmental > Terrestrial > Plant litter >...
CGCCTTTGCATGCGGATGATTGATCGAAGCGAAGGGCTTTAACACGGAGGCACGGAGGGCACGGAGTTACACAGAGGTTAGATCAGTTGCATTTTAGCCACCTTGGGATCCACATGAACGGTATCGTGTTCGAAGTCGAGTTTGATGCGCCATTTCTGCATGGTAGCTGCTCCAATAACTGCTTCTTCACTGAGGCCTGGTACAATAAGGAATTCATCGCTCAGCAGAACGTCATGTATATAAAAATCTAGTCTGATCACTTCCGTGATTTCAATAAAATGTCCTTCACTTGCCGTAGCGATACGCCTGGTTCGGCCAAGGCTGTCAGCCGGACCAAGAAACTGAACCTGGTCGGGGTTTATGCAGGAAAGATTTGCCCCGGTATCGAATAGACTATATAGCAGTTTCTCGCCTTTGGAACCAGCGTATAACAATGGAAGTTTGATAACCGACATATAGGACTATTTGAATACTAATTTACAAAACAAAACCCGGTTAGAAACCGGGTTGCGTTAAATACGGGCGAATATTACTTACCTATACATTTCCTCTCTCAATTCCTTCACCCTTGCATCTTCCATATACTCGTCAAATGTCATCAAACGGTCGATGATGCCTTTGGGGGTGAGTTCGATGATGCGGTTGGCTACGGTTTGCATGAAAGTATGGTCATGTGAAGTGATCAGCACGATACCGGGGAATACCTGGCAGCCTTCATTGAAGCTCTGGATACTTTCCAGGTCAAGGTGGTTGGTAGGCTGATCCAGCACAACCAGGTTCGGATTCTGCAGCATCATACGGCTTACCATACAACGCACTTTTTCTCCCCCGCTCAATACATTGGTTTTTTTCTGGATGTCATCGCCACTGAACAACATCTTACCGAGGAATCCGCGGATAAATGGCTCATCCGCATCAGTTACATGCGCCGGCACAAACTGGCGTAACCAATCCATCAGGCTCAGGCCCTGCTTAAAGAACTCATCGTTCTCCTGTGGCAGGTAAGCTTTTGTAATGGTGGTACCCCATTCAAATTTACCGGTATCTGCTTTTACATTGTCGTTGATGATCTCAAAGAAATTCGTCACCGCCAACGGATCGCGGCTGAGGAATGCGATCTTTTCTCCTTTGTTGATACTGAAGGTTACTTTATCAAACAGTTTACGGTCGCCAACGCTCTTGCTCAGGTTCTCTACATTCAATATCTGGTTACCCACTTCACGCAATGGCTGGAAAATGATACCGGGATATTTACGGTTAGATGGCTCGATCTCTTCGATCGTCAGTTTCTCCAGTGCTTTCTTTCGGGAAGTAGCCTGCTTACTCTTGGAGGCATTCGCAGAGAATCGCGCGATAAAGTCCAGCAAAGCCTGGCGTTTCTCTTCGTTCTTCTTATTCTTGTCATTGATCTGGCGGGTCATCAATTGCGATGATTCGTACCAGAAAGTATAGTTACCGGTGAAGATCTTGATCTTGGAACGATCCACATCCGCCACATGGGTACAGATGGTATCGAGAAAGTGACGGTCGTGACTTACCACCAATACGATATTCTCATAATCGGCCAGGAAGTTTTCCAGCCAACCGATGGTTTCGATATCCAGACCGTTGGTAGGCTCATCCAGCAACAGGATATCCGGGTTACCAAACAATGCCTGCGCCAGCAATACCCTTACCTTGAAAGTGGAAGGAATATCCTTCATCAGGCTCTGGTGCATATCAGCTTTTACACCCAGGTCGCTCAACAGGCTGCCTGCATTGCTCTCTGCTTCATAGCCGCCCATTTCACCAAATTCGCCTTCCAGTTCACCTGCTTTCATACCATCTTCTTCGGTGAAATCCGCTTTGGCATAGATGGCATCACGCTCATGCATTACCTGCCAGAGACGCTTATGTCCCATCAGCACCGTGTTCAGAACGGTAGACTCATCGAACTCGAACTGGTTCTGTCTCAATACCGCCATACGCTCACCAGGGGTGATCTCTACGGTTCCTTTATTCGGCTCGATATCGCCGGCCAGGATCTTTAAAAAAGTGGACTTTCCTGCACCGTTGGCACCGATCACACCATAACAATTGCCTTTGGTGAAGTTGATATTGACTTCATCAAAAAGGACACGTTTGCCATAAGCGAGGGTGATATTTCTTGCACTGATCATGTTGCTTTGCTGTTTTCGGGCGCAAAAGTACGATTTAGTGGCGGGGGTTCCAAAGCTTAGTTGTTAAGGTGCTGTTGCTGTATTTTTCAAGGGTTTTGTCGACCGGAGGTCGGGGGATAGTGGTCACCCGCCTGGAGGCGGGCGACTGCCGGCGACTGACGGGGCGATTGCTTCACAGAAGCTTAATACAGCCGTTCATTTAAAGACTTACATTTATTTTATCAAGCTTTTTATATGCAGGAAATCAACAAAACAGGGCAGTCACGCCGGACATTTATCAGGAACCTCTCGTTCACCTCTGCCATTCTGCTCAGCGGCAAAATACGGGGGCTTTCTGCTTTCGAGCACCGCGGTGTGCAAAGCAAGGTGGTACTCCGTTTTGCAATCGCCTCCGATTTTCATTACGGACAGCCCAATACACCTTACGATGAAATGACTTCCCGGATCATAGAGCAGATCAACCATTTCCATACGGAGCTTCCGCTGCGGTTCTGTGTATTGAACGGCGACCTGATACACAATGAAAAGCACCTGATGAAACAGGTAAAGCAAAAAACAGACAACCTGAAAATGCCTTATTATGTTACCCGCGGAAATCATGACATGGTTACCGGCCAGGAATGGAAAGAGGTATGGCAAGCCCCGCTCAACCACGATGTGCTGATGAGCGATACCGCCCTGATCCTTGGCGACACCTCCAATGAAAAAGGCGTCTATCTTTCACCCGATCTGACCTGGCTGGAACAGCAACTGGAATCACACAAAAAAAGAAATCAGGTCTTTCTTTTCCTCCATATACCACAAGCCAAATGGACCAAAAACGCGATCGATACCCCTGATTTTTTCACACTGGTCCGGCGCTACCCGAATATACGCGCCGTTTTCCACGGTCATGAACACGACCAGGATGGGGTGAGAATGGATAATAAACTCCCTTTCTTCTTCGACGCACATGTAGGGGGAAACTGGGGAACGGATTACAAAGGATTCCGGGTGGTGGAGTTGCTGGAAGATGGGACTTTGGTTACGTATATGATGAATCCATCGGTAAAACTGGCGCAATTGGAGTATAGGGTTTGATAGATTTTCTTGTTTACCCGAAAGACTGACTTCGTAGTTACCGGGCAGCCCTGGAGGCGGCTTGAAGCCGGGGATACTTGTCACCCGCCGGAGGCGGGCGACTGCGGGCGACTATTGATTGATCTTGTTAGAGTCTATGGCAAGCGGAACAGTGTTACCAGGTCCTACCGCACGACGATTGGCGCGCATGATATTGATATAAACTGTTTGCTTGGGTTTTACTTCAGCTTGTGCAGGTCTGGGAAGGGCATCCACCAGGTTAAAAGTATAGCGGTTACCGGCGTAAAATGTATCTACTACCTTATCCTTTTCCAGAGGGATCGATAGATCGCCTATTTTCAAAACCACATCCAGTTTCCCGGCCCAGACACATTGAACGCCTTCCGGACAACGGGAGTCGCTGATACTGCCGATGCTGGCAGGTATATTGTCTTTGCATCCGGTGAAAAGCGTAACTGTTTGCCCGAATGGTATCTGTACCGAGTCTCCATTAGGCATTGCAGTGCAGAAACCCGCTTCCTGCACATACTGGTTATTGCTACACGAAACGGCAGCCAAGGCCAGCAATGCAATACAGCTATATAAAACAAATCGTTTCATCATTTAATCTTTACGGTCTCCGCCGAGGCTGTATGAATTATTCTCCTCATCCTCTTCACCTATTTCTTCATTATCATCGTCATCGCCAGCGCCTGGAACATCGAGATCATCACCGGAAACCTCCACATTTTCATTAAGTGGGTCACCGTCCTCGTCTTTGTTATCCAGCAGCGACTTTCTCCTGTCTTCGTCATCCTCACCAGCCATGCTGTCGGCGCTTCTGTCGAGCAGGTCTTTTTCTTCTTCGGTTACATCGGTATCCTTGTCCAACCTGTCATCATCGAAAACACCAACGCCTTCTTCATCGTCGGAAGAAATCGTTGTGTCGATAAATTCTTTCATTTTGGGCACATGTATGTGTTCCTGCCCGGGAATATCTTTTACATCGGGAAGATCGATGGTTGCTTCCTCTGATTTAAGGTATTGCTCATCACGTTCACTATCGGCAATATCTGTATGTTTCTGTTGCATAAAAGGCGTTTCAGTGAATACTGAAAAAATAATGCCAGGGAAATTACGAGTTACGAATTACGAATTACGAGATTTCGACTTGGGTGTCCAGCTCGTACCCCTCGTAACTCGTAATTCGTACTTCGTAATTCGTACTTCGTACTTTCCCTCCTACCATTCCGCCCTTGCTGTAGGGCTGGCATCAAGGCTTGTAAATTGGCCGGCAAGGTATTTATAGTGTGCAGTGATGGCGATCATCGCGGCGTTATCAGTGCAGTATTGGAACGCAGGGATATAGGTTTTCCAGCCATGCTTTTCGCCGGCTTCCTGCAATGCTTTTCTCAATCCGCTATTGGCGCTTACGCCGCCGGCGATACAGACGCTGTTAACACCCGTCTGCTTAACCGCTTTGGCCAATTTCTTAAGTAATATCTGGATGATGGTGTATTGAATAGATGCGCAGAGATCAGCTAAGTTATTGTCGATAAAGCCCGGTTCCTGTTTTTGCAGGAAATACAAAACAGATGTTTTCAGTCCGCTGAAAGAGAAATTGAGTTCGGGGATCTGCGGCTCTGCAAATTTGAATGCCGTGGGGTTTCCCTGTTGTGCATATTTGTCTACCAATGGTCCGCCGGGATATGGCAGTCCCAATAGCTTCGCGCTTTTATCAAATGCCTCACCTGCGGCATCGTCTATCGTTTCTCCGATCACTTCCAGTTCCAATGGCGATTTTGCCAGCACGATCTGTGTATGCCCGCCGCTTACGGTTAAACACAGAAAAGGAAAAGCAGGTATGTTCTCACCTATCAGGTTAGCCAACACATGCGCCTGCATATGGTGTACAGCGATCAACGGCTTATTCAACGATAAGGCCAATGATTTGGCGAATTGGGTGCCTACCAGTAAACTACCGATCAGACCGGGAGCCTGGGTGAAGGCGATGGCGTCGATAGTCTGGAGTCTGGAGCCTGGAGTGGGGAGTTGGGGGAATGCGTTGGCCAGGGCGCGGTCTACAACCGGAACGATATTCTGCATATGGGCCCGGCTGGCCAGTTCGGGCACTACGCCGCCATATTGCTCATGTATGGATTGATTGGCGATATGATTCGACAAAATCTTTCCATCCACACATACCGATGCAGATGTTTCATCACAGGAGGATTCTATGGCGAGGATGGTGGGGATAATCTGATAATTTGATGATGAGATAATGAGGTAATGCGGGTGCGAAGGTAGGGAGGGATTTGAAAATTTGAAAATGTGGGAATTTGAAAATGGGTGATTGGGGGGGGTGGTGCATTGCTGCATTGCTGCATTGTTGTATTGTTAAATTGTTAGAGGTGCGGGAGTTATCAACAATCCCAACAATTCAACAATGCAGCAATTCAACAATTCAACAATAACCCCATTTCAAATTCCCACATTTTCAAATTTTCAAATCACTTCGTCCTGATCGCCACCACCGGATCCATTTTCGCGGCGATGGATGCAGGGATGATACCGGAAATTACCCCGAGGATAATACACATGCTCAATGCGAGTATGATGATATTGGGTGCAATAAAGATCGCGAATGGAAGGATGCTGCTCAGTACCAGCGATAGTATCCAAACCAGTCCCAACCCAAACAACCCGCCAATGATACAGAGAAACGCACTTTCTATAAGGAACTCAGTGAGGATCGTCCGTTTTTTGGCACCCAGTGCTTTTTTCAGTCCTATCTGGCTGGTCCTTTCCCGAACGGTCACAAACATGATATTGGCCACACCGAAAGCGCCCACGATCAGGCTCAATCCTGCAATAGCCCATCCGCCGGCACTTACCTGTCCGAAAAATCCTTTTACCTGCTCACTGAATTGGGCCACATCATTGCAGGAGAAATTATCTTCTTCGGTTGGACTTAATCTTCTCGCCTGGCGCATGATACCCGTCAACTCATCCTGCAATGCAGTTGATGGAACAGATGGTTTTCCCTGCACCATGATAAATGGGTTGCTGTTATCCGGATCGTATACACTGGCGAAATAACGGTAAGAAACGATCAGCGACTGGTCATAATCAAACCCGCCCACAAAACTTTGTCCCTGCTTTTTGATCACACCAACGATCGTTACACGTTTGCCATTGTACGCAACCTGCTGCCCTACTGCTTTCTCTATATTGGGAAATAACTGGTCGGCCACTTCATGACCGATGATGCAGGTATTATTACCACGAAGGAACTCTGTTTCATTCAGGTAACGGCCATGATCGATCTCGATGGTTTGTATCGTATTGAATTCTTCCGATACGCCATACATATTTACGTTGCTGAGGATATTGTCTTCATAACTGAGGTTCACAGTATTTGACACAAACATCGCTTCATTGGCCGCCAACTGGCTTTTGTTTTTGATAAAGCGCATCTCTTCGATCTTCATCTGCGGACGTTTGATGTATTTCCACCAGGGATACTGTCCGCCATCGCCGCCACCATAATTCCATTTGTCGATATAGATCGTATTATTACCAAAAGCCTTGATATCGTTCTGCACTTTACGTTCCAGGCTGTCCACCGTTGCCAGCACCCCGATGATACAGAAGATACCGATGGTGATCCCAAAAAGAGAAAGGAAGGTCCGCAGTTTGTTCACCCGCAGTTCCTGCAGGGCCATGCGGAAACTGTTCCATAAAATGCTGAGAAGTTTGAACATGGTTCAAATTTAGGGAAGCTAACACTGTTTTACGGAGTTTTTTATTTGAACGGAGATGGGGGAAATGTTCAATATTCAATGCTCATTTTTCAATGCTCAGTTACCATGAACATTGAAAATTGAGCATTGAATATTGAATATTTGTCCCCCCGGGAACGTTGCCAGCACTGCCTGGACTATAGGGTATCGACTATGAACCAAAAATTCCTGCAAATCGCATTCTCCTATGACCTAAATTTGCACCGAATTTGACATTCTAAAACTGCACTATGACCTGGAAGCAAGTTTTTACCTCTTCTATCGGCAAGAAACTCGTGATGAGTTTAACCGGCTTATTCCTGATCCTTTTTCTGATCATCCATGTTAGTTTGAATGCCTGTATCTGGGCCAATGATAACGGTGCTATGTTCCTTGCGGGCGCTCATTTTATGGGTGGCACAGTTGTTCCACGCGTGCTGGAGATCGGCCTGTTTGCAGGATTGTTGCTGCATATTATCCAGGGTTTTATGCTCACTGCGCAGAACCAGCAGAAACGCAGCCAGGGCTATGCCGTAAATTATGGCAACCGCGGCAGCAAATGGTATAGCCGCAGTATGGGCTTGCTGGGCACCATCATCCTCCTGTTCCTGGTAGTACATATTTCCAATTTCTGGCTGCCCAACCGCGCCAACCAGGGCTTTCTGTTAGGTGAAGAGATCAATCTCTACGAAAAAATGAAAGTGGAGTTCAGCGAACTATGGGTGGTGATCCTTTATGTGGTCGGCTGTATCTCCCTGGCTTATCACCTGGCACACGGCTTCCAGAGTGCTTTCCGCACACTGGGTGTACACAATAAGAAATACAACCTGATGCTTACTTCACTGGGTTATGGCTTTTCGGTTATCGTGCCACTGGCTTTTGCTTTGATGCCGATCAGTTTTTACTTAGGATGGATCCAATAATTTAAGTCTGGAGTCAGGAGTTAGGAGTCTGGAGTTTGATCAATCAACTTCACTCCAGACTCCAGACTCCTAACTCCAGACTTGCAATAACTTGAATTAAACAAATCAAACAGATAAACCTGTTCTTATGTTAGATGCAAAGATTCCCGAAGGTCAGCTGGATAGTAAATGGACCGATTACAAAGGGCATTGCAAACTGGTTAACCCTGCCAATAAGCGTAAGCTGGAAGTGATCGTGGTGGGTACCGGCCTGGCGGGTGCTGCCGCTGCAGCTTCATTGGGTGAAATGGGTTATAAGGTAAAAGCATTCTGTTTCCAGGATTCTCCCCGCCGCGCACACTCTATTGCAGCGCAGGGAGGTATCAATGCCGCCAAGAACTACCAGAACGATGGCGACAGTGTTTTCCGTTTGTTTTATGATACCATCAAAGGCGGCGATTACCGCGCACGCGAAGCCAATGTGCATCGCCTGGCAGAAGTCAGCGCCAATATCATCGACCAATGCGTGGCACAGGGTGTTCCTTTTGCACGCGAATATGGCGGTTTACTGAGCAACCGTTCATTTGGTGGTACACAGGTACAAAGAACATTTTATGCTGCAGGCCAAACCGGTCAGCAGTTATTGATAGGCGCTTACCAGGCTTTGGAAAGACAGGTAGCTTTGGGTAATGTGAAAATGTACAGCCGCCACGAAATGCTCGAGGTGGTGAAGATCGACGGCAAGGCCCGCGGCATCATCGCCCGCGACCTGATCACCGGCAAACTGGAACGCCATTTTGGTCATGCTACCCTGCTCTGCAGCGGTGGTTATGGCAACGTATTCTATCTTTCCACCAACGCCATGGGCAGCAATGTTACCGCTGCCTGGAAAGCACACAAACAGGGCGCCACCTTCGCCAACCCTTGTTTCACACAGATCCACCCTACCTGTATCCCCGTAAGTGGCGATCACCAGTCTAAGCTGACGCTGATGTCTGAATCACTGCGTAACGACGGCCGTATCTGGGTACCAAAACAAAAAGGCGATACCCGAAAAGCCAGTGAGATACCGGAAGAAGAAAGAGATTATTACCTCGAGAGAAGATACCCCGCCTTTGGTAACCTCGTACCACGCGATGTGGCTTCACGCGCTGCCAAAGAAAGATGTGACGAAGGATATGGCGTAGGAAGCAGCAAGCAGGCCGTTTACCTCGATTTCGCCGCAGCGATCGTACGTTATGGAAAGATCGAAGCAGGTAAGGAAGGTAAAGACAATGCCAGCCAGGAAGAGATCATTGCATTGGGTAAAGAGGTGGTAAAAGAAAAATACGGCAACCTTTTCGACATGTACGAAAAGATCACCGGCGAAAACCCTTACGAAATACCGATGCGTATCTATCCCGCAGTGCACTATACCATGGGCGGACTCTGGGTGGATTACGAACTGCAGACAAATGTTCCCGGATTATATTCTTTAGGTGAAGCCAATTTCAGCGACCATGGCGCCAACCGTTTAGGTGCTTCTGCATTGATGCAGGGTTTGGCTGATGGCTATTTTGTGATACCATACACCATCGGTAACCACCTTGCTGATGAGATCTACAGCAAAGCAGTCGATACTTCTCATGAAGCATTCGCAGCAGCGGAAAAAGCCGTGAGCGACAGGATCAATACCCTGATGAATATCAAGGGCAAACAAAGTGCAGAGAGTTTCCACAAACGCCTGGGTAAGATCATGTGGGAAAAATGTGGCATGGCACGTAATGCACAAGGACTACAGGAAGCCATCACCGAGATACAGGCATTGAAAAAAGAATTCTGGAGCGATCTGCGCATCCCTGGTGTGATCAATGAAATGAATCCGGAACTGGATAAAGCCAACCGTGTTGCTGACTTCATCGAGTTAGGTGAATTGATGTGTAAAGATGCATTGAACCGCAACGAAAGCTGTGGAGGTCATTTCCGCGAAGAATTCCAGACACCGGATGGCGAAGCGATGAGAGATGATGCCAACTATATGTATGTTGCCGCCTGGGAATATGCGGGAGACAGCAACTGGAACCTGCATAAAGAATCTCTCAACTATGAGGTGATCAAACCGACACAGAGGAATTATAAGTAGTTGTGACGCGTAGTTTCCGCGAAGCGGATTTGAAAATTTGAAAATGTGCTAATTTGAAAATTAGCCACTTAAAATTCAAATTCGTGAGAAACGACAGGCAGAATATAATCGTGGAGAAAGTAATTGATTTTTCATTGGCGATTATCAGATACTGCGAAGTTCTTAATCAGGATAGAAAATATGTGATTGCTAAACAGCTTTTAAAATCAGGCACCTCAATTGGTGCAAATGTTTTTGAAGCCCAGAACGCTGAAAGCCGAAACGACTTTATTCATAAAATGAAGATAGCGGCCAAAGAAGCGAGCGAAACATCTTATTGGCTGACCTTGTGCGAGCGAAGTGAATATTATCGTTTTGACAAAGATTTAAAAGAAAAACTAGAGCAGATTACGATGATTTTATCAAGAATAATTGCTTCATCAAAAAACAAATCGTACTAATTTTCAAATTAGCACATTTTCAAATTTTCAAATTGGACTATGGAACACTATAACATGAATCTCAACCTCAAAGTCTGGAGGCAGGCAAATGCAAATTCCAAAGGGGCATTTAAGATGTACCGGGTTGAGAACATTTCCAGTGAGATGAGTTTCCTTGAGATGTTTGATGTACTGAACGAGGATCTGATCCGAAACGGGGAAGACCCCATCACTTTCGACCACGATTGCCGCGAAGGTATCTGCGGTGCCTGCTCGATGGTGATCGATGGGAAGCCACATGGTCCGTGGGCGGCGAATACAACCTGCCAGTTACACATGCGTGCTTACCATGATGGAGACACCATCGTGGTAGAACCATGGAGAGCCAACTCTTTCCCTGTGATCAAGGATCTGATGGTAGACCGCACCGCGTTCGACCGGATCATCCAGGCCGGTGGTTATATCAGCGTGAATACCGGTAATGCGGTTGATGGTAATGCCATCCCTATCCCAAAAGACGATGCCGATGCTTCCTTCGCAGCAGCGATGTGTATCGGTTGCGGCGCCTGTGTAGCAGCTTGTAAGAACAGCAGCGCGATGTTATTCGTTGGCGCCAAAGTTTCCCATCTTGCATTATTACCGCAGGGCGATCCTGAACGCAGCAGCCGTGTGGTAAACATGATCGCGCAGATGGACAAAGAAGGTTTCGGCTCCTGTACCAATACCGGCGCCTGCGAAGCCACCTGCCCGAAAGAAATCAGCCTGAGCAATATCGCGCGACTGAATAAGGAATATTTAATGGCGAGTTTGACCAGCGATAAATAACCAATTTTTTTTCTCAATAGAAGCCATTCCAATTCGGGATGGCTTTTTTGTTTCCCACATTACACGCGAAATACTGTGCTACGGCGAGCCCTCCGTGCAACTCCGTGTCCTCCGTGCCTCCGTGTTGAGAACTGTGCCTCCGCCTTCTCTTCAACACAGAGGCACGGAGGACACAGAGTTGCACGGAGAGTTTCCGTTATGCATGCTTGCTGCATTGAAATAAAAAAAACCGGAACTTTACATCATGAGTTACCAGATTCCATCTCAAACACATATCGGCCACGTGCACCTCAAGGTGTCCAATCTTGATAAAGCCCTTGAATTTTACAGGGACCTGCTTGGGTTTGAACTGATGCAACGCTACGGTACACAGGCAGCATTTCTTTCTGCGGGTGGATACCATCACCATATCGGCCTCAATACCTGGTACAGCAAAGACGCCCCGCCAGCTCCCGGCCGTGCACCCGGATTGTTTCATACCGCCATCCTCTACCCTACACGCAAAGACCTGGCAGCGATCCTTAAACGACTGATCGACGCACAATACCCGCTAACCGGCGCATCAGACCATGGTGTTTCCCAGGCATTGTATTTGGAAGATCCGGATAAAAATGGTGTCGAATTATATTGGGACCGCCCTAAAGAAGCGTGGCCTGTTGATGCGGTTGGAAATCTTCAGATGGTAACAGAGCATCTGGACCTGGAGGATTTGTTGAACGAATTAAATGATTAACTAGAAAACCTCAACACTGAGGCACGGAGTACACAGAGAAACACAGACAGCCTCCGTGATTCTCTGTGTACTCCGTGCCTCAGTGTTGAAAAAAGCTTTCTCTCCATGTCAAACACATACTTCCGATTCAAACAATTCACCATTCACCAGGAACACTGTGCAATGAAAGTATGCACAGACGCCTGTTTGTTTGGCGCGTGGGCGGGGGGGAGAGTATGGAGTGAGGAGTCTGGAGTGAGGAGTATACTGGATATCGGCGCAGGTACTGGGTTATTATCGTTGATGCTGGCGCAGAAAACGGATGCGCGGATCGATGCGGTGGAGATCGATGAGGCGGCAGCTGCGCAGGCTGCCGACAATATGGAAGATTCTCCCTGGAAAGAGAGACTACAGGTGATCAAGGGAGATATCCGCCAGCTTCATTTGGGAAGA
>Ga0247757_10001867_pt1 | contig 12431 bp, 14 predicted proteins | sample UWRJL126311R4_FD_180929 | JGI IMG/M metagenome (GOLD analysis project Ga0247757, IMG submission 180929) | Plant litter microbial communities from Arlington Agricultural Research Station in Wisconsin, United States - UWRJ-L126-311R-4 | ecosystem: Environmental > Terrestrial > Plant litter >...
CCTTGCTCAGGATCGCCTTCTTGCCTTCGGGGCTGAACTGGATGGCCTTGTCCTTGCCCTCCATCCGCTCCTGGAGGAAGCGGCGCTCCTGCACGTCGGAGATGTGCATATATTCCAGGCCGACATTGCCGCAGTAATTCCGGCGCAGGATATCGACGACTTCGCGGATCGTGCCCCATTGCAGGCCAAGCGTGCCGCCAAGATAGATTGGCGTGTCGATCTGGTCGTTGGTGAAGCCGTGATATTCGGTCTTCAGATCCTCGGGCAAATCCTGCCGGGCAAGGCCGAGCGGATCGAGGTTCGCCGCGAGATGCCCGCGCACGCGATAGGTGCGGATCAGCAGCATCGCGCGGATCGAATCGGCCGCGGCGCGCGCGATCTCGTCGGTCGAAACCGGCGCCTGGGCAATCGGCGCGGGTGCTGCGGCGGAAGCCTTTGCGGGCTTGGGCGCGGGCTCCATCTGCGTCGGATCGAGCGCGGCGGTGAGTGCGTCGGTGTCCTTGGGCGGCCAGTTGGGCTGCGCCCAGCTCGGGCCTGAAACGGCGCTTTCGAGACCGTCGAACCAGTTGCGCCACCCCTCTTCGACCGAAGCGGGGTTGGCCTTGTAGTTGCGGTACAATGTCTCGACGAAGCCGGGGCTTACGCCGCCCGCAATCTGTTCGAAGTCCAGGCCTTCATAGCCCATGATGGGTTCCATCCGATGTTAGCGCTCACATTTTCGCCGATATAGGAGCGCAATTCTTGATTAATTACCCCTTGAGCACCTCGACCAGCGTTTCGCCGAGCAGGCTGGGCGAGGAGCTGACGCGGATGCCGGCGGCTTCCATCGCCGCGATCTTGCTCTCGGCGTCGCCCTTGCCGCCCGAAACGATCGCGCCGGCATGACCCATGCGGCGGCCCGGAGGCGCGGTGCGGCCCGCGATGAAGCCCGCCATCGGCTTCTTGCGGCCGCGCTTCGCCTCGTCGATCAGGAACTGCGCGGCCTGCTCCTCGGCGTCGCCGCCGATCTCGCCGATCATGATGATCGACTGGGTGGCCTCGTCGGCGAGGAACAGCTCGAGCACGTCGATGAAGTTGGTGCCGTTGACCGGATCGCCGCCGATGCCGACCGCGGTAGTTTGGCCGAGGCCCGCATTGGTGGTCTGGAACACCGCCTCATAGGTCAGCGTGCCCGAGCGCGACACGACGCCGACGCTGCCCTTGGAGAAGATGCTGCCCGGCATGATGCCGATCTTGCACTCGCCCGGCGTCAGCACGCCAGGGCAGTTCGGGCCGATCAGGCGCGACTTGGAGCCCGAGAGCGCGCGCTTGACGCGGACCATGTCGAGGACGGGGATGCCTTCGGTGATCGTGACGATCAGCGGCACTTCGGCGTCGATCGCCTCGAGGATCGAATCCGCCGCAAAGGGGGGCGGGACATAGATGACCGAGGCCGTCGCGCCGGTCTCCTTCACGGCTTCCTCGACGGTGTCGAACACGGGCAGCCCGATATGCTCGGTGCCGCCCTTGCCCGGCGTGACGCCGCCGACCATCTGCGTGCCATAGGCGAGCGCCTGCTGCGTGTGGAAGGTGCCGGTCTCACCGGTCATGCCCTGCGTGATGACCCTGGTATTCTTGTCGACGAGGATGGACATTCAATCCGCCTTATAATTTCTGCAGAAGCAGCGTTGCGACATTTGCACCGGTCTTGCCGGAAAGCTTTAATCCGATGGCGTAGCGCTGATTGTCGCCGTCCGACGCGATCAGCCAGATGCAGGAATCGCTGCCGGGCTCGGTCTGGCCTTCGCCCAGCTCCAATGCGGCCCTCACGCTGGCGCGGACCGACTCCAGATCTTCGGCGGGCAACACCTTGCCGGTCACCGCGCAGGAGCGCTGGTCGCCGGGGCGGATGCTGAGCATCATTGCGCCGTTGCGATAATAGGTGACGCCCTGCTCCGGCGCGCCATCGGGCTTGAACAGCCATGGTGCTGCGGCGCCGGTGGCAATCTGGCCCTCGGTGTCGCCGAATTGCGTGAGGCAGATCGCCTCGAACGCGGCGATAAGTTGCTTCGCATCCGCCGCCGGCGCCGCCGGTGCCATCGCCGCCGCCACTGCCGGCTGTCCCGACAGGGACAGCGACAGCAGCGCGAAGCACGCGATCAGGAGGCGGTAACGCCGCACCTCAGCCCAGCGGACCATCGGCCGCGACCGGAAAATCGGCCCTGGCATTCGTGTCGGCGAGGACGCGCATCATTCGCCTTCCTCGATGGGCATGATGTGGATTTCGGCCATGAAGCTGTCGTCGCCGGGCAACGGGCGCAGCACGAGAATGAAGTGGCCGCCGGGGACGCGCATCGCGCGGTTGCCCTCGCCCAGGCCCTGATCGCCCGGCAGGAACGGCCCGAGATGCTGGACCAGCGCATCGCCGATCGCGTCGACGTTGCCCTCACCCTTCACGATCATCACATGGCAGTGCGGCGTGCCGGTATCGGCGACGGTGCCGGTGAAGTTCACCATTATGATCGCGCCCGAGCCGTCCTTGCGAAACAGCTTGAACGGATGCTCCGAAGCCGCCGCGTTATCGACCGGGACTTCGCTCCAGCCATCGCGGGCTAGCCGCTTGGCATCGAGCGCGGTCACGCTGGTTGCCGCCATGCAGCTGTCGGCCGCGGCCAGGATCCCGGCATAGCTCCGCTGCTGGGGGCTTGGCTGCGCGGGCGCGGCATGGCCGATCGCGACGGGCGCGAAGGGCGCCGGCGCGGTCAGCGCGAGGAGCGCCGCGAGGATCATGCTAGCGAGCCGTCGATCGCCTTGCACGCGACCAGCAATTCCTTGACCGCGTCGACCGAGACCGCGAGGTTCGCCTTGGCTTCGTCCGACAGCTTGATCTCGACCACTTTCTCGACGCCGCCGGCGCCGATGATCACCGGCACGCCGACATAGAGGTCGTCGACGCCATACTGGCCGGTCAGGTGCACCGCGGCGGGCAGCAGGCGCTTCTGGTCGTAGAGATAGCTTTCCGCCATCGCGATCGCCGAAGTGGCGGGGGCGTAGAAGGCCGAACCGGTCTTGAGCAGCGCTACGATCTCGCCGCCGCCCGAGCGAGTGCGCTGGACGATCGCGTCGATCCGCTCCTGGGTCGACAGGCCCATCGCGATCAGATCGGGGACGGGGATGCCGCTGACGGTCGAATATTCGATGACCGGGACCATCGTGTCGCCGTGGCCGCCGAGCACGAAGCTGGTGACGTCCTTGATCGAGACCTTGAATTCCTCGGCGAGGAAGTGGCTGAAGCGCGAGCTATCCAGCACGCCCGCCATGCCGATCACCTTCTGGTGCGGGAGGCCCGAGAATTCGCGCAGCGCCCAGACCATCGCGTCGAGCGGGTTGGTGATGCAGATCACGAACGCGTCGGGGGCGTTGGCGGCGATGCCTTCGCCGACTGCCTTCATCACCTTGAGGTTGATGCCGAGCAGGTCGTCGCGGCTCATGCCGGGCTTACGGGCGATGCCGGCGGTGACGATGATCACGTCCGCGCCGGCGATGTCGGCATAGTCGTTCGAACCGGTGATCTTCGCGTCGAAGCCCTCGACCGGGCCGCACTGCGACAGATCGAGCGCCTTGCCCTGCGGCACGCCCTCGACCACGTCGAACAACACGATATCGCCGAGCCCCTTGATCGCTGCGAGATGGGCGAGCGTGCCGCCGATATTGCCGGCGCCAATCAGCGCGATCTTCTTGCGGGCCATGGGAACTCCTTCGGGGGTCTATCTCAAGCGCAATTGTAGCGCGAAACCGCGGAAAACGAGGGTCGCTTAGGCGCATTGGCGCACCGCCGCAACCTCAGAACGCCCCAGCGTCCGGATTATCTTTGCGACTAATTCGCAGTTGCATTAATGCCGGGATCGGCGGTGTTGGCATCGGCCGCGTTCATCGACGTATGCCCGTAAATCTCCAGCGCCGCCCGTGCCGCCGGGTCGTTCGGGTCGAGACGCTCGACTGTCCCATCGGGGCCGATCCGGAATGCGCCGGTCATCCGGCCGATCACATCGCCATCGATGACATAGAGCTGGCCGGGCACCAGCGGTGATGGGGCGATGGTCGTCCGGACGCCCTTCGGCGGCGTGACGCCGTAACGCAGCGGGAAGGTACGCGGACAATCCTCCGGCGGGCCGCTGACGCGGTCGGACCACACTTCCCACATCACCTTGCCCTGCGCGTCGATGATGTGGAAATAGAAGAAGCAGTTGGCGTCGCGGAGCTGGTCCGGAGCGACGCGGAATGCGACGCTGCCGCCCTCGGCATAAGCCTCGACTTCCATCTCGGGCGCGGTGCAGCTGCCCAGCGCGAAGGCCATGGCCAGCAGCAGTGCGGCGGCGCGGATCATGGCGTGTCGACGTAGCGCCGCGCGCCGGTCTTTGGATTGTACCAGACAGTGACCGGGCGTCCGCTCTCTTCGTCGAGGAAGCGTTCGGATGTCGGCTCCCATTCGCCGTCCAGCGGCTCGGCGCTGCCGCGATAGTAGAAGCGCTCGAACAATGTGCCCGCGACGAACAAGGCCGCCATCGCCACCATCGGCCAAGCGCCGGCATCCTGCGTGGTGAGCGCCAGCGCCCCGAACAGCGCGAGGCAGGCGGCGATCGGGACGATGGCGCGCAACATGTCAGGGCGCCGGATCGAGGATCACGGCGGTGCCGTAGGCGACGACCTCATTCATCGCCTGGGCGATCTCGCCCGAATCGAAGCGCATCATCACCACTGCGTTCGCGCCCATTTCATGCGCATTGGCGATGAGGCGGTCGATCGCGTGGCGGCGCGTGTCCTCGACGAGGCGCGTATATTCGGGGATCTCGCCGCCGACGATCGAGCGCAGGCTGGCCGTGATGTTGCCGCCGATCCCCCGGCTGCGCACGACGACGCCGAAGCACTGGCCGAGCACCTGGACGACCTTGTGGTTGGCGACGTTTTCGGTGGTGGTGACGATCATCGTGAGTCTCCTTCGAGAGAGACCTATCAAATCCTCCTCCGGAGGGGGAGGGGGGCCGCGAAACGGTGGAGGGGGATTGCCCCGGGCGAATCGCCTGCGGCTTACCCCCTCCGTCGCCCTGCGGGCGCCACCTCCCCCGCCGGGGGAGGATTTAAGGGGTTAGCGTGCGTCCCGCCGCCGCGCATATTCGTCGGCCAGCACGAAGAAAGCCGCCTTTCGCTGCCCGGTCGGGGAGATCAGGCCCTTGCGGTTCCAGCCCTGCTGGAACACCGGATTCTGGCGGCGGGGCGAGCGGAAGTCCTTGAGGATCCATGGCGCCGTGCCGCGCAGGAAGGGGATGCGCCACGCCATCGCCAGCGTCTGGCGGAAATATTCGGCCTGATATTCCTCGCTGAACTTGTGCGGAGCCGCGGTGGCGTCGTGATAGCCGAACTGCGCGTCCGCCCCGAATTCGGAGAAGATCAGCGGCTTCTTCACCGGCGATTTCCACTCGATCGCGGGCAGGCTGGCGAGCGGATCGGGGGTGTACCAGCCATTATAGGTGTTCGCCGCCATCACATCGAGATCGCCCGCGAGCGGATCGTCGATCGTCTGGACATTGCCCTGGCGGCTGGCGAGCAGGGCGGCGGTGACCAGCCGGCTGGGATCGAGCGCGCGAACGTCACTGATCAGCGTGCGGAGAAAGGCGTTGCGGGCATCGTTGACCGGAGTCTCGTTGGCGACGCTCCACAGGATGATCGAGGCGCGGTTGCGGTCGCGAGTGATATTCTCGCGCACCATGGCCCGCGCGGTGGCGAGCGTATCGGAATTGGTCCAGGCGACACGCCAATAGACCGGGACTTCGCTCCACACGAGCAGGCCGAGCTCGTCGGCCATCCGTGTCATCACTTCGCTATGCGGATAATGGGCGAGGCGGACGAAATTGCCGTGGAGCCCTTCCTTGACCTCGGTCAGCAGCGCCCGGGCGGCGGCGGGCGTGATCGCGCGGACGGGATTGTCGCCCAGCTCCTCTTCGTGGAGGCAGATACCGCGCAGGAAGAGCGGCTTGCCGTTGAGCAGGATATCCTCGCCCTTCACTTCGATCGTGCGGAAGCCGACGCGGTCGCGCAGCGTATCGCCACCGCCCTCGAACGCGACATCGTAGAGCGCCGGGCTGTCGGGCGACCAGCGGGCGAGCTTCTTGGGGGCGGGCACGCTGCCGGTCCAGCGGCCATTGGCATCGGTGCGCCCTTCGAGGACGAGCCCGAGCGCCGGGATGCGGAGCGCGACGGGGGCGTCCTTCATCGCGGGCCCGTCGAGCTGGATGCCCGCGGTAATCCGGCCATCGGTGCCGAGGCGAACCCAGCCGTCATCGACATAGGTCTCGTTGGCCGTGACCAGCAGCACCGATCGGGTGATGCCGCCATAATTCTCCCAATCGGTGACCGGGGGCGGGACATCCGAATCGTGGCGTTCGGAATCGACGCCGACAGTGATCTGGTTGGTGCCGGGGCGGAGCAGCCCGGTGACTTCGAGCGCGAAGGGCGTGAAGCCGCCGACATGCCTGCCCGCGAGCTTGCCGTTGACATAGACCGCGGCGGAATAATCGACCGCGCCGAAGCGGAGAAAGGCACGCTTGCCGGGCGCGAGCGCGGGGCTTTCGAAGGTCCGCTGGTACCAGACCAGGCCGTTATAATAGCGCATCTCCGCCGAATGGCCGATCCAGGCGCCGGGGAGATAGGTGACGGGCGAGCGCTGCATGTCGAATTCGAACAGCGCGGTCGGATTGTCGCGCGCGGCATCGGCCTGGATCACATCGGCATAGCGGTTGCTGCTCGGGCCCACGCCGCCGCCATGGAAGCCCGCCACGCCGTCGCGATAGGGATCGACGGACCAATGCCACGCGCCGTCGAGGCTTTGCGAGGGGCGAAGATCGGCGGCGGTGAGCGCGGGGGATGCGGACGCGGCGGCCGGGACAAGCAACGCGGCCAGGAGGAACCGGAGCAGCTTGAGCATCGTGTCTCTCCCATCGCGCGGTGTTCGGACACCGCTGTCGGCCCCGCTATACCGCATCTTAAGCGAGAGGGGAGCAGAGAGTGCGGGTGAGCGAGCCTCAACCCCCTCGCGCCTGGGCGGCGATCGACCTGCTGCGCTTTGCCTGCGCGATGCTGGTGGTTGCGCATCATTATGGCGCCGCGCTGCCGCTCAATCCCAATCCTGCCGCGGCAGTGATGCTGGCGGGGGTGCGGCTGGACACGGGCTGGGCCGAATGGACGAGCTTCGGCTGGGTCGGCGTCGAACTATTCTTCGTGATCTCCGGCTATGTCATCGCCTGTTCGGCGGTGGGGGCGGCGCCGGGTGCGTTCGTGCGGCGGCGGGCGCAGCGACTGCTGCCAGCGGCATGGGTGTGCGCGACACTGACGCTGGCGGTTCTGATGGCGATGCACGCGGGGGCGCTGCCGGTGCTCGGCTGGCAATGGCTGCGATCGGTGAGCCTGTGGCCGGTGGGGCGCGCCATCGATCCGAGCTACTGGACGCTGGGGATCGAGACCAGCTTTTATCTGGTCGTCGCCTGGCGGCTGCGCCGCGGCTCGGGTCCGGGGCGGATCGAGCCCTTGGCCTGGATGATCGGCGGGGCGAGCCTGTTCTTTTGGGCGACTCAGCTTCTGAACGGCAGTTTCGACGATGGCCGCATGAACGCGCGGCTGCTGCAATTGCTGCTGCTGCCGCACGGCGCATTCTTCGCGCTGGGGATCTTGCTTCACGCCTGGCACCGCGCCGGGCCCAACGCATTGCGTGCGGCCGGGCTGGTGCTCTTCCTCGGGACCGGGGCGGTCGAGATCGCCGCGCATGCCGCCGATTCGGCGCGGGGGCTGAACGTGAGCGCGAGCCCGGTTCCGGCGCTGGCTGCCTTCGCGCTGGGCGTCCTGGCGGTGGCTGCGTGCCGCCGGGTGCAGCCCTGGCTTGGCTGGACCTGCCGCTGGTCGGCGATGCTCGGCCTGATGACCTATCCGCTCTACTTGCTCCACCAGCAGATCGGCGCGGCGATCGCGGCCGCTTTCGGGCCGGGCGCGTTTCCGGCGGCGCTTGCGGTGGTGATCGCATTGTCGTGGAGCGTGGTGCGCTTTGCCGAACCGCCGCTGCGGCGCGCCATCGGCGCGGCGTTCAGTGCTCGCCGTGGCCCTCGGCCAGATAGGCGTCCGACCGCATCTCCATCAGCCGGCTGACGGTGCGGTCGAATTCGAAGCGACCGTCGCCGGCTTCGTAGAGCTGCTCGGGCTGGGCGTCGGCGGCGGCGAGCAATTTGACCTTATGCTCGTACAGCGCATCGATCAGCGTGACGAAGCGCGCGGCTTCGTTGCGGTTTTCGGGGCCGAGCCGGGGGATGCCGACGATCATCACCGTATGGAAACGCCGCGCAATGGCGAGATAGTCCGCCGCCCCACGCGCCTCGCCGCACAGCCGCTTGAACGAGAAGACCGCGACTCCCTTGAGGCAGCGCGGGACATGGAGCTCGCGCCCGCCCTGTACGGCCAAGTCGCAGGAGGGGACATGCGCCGCGTCCTCGGGCGGGTAGTCGGTCAGGCGGAAGAATGCGGCGGACAGGGCCTTGGTCGCCTCCGGCCCGTTAGGGGCCAGCCAGGTGTCGATCCGGCCCAGCCGGTCGAGCCGGTAATCGACCGGGCCGTTGAGCGCGAGCACGTCCATCCGCGTCTCGAGCGTCGCGATGAAGGGCAGGAACAGCTCGCGGTTGAGCCCGTCCTTGTAGAGGTCCGCCGGCGGCCGGTTCGAGGTCGCGACGACGGTCAGGCCGTGCCCCATCATCTCGGTGAACAACCGCGACAGGATCATCGCGTCGGCGGGATTATTGACCACCATCTCGTCGAAGGCGAGCAGCCGGGCGTCATCGACCAGCGCCTCCGCGACATGGACGATGGGATCGGGCGTGTCCTTCTTGCGCTCGACATTCAGCCGTTCGTGCACTTCGAGCATGAATTCGTGGAAGTGGACGCGGCGCTTGCGGCGAATGTCGACGCTCTCGAAGAACAGATCCATCAGCATCGATTTGCCGCGACCCACGCCGCCCCACAGATAGACGCCGCGCGCGGGCTCGGGCGCGCGGCCGAGCGCGCGCCACAGGATGCTGCCCTTTTTCGGCACCGCTTCGAGCTGGAGGGCGAGGGCATCGAGCCGCGCGGCTGCATCGGCCTGTTCGGGATCGTCGCGCAGCTCCCCCGCCGCAACCAGCGCCCGATAGCGTTCGAGGAGGCGACTCATCCAACCACCCGTTCAGGCTGAGCTTGTCGAACCCCTGCCATCGTCATCCGCAACGCTTGTGGCGAGGCGCCCGTCGACAGGCTCAGGGCGAACGGAAGGGGGGTCATTTGGCTGAAGACGGCTTCCGGATCGTGCCGGTAAAGCTGACGATGATCGGCGCGTCCTTCTCTTCGCCCTGCACGATGAGCCCGCGCATGAACAGCAGCCGCCCGGTTTCGCGAAGCATCTCGACGCGCGCCTCGACCGGGCCTTCTTCCAGCGGGGCGCCGGCGATGAATTGCGTGGTCAGATCGAGCGTCGCCGCGGTGCCGGCGATCAGCACGCCGAAGCTGCGCGCCGCCGCGAACAGCGCCATGTCGATAAAGCCGAGCAGCGCGCCACCATGGATATTCCCGCGCAAATTGGTGTGGATATGCTCGGGCACGAAGCGGACGCGAACGATGTCGCCTTCAAGCTTTACCGCGAGCGGACCGAACACGCTGTTGAACCGCGTCGGATCGCCGATCGTCCAGCGGTCCCAGCCGCGTAGATCGGGGTCGGGTCCGAAGGAGAACGCAGGATCAGGCGTGTCGCTCATGCGGCGGGATAATTCTTGCTGAGCTTCCCGCCATCGAGCCGCATCAGACGACTCGCCCGGCCTCGAGCTTCTTGACCTCGGCGATCGCCTTGGCGGGATTGAGGCCCTTGGGGCAGACATTCGCGCAGTTCATGATCGTGTGGCAGCGATACAGCGCGAACGGATCGTCGAGCGCATCGAGGCGCGGCTCGGCGGCCTGGTCGCGGCTGTCGGCGAGCCAGCGATAGGCCTGGAGCAGGATCGCCGGGCCCAGGAATTTGTCCGAATTCCACCAATAGCTGGGGCAGCCGGTCGAGCAGCAGGCGCACAGGATGCATTCGTACAGCCCGTCGAGCTTCTCGCGCTCCTTCGGCGACTGGAGGCGTTCCTTGCCATCGGCCGGGATCTCGGCGTTTTCGAGCCACGGCTTGATCGAGGCATATTGCTGATAGAAATGCGTGAAATCCGGAACGAGGTCCTTGATCACGTCCATATGCGGCAGCGGGGTGATGCGGATATCGCCCTTGATGTCCTCGATCGCGGTGGTGCAGGCGAGGCCGTTGCGGCCGTCGAGGTTCATCGAGCAGGAACCGCAAATCCCCTCGCGGCACGAGCGGCGGAAGGTCAGGCTGGGGTCCTGCTCCGACTTGATCTTGATCAGCGCGTCGAGGACCATCGGGCCGCACGCGTCGAGATCGATCTCGAAATTGTCGTAGCGGGGATTCTCACCGCTATCGGGGTCGTAGCGGTAGATTTTGAACTTCTTGACGCGCTTGGCGGCGGCGGCGGCGAAGGTCTTGCCCTTCTGGATGACGCTGTTCTTGGGCAGGCTGAATTCGGCCATCGTGCTTCCCGTGTGTGGCGGCGCGTATTTGCCAGCGCGGGCTATGCCTTTCGCTAGTGCAGCGCAACCCCTTAGCCGTTGCTGGCGAGCACCGTTTCGAGAAGCCCGGGGAAGCGGCGGTCGAACGCCTCGCGACGCAGATGGCTGATCATCTCGCGCCCCTCCGCACGGGTTTCGACCAGGCCCGCCGCGCGCAGCACCTTGAAGTGATTGGAGAGCGTGCTCTTCGGGATCGCCTGTTGGGGGCAGGTCGCGGTGCAATTGAGCGCCTCGCCCTGCGCCAGCTTGGCGATCATTGCGAGGCGCACCGGATCGGCGAGCGCATGGAGCGCCGCGGTGAGGCCAACGTCCTTGAGGTCGGGGTGAACGAAGCGGGACATGGGGCGATATATAGGAAAGCTTTGTCAGTTTAATAGTTCGGGATTATTGAACTATTATCCGGGCCTCCCATCTTCCGCTCTGCCCCGCGACGCCGGCTGTTCGGCGAAGGGGCGGAGACATGAAATGAGCAAGAAACTTGCAGGGAAGCGCGCACTCGTCACCGGCGGATCGCGGGGCATTGGCGCGGCGATCGCAAAGCGGCTGGCCGCCGACGGCGCCGATGTGATCATCACCTATGCCGGCAATCACGACGCCGCGAACGCCACGGTCGCCGCGATCGAGAGCGAAGGCGTAAAGGGCCGCGCGATCCAGGCAGATGCGGCCGATTCGGCGGCAGTGACCGACGCAGTGGATGCCGCCGCGGCCGAGCTGGGCGGGATCGACATCCTCGTCCACAATGCCGGGGTCAGCCATTTCGGCGCGCTCGGCGAGGACAGTATCGAGGATTATCGCCGCGTGCTGGGCGTCAATGTCGATGGCGTGATTGCGGGCACGCTGGCGGCGGTGCCCTATCTCGCCGAGGGCGGGCGCGTGCTGATCGTCGGCAGCGTGATGGGCGAGACTTCGATGATGCCGGGTGCTGCCGCCTATAGCGCGAGCAAGTTCGCGGTGCAGGGGCTGGCGCGCGGCTGGGCCCGCGATCTCGCGCCGCGCAAGGTGCTGGTCAATGTCATCCAGCCCGGCCCGATCGATACCGACATGAACCCCGCCAACGGCGAGCTTGCCGCTCAGCTGACCTCGATCGTCCCGCTCGGCCGCTATGGCCGCGCCGAGGAAGTGGCGGCGCTGGCGGCGTTCCTGGCGAGCGACGATGCGTCGTACATCACCGGCACGACGATCAATATCGATGGCGGCGTGCTGGCCTGACCCCTATCGTCACCCCGGCGGACGCCGGGGCCCAGGGTTTCTCGAATGTATCGCGTGTGGCTCTGGGTCCCGGCCTTCGCCGAGATGACGCCCTGTTTAAATCACATCCAGCACGAGGCCGAGGGAGCGTGCTTCCTCGGCTTCGATATACCAATTCTCGGGCGCGCGGCGGCGGACTTCGTCGAAGTCGATGCTGGTCCCGTCCACCAGGTCGCGAAATCCCTCTTCCTCGATCCGGATCGATTGCTCGATCTCGTGGAGATTGGTCTTGAGCCCGGCGACGCAGGTGCGCAGCGGGCCGGAGACTTCGATCGTCTTGGTCAGGCTGCGTTCGTGGATCATGATCCGCGTGCCGCGCGTCAGGAAACGCTTGCTCGCCGGAAAGGCCGCCATGAAGGTCGCGCCAGCCGAATAGACCGCGACCTTGCCGAGGAACAGAATCTCGCGGCCGCTATAATCGCGCATCAGGCGGATATCGTCGGCCATCAGCCGTGCGACTTCGGGGTCGCCGCCCAGCGTCGAGAGCGAGACGACCAGCGTGCCTTGCGAAGGCGTGGCGG
>Ga0247757_10001868_pt1 | contig 12428 bp, 15 predicted proteins | sample UWRJL126311R4_FD_180929 | JGI IMG/M metagenome (GOLD analysis project Ga0247757, IMG submission 180929) | Plant litter microbial communities from Arlington Agricultural Research Station in Wisconsin, United States - UWRJ-L126-311R-4 | ecosystem: Environmental > Terrestrial > Plant litter >...
CGATCGCTTCTTCGATGCCGGTGACGTTCTCGCCGCCCTCGACTTCCTGCACGTGCCAGCCGTAGGCGCGGTAGCGGGCGGGGACGTCCTCGCTCAACGCGATGTTCGTGTCGTGCTCGATGGAGATCTGGTTCTTGTCGTAGAACACGATGAGGTTGCCCAGCTGCTGCGTGGCCGCCAGCGAGGACGCCTCACTGGTGATGCCCTCCTCGATGTCACCGTCGGAGGCGATCACGTAGATGAAATGGTCGAACGGGCTCTGCCCGGCCGGGGCGTCGGGGTCGAACAGGCCGCGCTCGTAGCGCGATGCCATCGCCATCCCGACCGCCGACGCGAAGCCCTGCCCCAGGGGGCCGGTGGTGATCTCCACACCCTTGGTGTGCCGGAACTCCGGATGCCCCGGCGTCTTGGACTTGAACGTGCGCAGCGACTCGATGTCGGAGAGCTCGAGCCCGAACCCGCCCAAATAGAGCTGCAGGTACAGCGTCAGGCTGCTGTGGCCGGCGGAGAGGACGAACCGGTCGCGGCCCAGCCAGTGCACGTCACTGGGATCGTGCCGCATCTGCCGTTGGAACAGCGTGTACGCCAACGGCGCCAGGCTCATCGCCGTGCCGGGATGCCCGTTACCGACCTTCTGAACCGCGTCGGCGGCCAGGACCCGGACGGTGTCGACGGATTCGGAGTCGATGTCGGCCCAGTCAGCGGGATGGTGGGGCGTGGTGCGGGTGGAGACGGCGTCGAGGGTTGTCATCGCTGATTCTCCTGGCCGCCGGCGAGCCGTGTCGCTTCACTGCGGGCCTCGGCGCCGCTTTGTTCGACCTCGGCGTCGAACTGGGGACTGGTCCGACCCACGTAACTGCCGTCGTCGCCGTCGGTGTTGGCGCGTGAACCGGCGACGCTCGGGTCGGGCGAGATGTCGGATTCCGACATCTCCTGACGTGCGGCGCGCCTGTCCCTGGCCTTCACGGACAGGCGTGTCGCCGCATCCTTGACGGTGTCGATGAGTGTCATTGATTCCGTTCGAAAGTCATGGGTGAGTAGACCCGCGCTCTGACTCCAGAGGTGGCCGCACACAGTGCCTGTTGATGGCCTGCTGTTGCACTACCCGCCGAGTGGGCTCACAAACGTCATGACCGGCGACGGCGTCGCGTCAAACAACCAACGCATCGATCTTCCGGTGCACGTACTTCCAGGAAATGCGTTGTGCTGCAAGTGATATGGGCTTCAGAAGGCCAGAAACCGCGCCGACGCCCCCAAAAAACGACTCATCGCCGCCAGGACCCGGGTCTCTGGCGGCGATGAACGCCGACTGTCACTTCTTCTTGTTGTCGAACAGCGCCTCAGCCGAAGACTGCTTGGCCGCCGTCTTCGCATTCTTGGCTACGCGCTTTTCCTTCAAGGATTTTCCCGACTTCTTGGACATGGCCTGGCGCGGAGACTTGTCAGACATGGAGGAGCCCCTTGATCGTGGGGGCCTGGGTGGTCCCGATGCCCCGACCGTACTCCTGTCATGGGCCGTGTGTCGGCATGAAATGAATCGGCGGCGAGGCGCCACACGTGTAGCGTGGAGGCATCAGGCAGCTCGGATACGAGCGAACATGCCTGAGTGAAGAGGAATCTCATGGCATCGCCAACGACCATCCGATCGCCCTACGACATCCGGGTGGCGCTCGTTCAGGACACCATCACCTCACATTCGACGCTCGACACCGACGCAGCGCGCGAGCTGGCGGTGCGCATTCTGCAGACTCTCAACGCGATTCCGGAAAAAGTGCGCTGACGGCGTGACGGTCAAGGTGACGCTGCCTGGCGGCGGTCTCGACAGTTACATGCGGTTCGGCGACACCTATGTCGAGTACGGTGACGGCAGCCTCGACGTCATTCGTATGGGTGTCAAGGCGGCGTTGCGTTACACCTCGGACGAGTGGATCGGCGTCGAGGGTGATCGCAAACCGTCGAAGACGAGGTTCTTTCGCCGCTGACCGGGGTTCATGACCACCCTGGGCTCATGACCATTCGGCGAGCACCCGCATCTTGCCCGCCTTGATCCCCGCCTCCCGGCGCAATCTCTTCAGCTCCGGTGCGAACGCATTGCGCTCGTTGTCCTGGAAGTTCAACGGCACGTCGAGCGCTTTGATGAGCTTCGCCTCGAGGTGCCACGGTTCCGGATGCAGCACCCAGGACACCGCCGCGTTCTCGGCCATCCACTGGTTCAAGATCGCTTCACCGCCCGCGAACGTCTTGCGTTTGCCCGACCCGACGCGACGCAACGCGAAGCCGAGATCGCCACCCAGCAGCACCCCCAGCGACTTGCGCAGCGTCGAGCCGTCGGCCCCGGCGTTGCCCGCACCGAAGTGGTAGCGGATGCGTTTACGGAGGTCCTGCGGGGCCTGGGGTTTGCCGTCGGCCCGCGGAGGGCCGGGGCTCACACCCACGTAGAGCAGTGTCCAGCCGTCTCGCTGTTCGCAGCCGGAGGTGTCGATGCTGCCGGGGATCGTGCGAAACCACCACCCGTGCGCGCCCGCTCTCGCGGGAACCGGATCGGCCTCGGAGAACACCTGATCGCGCGTATAACGTTGTGCTGCAAGGAAATCGGAGACAACATCCCGATTCTTCCTCTCGGACATCGACCCGGCCATCCCCCCAGCCTAGCCGCTGGAGGCGCGGTCCCTCCGAGGCTGGCAGTCAGGGGGCATTGACCACCGTGATGGGTCGGCGCACGCGCTCGAGCATGTGGCCGTTGAAGCCCCGATACATCAGGCGCGCCTGGACGAACCAATTGATCGACGAATGCACGGCGGCTGCTGTCGGTGCCGCGTCGGCAGGCAAATCGATCGCGAAGGGAATCTGCACCGGGGCACCCGCGTGCAGCGGAATCCGGTTGCCCAACCCGACGACCCGACCGTCCAACTGGCCGCACGGACTCGGTGTGCGCACGAGAGGGTGCGACTCCCGTTCGCGCTGCCACGACACCGCGAGGTCGCCGTCGGGCAGGTCGGCCGTCGGCGCGAGGGTGACGTGCCCGATGATCGTCTCACCGGCTTGCCACACCGGTTTCGCCAGCGTGATGTCGACGTCGGTCTCGGCCTGACCCGACACCCGCTCGAGGGGTTCCACGTACGCCTCGACGGCGGACGTGCCGATCAGCACCGTGAACTCACCGTGGGACTCGGCGTCCCGGCCCTCCCGGTCGATGGTGAGCCGGCATTCCCAGCGGGCGATCGAGGGCGACGACGCGGGCGCCCACGACGGGATGCGGAACGTCGACGTCGCACCGGCGAACGTTCCCGTCGCGATCGGGAGATCCTCGACGACGACGCTGACCCAGTCTTCGGTGTCACGATCGCCGCCGTGACTGGTGCCGACCTGGCCCGCGGTCAGGATCGAGTCGTTGCCCTGCGCGGCCGCGGAGTCGACCCGGCCGGCCCAGTGATACCGGTAGAAATTCGTGTAACCCCAGTCCAGCCGAACGGACCGGACCTTGTCGACCGGCCGGTCCGTGGTGACCGTCGCGGTGACGGTGTCGCGCGGCCGTACCACCCCGGGCGTCACCGCAACGCGGACGTCGCTCGAGCGGCTGAACAGTCCCACTAGGTGCGTGTCTTCTTGGCGAACTTGGCCCGCGTGGCGGCGTACTCCTCGGGATGGTGCTTCTTCTGATATGCCCGTACCGGCCAGAAGAGCACCCACAGCACGGGGTAGACCGTCACGTAGAACAGCAGCTGGCACAGCCCGCCCACCACGACGGCGAACACCCACGCCGGATAGATGAGGATCAGGCAGAACTGGATGAACTGCTTGATCACCACCGGGTAGCCGTCGGCCATCGACCAGACCAAGCGGGGACTCATCCACCCCAGGAATTGCTTCCACTTGGACGTCTGAGCCTCGACGTCGGCCTGCGCCTCGCTGACGTCGCGGCCGCGCTCCTCCCGGGTCAACCCACGCTGCGGGGGAGGAGGTTCGCCAGGCAGGGGTCGTTGTGCGGAGGTCACGGCGTCTCTCCTCGCGTTCATCCGGCTGGAGTGTGTGCCCGGATCTTAGCTGTGCCGCCGGGTGCCGGGAGCGTTTGCACGATGATCAATGTGCTCTGGTCAGCGTGAAGGCGCCGCCGGCACCTTCTCGAGCCGCGGGTACACGCGGCGCGCATTGCCCTCCTGGATCGCCGCCAGGTCCGATGCGTCGAGGTGGGCCTGTTCGAGGTAGCGGTGGGTGTCGTCGAAGTGGTGCCCGGAGCACGGATCGATGTCGCGGACCGCGCCGATCATCTCGGATGCGAACAGGATGTTGTGTGCCGGAATCACCTCGAGGAGAAGGTCGATACCCGGTTGGTGGTAGACGCACGTGTCGAAGTAGACGTTGCGAAGGAGGTGCTCCTCCAGCGGTGGTTTCTTCAAAGCCATTGCCAGACCACGGAATCGACCCCAGTGATACGGGACCGCGCCCCCGCCGTGGGGGATGACGAGCTTCAGGGTGGGGAAGTCGGCGAACAGGTCACCCTGGATCAGCTGCATCACCGCGGTGGTGTCGGCGTTGAGATAGTGCGCTCCGGTGGTGTGGAACGCGGGGTTGACGCTGGTGCTGACGTGCACCATCGCCGGGATGTCGTAGGCGACCATCCGCTCGTAGATCGGATACCAGTACCGGTCGGTCAGGGGCGGGGCCGTCCAATGCCCGCCGGACGGATCGGGGTTGAGATTGATCGCGACCGCGCCGTATTCCTCCACGCAGCGGTCGAGTTCGGGCACACAGGTCGCCGGGTCTGCGCCGGGTGACTGCGGCAACATGGCAGCAGGTGCGAAGCGCCCCGGGTACAACCGGCTGACGCGGTAGCAGAGCTCATTGCAGATCGACGCCCACTGCGCCGAGGTGCTGAAGTCACCGATGTGATGGGCCATGAACGAAGCGCGCGGCGAGAAGATCGTGAGATCGATGCCCCGTTCGTCCATGACGCGCAACTGGTTGGCCTCGATGCTGGCGCGGATCTCGTCGTCGCTGATGGACAGGTCCTGCGGACGCGGGGCGCCGGCCCCATCGTCGAGTGCCGCGATCTGACGATCCCGCCACTGACCGAGCTGCGTCGGGGCGGTGGTGTAGTGCCCGTGACAGTCGATGATCACGGGGCACCCTCCGCTGCGCTTCGTGCCGGTCCCGGAAACACGGTGCCGTCGAACAGTTTGCGGGCGGTGCGGATGACGGCGGACCGCGTCACCGAGGTCACGTCATCCGCGGCGGTGACGATCTCGCAGTCGAAGAAGCCGGTCGGGTGTTCGATGCGCACCGTGTCACCGGCGAGCGAACTGACCTCGTGCGCAACAGTTCCGGGGATCCTCGCGGCGGTGGCAACGGTGACGGCGCCCAGCACGCCGATCGACGTGTGGCATCGCACGGGGATGAACGTCCGGGTGTTCAGCGCACCCCCGGCGGTCGCCTCCGACACCAGAGTCACCTTCGGCACGGTCAACTCCGTGACGTCGTCGAAGCCCATCAGCTTGCCGGCCGCTGCGCGAATTCCGGCCACCCGCGCGGCGAGCGCGGTGTCGGCCTCGAGCTCGTCGGGGGTCTCCGTACCCGTGACGCCGAGATCGGCTGCCTTGGCGAGCACCACGGGCATGCCGTTGTCGATGCAGGTGACGGGGACGCCGTCGACGGTGTCGACGGTGTTGCCGCTGGGCAGGAGGTGGCCGCAGGTGGACCCCGCGGTGTCGGCGAACGCGATGCTGATGCCGGCGGCGGTGCCTGGCACGCCGTCTATCGCGGTGTCGCCGTCGTAGCAGACCCTGCCGCCCACGATCGGAAACCGCGCGGTGGCCACGCTTCCCGAGTTCACCATGTGGATCCGCACATCGGCGTGAGACCGTCCGGGGGAGACAAGTCCCCGTTCGACCGCGAACGGGCCGACGCCGGCCAGCAGGTTGCCGCAGTTCTGGTTCGCGGACACCTCGGCGCGATCCACCACCACCTGCAGGAAGAGGTAGTCCACGTCGGCATCGGGCCGGGTCGAAGGCGAGACCACAGCCACCTTGCTGGTCAGCGGATGACCGCCGCCGACACCGTCGATCTGGCGGGGGTCGGGGGAGCCCATGATCCGCAGCAGGAGATCACTGCGCGCACCGAGGTCCGACGGCAGCTCATCGGCCACGAAGTAAGCCCCTTTGGAGGTGCCACCGCGCATCAGCATGCACCGCAGCCCCTTCCAGTCCGATGCGGTGTCCCCGGTGCCGATCACCGGAGCTCACCGTCGTACTCACGCTGGGTCACATATCGCACGCCGAGCGACTCGAGGACCGGTCGCAAGCCGTAGCGGTCGAGACCCAGTTCGCCGTCGCGGAATGCGGCCCGGGTCGCGGCCTCCTTCTCCAGTCGCGCAGCGCACGCCGTCAGCGTGGCGTCGACATCGCACCGCGGCACCACGACGACCCCGTCGTCATCGGCGACGACGACGTCACCGGGGGACACCGACACCTGGCCGAGCGTGACGGCGACGTTGACCGCACCGGCTGTCGCCTTGACCGTGCCCTGGGCGCTCACCGCGGTCGACCACACCGAGAAGCCGATGTCGCGGAGATCAGCCACATCCCGAACACCGGCATCGATGACCAAGGCGTGCACGCCACGAGCCTGCAGGGCGGTGGCGAACAGTTCGCCGAACATCCCGTCGGTCGACGGCGAATTGGTGGTGACCACCAAGAGGTCGCCGGGCCGGCATTGCTCGATGGCCGCGTGGATCATCAGGTTGTCACCCGGCCAGCACACCACGGTGACAGCGTTGCCTGCGACGGACGACCCGTCCTGGATCGGCCGAAATCGCGGACCGGCCAGCCCGGTTCGCCCCATCGCTTCGTGCACGGTCGCTGTGCCGTACTTACCGAGCGCGTCGACGGTGGCCTGCGGGGTTCGGACGATGTCGGTGACGATCACCGGATTCTTCACGCATCCCAGTAAAGGAAGAGCCGAGAAGATTGTCAACAATAACGGCAACATTCAGGACGAGAAGGGATCAAGCGGATGCGGCACGTCGAATGGAGCCGGCCGTGGCGACCGTCCCGGATCAGTGGTTTCGGGCGGCCTCGACCTCGCGCAGCGCGTGGATCACGCTCTTGAGGTGGGCGCGCATCGCCGCCTCCGCCTCGTCGGCGCGCCCGGCGCAGATGGCGTCGATGATGGCGAGATGTTCGGGTAGCGAGATCGCCATGCGGCCCGGATGCATCGAGAGCTTGAACTGGTGCCGGACCAGTTGGCCGCGAAGCCTTTCCAGGATGGCTTGGGCACTGGCCTGCCGGCTCATCTCCCGAACCCGCCGGTGCAACTGTTGGTTGGTCTGCGAATAACCGAGGACGTCCCCGCTCTCGGCGGCGGCGATCATCGCGCTGCGAATTCCCGCGAGCTCCTTGATATCTGCTGCCGTCGTCGTCGCGGCGGCCTTGGACGCGCACAGTCCCTCGACGACCATCCGCACCTCGGTGATCTCGATGGCCTCGTCCAGAGAGATGGCGCGAACCCTGGCGCCACGATTCTGAATGCGTTCCACGAGGCCCTGATTCGCGAGATCCTGGAGAGCGCCGCGCACAGCACTGCGGCTGGCGTTGAACTGCTGGCTGAGGTCGGCTTCGACCAGTCGTTGATTGGGGGCGAAGTCACCCTCGATGATCGCGGTCCGGATCGATGCCATCACCTCGAGCGGATCTTTCAGGACGGCCGCATCGTCGATGCCGGTGGTCACGGCTGTCTCCTCACGATCATCGACAATTTTTCGCAGCGTACCAGTGAGGGTGTCGGGCAGCGCTTTAGATTGTTGACAATCATGTAGACGAAATATGCGTGGTTTCTGTTGACGAGTGGTGCCGCCGGTGCCTAGCCTGGTGATCTGAGTCACCAAGTCGCGAATCTGCACGCGGTGGAGAGGAATCAGTGGGTACGCCGATCACGAAAACGCCGGGTTGGCTGGACTGGTACCCGAACCCCTCGGTGCCTGGCTTCGTTCTTCCGGCCGGTGCGGTCGACGCTCACTGCCACGTCTTCGGCCCCGCCGCGGAGTTCCCGTTCGCCGCCGAACGCAAGTACACGCCCTGCGACGCCGGCAAGCGGCAGCTCTTCGCACTGCGCGACCACCTCGGCGTGAGCCGCACCGTCATCGTCCAGGCGACCTGCCACGGTGCCGACAACTCGGCGATGATCGACGCCGTCCAGTCCGCAGGCCCCGACCGGGCTCGTGGAATCGCCACCGTGCGGCCCGATGTCAGCGACCGCGAACTCCAGCGCATGGCCGACGCGGGGGTGCGTGGCGTGCGCTTCAACTTTCTCAAGCGCCTCGTGAACGTCGCACCGAAGGACGACCTGGAGGCCATCGCGCGCAAGGTCGCACCGCTGGGCTGGCACGTCGTCCTCTACTTCGAAGGCGCAGACCTGGCGGACTTCGAGGACTTCTTCTCGACCCTGCCGACGCCCCTGGTGATCGATCACATGGGACGACCCGACGTCACCCGGCCCGCGGACGGGCCCGAATTCGACCGCTTCCTCCGGTTCGTCGACCGCACCGGCTCCTGGGTCAAAGTGAGCTGCCCCGAACGCCTTTCGGTCACCGGCCCGGCAGCTCTCGACGGTGAACGCCACGCCTACCTCGACGTGATTCCGTTCGCGCAGCGGGTGGTCGAGGAGTTCCCCGATTCGGTGCTGTGGGGCACCGATTGGCCGCATCCCAACCTGTCGGACCACATGCCCGACGACGGGTTGCTCGTCGACTACATCCGGCAGGTGGCGACCACCGCGCAGCAGCAGGAGAAGCTGCTCGTGACCAACCCCATGCGTCTGTACTGGCCAGGCGACACCGTCTGATCGACCCGCCGCCTGATCCCCGACGCCTGATCGACTCGAAAAGGACACCCGTGCAACAGTCCAACGCTGCGAACCGGATCGACCGCTTGCCGATCTCGCGGTTCCACAAGGTCATGCTGGTCGCGGTGTCGTTCGCCTACTTCTTCGAATTCGCGGACATCAACACCTTCGCCACCACCGCGCCGAAACTCATTCGGCTGTGGGGCGTGACCGTCGACCAGGTCGCGTACGTGACGTCGCTGTCTTTCGTGGGCATGTTCATCGGATCCCTGCTCGGCGGGTGGATCGCCGACCGTTTCGGCCGTAAGCCGGCCCTGACCCTCACGACGTTGTGGTTCGCCGGTTTCTCGATCGCGACGGTGTTCTCCTGGGACATCGTGTCGTTGGGTGTCCTGCGGGTGCTGACGTCGGCCGGGTTGTCCGCCATGACCGTGGTCGCCGTCATCTATGTCAGCGAGATGTATCCGGCCGCCCTGCGCGGTAAATACCAGGCCTACGCCATCGTCATCGGCATCTGCGGCACACCCGCCACCAATCTGGTTGCCAGCCTTGTCGTCCCCATCAACGACTGGTCGTGGCGGTTGGTCTACCTGTGGGGTGGGCTGGGAATCCTGTTCCTGCTCTTCGTTCGGCATCTCACGGAATCCCCTCTGTGGCTGGAGAGCCGGGGGCAGACCGAGAGGGCCGACGCCGTGCTGCGCGACATCGAGGCCCGGGTGAGCGCCGATACCGGTGCGTTGCCCGCGCCCGCGCAACCGGTCGCCGCGGAGGACCTGCCGAAGGCGTCGATGAAGATCCTGCTGGAGAAGAAATACCTCTTCCCGACGATCCTGCTGTCGGTCATGTGGATCACGCAGACCATCGGCTTCTTCGGATACTCGAGTTGGGCGCCGACACTGCTCGCCAAAGAGGGCTTGAGCGTGGAGAAGTCGATCTTCTACGTCGCACTCACCACCGTCGGGGCGCCGCTGGGCTGCTTCCTCGCCGCCCAGGTCACCGACCGGTTCGAGCGCAAGTGGTGCCTGGTCGCGTTCGCGGTCGTGATCGCCGTCTGCGGCCTGTTCTACGGTCTGACGTTCAACCCCGTCATGATCGTCGCTTTCGGTTTCCTGGTGAACTTCTTCGAACGCGGATACACCGCGGTCGCCTACGCCTACTCACCGGAACTGTTCGACACCCGGGCGCGGTCGCTGGGAACCGGCCTGTCCTACGGGTTGGGGCGATTGTCGAACGCGATCGGACCGCTCATCATCGCCGCCCTGTACACCGGTGCCGGATACAAGAGCGTGTTCTACTTCATCGCCGGCACCTGGCTGGTGGGGGCGCTGACGGTCGGCCTCTTCGGCCCACGGACCCGTCGGGTGTCCCTGGCGACGCAGCCCGTCGGCGGCACGGCGTCACCGGCGGACGCGTAGGCCGTCCCGGGTTGCGCGGAAGTCGCGGCAGCAGTTCACCGTCGACGGTTACATCCCGCGCATGTCAGCGAGGCCATGGGTGCCGCGGTTCCGGAGAGTCAGTCGCTGTCCTAGGAACTGGACTCCGAAAGGCTTCAAGCTGGTCGCGGCCACCCGTTCGTGAATCGGAATGTGCTCACCGCCGTCCGCGATGAGTTCTGCCGACCGGTGCAGTCTGGTGTGCATGGGCAGACTCATCTACGGCTTCAACGTCTCGGTGGACGGGTACATCGCCGACGCGCAGGGCAACATCGACTGGTCCGAACCGTCGGACGAACTGCACCAGTACTGGAACGATTTCGAGCGCGGGACCGCCCTGTCGCTGTACGGCCGGCGACTCTACGAACTGATGTCCGCGTACTGGCCGACCGCCGCCGGCGACCCGGACGCCACACCACTCATCCGGGATTTCGCGCGCGTCTGGTGCGACATGCCCAAGGTGGTGTTCTCCCACACCCTGCACACGGTCGGCTGGAACTCGCGGCTGGAACGCGGTGACCCGGTCGAGGTGGTGTCGAGACTGAAGGCCGAGACCGACGGACAGCTCGAGGTGGCGGGCGCGACCCTGGCCGCCCCCATCGTCGCGGCCGGACTGGTCGACGAATACCGGATCGTCATCGCACCCACCGCCGTGGGCGGCGGCACGCCCTTCTTCCCGAGTCTCCCGTCATGGATCTCGTTGCGGCTGCTGGAGAATCGCACCTTTCCGGGTGGCACCGTGCTGCTGCGCTACGAGGCGACCGGTAACGCCTGAAAACGTGCGGAAATAATCGCCGGGCCGCGTACCTTCTCTGTTCTATGGAGCACTTCACCCTGGGTCGGAACAACGGTCTGCGGACCTCGGCGCTCGCGCTGGGTGCAGGTAACTTCGGGACGCGCTGGGGCCACGGCGCCGAGGAACCGGCCGCGAGCGCCATCGTCGACCGCTTCGCCGAGGCCGGCGGCACCTTCATCGACACGGCCGCCTCCTATCAGGCCGGCGAGTCGGAAGAGATACTCGGTCGCGTCCTGGCGGGCCGACGCCAGGACTTCACCATCGCGACCAAGTTCGCGATGGGCGGCATGGTCGACGGCACCGGTGTGCTGCAGACCGGCAACGGCCGGCGCGCGATGCTGCGCTCGGTGGACAGCAGCCTGCGCCGGCTCGACACCGACTACATCGACCTGCTGTGGGTGCACTGGCCCGACTTCGTCACGCCGATCGAGGAGATCGTGCGCGCCTACGACGATCTGATCAGTGCGGGCAAGGTGCTCTACGCCGGTTTCTCCAACTTCCCGTCCTGGCTGACCGCCCGCGGGGTGACGCTGGCCGAAGTGCGCGGCTGGGCGCCGGTCGCGGCCGTACAGCTCGAATACAGCCTCGTCGAACGCAGCGCCGACCGGGAGAACCTGCCGATGGTCGAAGCGCTGGGACTGGGTGCCGCGCTGTGGTCCCCACTCGGTGGCGGATTGCTGACCGGTAAGTACCGCACGGGCGAGACCGGGCGTCTGCAAGCGTGGAAGAAGGTCATCCAGACCGACGAGGACCCCGCCAAGGCCGCCGTCGTCGACGCGGTGCTCGCCGCGGCGGACGAGTTGGGCGTGCCGGCAGCGCGGGTTGCCGTCGCATGGCTCGTCGAGCGGGCACGGCGGTCGACCACCGGAATCGTGCCGATCATCGGGCCGCGCACCGCCGAGCAACTCGACGACTATCTCGCTGCGCTCGACCTCGACCTGGGTTCGCACTACGACCGGCTCGACGAGGTGAGCCGTATCGACCTCGGCCAGCCGCACAAGGGTGACGCGAACGTGCTGTCGACCGTGCTCGGCGGCAACAACTTCCGGGTGCGGCCCGGCACCGCTCCGTCAGCCTGAACGGGGTTTGTCCCCAGAGGCGTTTTCATCCCCAGGGTGCTCGGTCGGCGCGGGGAATTGTCGGTTGCCGCTGCGAGATTGGGTTCATGTTTGCAGTGACGTCGCTGGCCCGTGAGGAGCGGGTGTCGGTGTTGTTCGATGAGTTGGCGGAGCTGACGGGGCAGCGTAATGCCATCGATGGTCGGATCGTGGCGATCGTGGCCGAGATCGATCGGGACCAGTTGTGGGCGGCGGCCGGGGCGAGGTCGGTGGCCGGGCTGGTGGCGTGGAAGACCGGGGTGTCGG
>Ga0247757_10001869_pt1 | contig 12424 bp, 13 predicted proteins | sample UWRJL126311R4_FD_180929 | JGI IMG/M metagenome (GOLD analysis project Ga0247757, IMG submission 180929) | Plant litter microbial communities from Arlington Agricultural Research Station in Wisconsin, United States - UWRJ-L126-311R-4 | ecosystem: Environmental > Terrestrial > Plant litter >...
CCGTGAGGTAGTAGCAAGCGAAGTGAGCAACGCTATAGTACCGTACACTCTAGAGGATATCGCTGATGCCTAGATTGCCACTGCTTTAAAGGTGCCTCTACAACCTGCCGAGAGTATACGATAACAGCTATTCCTCATTCGCGGATGGGCTCCGGCCTCTCTAACCATCCGCTCGCTCATTATCGCGGTCATTGTTCCAAAGACTTTCCTCAAAAAGATCCTCAAGTTCGCAGAGATGAAGACCCTGAAACAAACTCCACCCGAACGGCTTCGCGGACTGAACACCCAGAACTGGTCGTGGTCCCGCAATGAAAGGACGTACTCGATCCATGCCTAACGTCACGCGATGGAAGTCGAAGGGATTTTCCACCTTAACGCCTGATCCCGGCACTAGGTATATTTGTTTGCCCTTTGGCATGCTCCCCGGCCACCAGCCATGAACTGAGAGCACTGGACTGAATTCGATCACATACTGGTCACCTTGGACGTCAACTATTCGAGCAGGAAGGTAGAGTTGCGAATTGTCGGTAACATGATAATGGAATCGGAAATCCGGGTACATGACGGGTGCCTCAACAGTGTCGCCGACATGGAAGCAACGATAAGGTCGAACGTCGTACCTGATAATGTTTCTCTGCCATGGTCGCCAGAGTCGCCGCATGCCCTTCCCGAGTTGCGTCAACTGCTCTTCGGGAAAGAACAGGTTGTCATCATCTTTCTCATCTGCTTCATCACCGTCCTGAGCTTGTGTAATATTGGTTTCGCTTTTTTCGGTAAATTCCAATCGACAAACTCAATCTCGTCGCCGTCCACTACCGTGACTTTTGAATCGTACCAGAACCCGTCGTACTCGATCTAGCCATTCACAGAATGAGAATCGCATCTCAAAAGATACACTACGCGGTGTTCTAGGGAAGTACATACCTGAACCTTCTCACCAACTTTCGGTGGCTGGATGAATACCTTCGACGGCCCCAGAAGTGTATAGTCGAACTCCGGTATGGCGGAACTTGAGGAGTTGCCATTGCCATGTAACATCTTGTCGAATGAAGTCTTGAGAGGCCTCGTGGAGAATAGGATGGAAGTCGAACCACTACACGCCGCAATAATATACTCTCTACCGTAACATGCCTTAAACTCGGTCACGTGAAGCTCGCAGCTCCAGGCATAATCGCCCGAGTCCAGCTCATGCCGGATAGATAATGTAGCACCAACAGAAATGCCTCCAATCGGACGAACTTGCTTTGAGAGACTCTTGCGCTCGATTTGGCCAGTTTCGAGGTAACGAACGTAAACGTGAACGTCTCTGGCAGGTTTATTGATACAAGAGAAGAGGGCACTGTTGCTTAATTCCATGACCTCTCGTCCGGTGACGATTCCAAGTTCATCAGGTGTTGGAACGGCCACGATTTGAGCAGATATCCACCCAATGTGAGCAGATGGAGACTCGATTTCCGCCGGCAAGGCAAGATCGCCGGACGCTCTTTCACATTCGACAAGCGTACCGTAACCTGCGCTTTCGAGGGCCAGACTTCTCAGTGTGTCGGACAAGGAGGAGTCGTGAATCAATTTGAAATAGTCCTGAGGTTTAACGTAGCCCTTGTGCAGCGGATCGAGAGCGGACCGAAGAGCCGGGAGCCAGAGAGGCCGGATTGTAGAAAGACGACGTGTGCCATTTTGATCGATGGAGTAACGGAACCCTTGTAGACGAACGTGGTTGATGTTTCCGGCTTCAAAAATCCCCGGTCGGTATCATTTTGAGAAGGAAAGACGTTTCTACCTCATGTACGAAGCGTGCCCAAGAAACGTAAAATGTCTGTTGAGAAAGCGACATGTTAGTATGTTACGGCAACATGGAGGATAGAGGGAAAGGGTGTAGGATGCTTTAAGCGTCATTATTACCTCATAGCGAAGAGCCGAGGCGTTGAGTTTGTCTTTCTGGAATCGATCCTTCCAAAACGATGCTCCTTCTGGGTTCTGCGCTTGATAACTTTGAACAACTAATGTGTCGGGAAACAGAGTAGCGTCCTCGAGCTGTCGTTGAAGGTGTTTGCATTCGTTCATGAGGTTTCCCACCATCCGGTCGATGCTAGCAAAATCCGTCCTAAAGTCAAGATCCAACAGATTCTCGTGCAGAGTAGTGTTTTTTGCGATGGGGGATTTAAGAGTTTCCTTCCCACTCGACTTTCTCTAATGCTTCCGGACGTCGGAGAGAAATGAAATAGACAGTGTGCTAGATATGTTGTGAAGTTGTTCGGCCTTATGCCGAATTTCGGCGAGAAGGCTAGGGATCCTACTGAAAGTCCACGCCCGCTTGGCAAATATTTTGCCATTCATCCCTGTCTTCTGAGTCACAGCTGTCGTTCCAGCAAGTTCGATACCCAGAGCCTTTGCACGGCTTGTGCATGACTGTGCAATTCCTTGCAAGATATCCAGTATAGCCACAATCTCTGACGAATGGGTCTTGATGATGTCCTCGTTCTCCGGCTCCTCGAACACCTTCAATAGAACTCGAAGATTGGCGGTGAGAAGTAGAAGGTCGTCGGTAGCTTGGTTGAGAGAGTCGAATCGAGTCTTGATTTCTGTCCCCAGCTTGATGAGGATGTTCAATGTGGAAAGGATGTCCGAGACCGACATGGTGATTGTGTGACGGAGGTGGGTTTCTGGCGGCTAGTGATCTGTCCCGTGGTTAACCCACTTAGGTTTGACTCTAATGCAGAACAAAAGTTTTGCTATATTGGTGTGGGGAACAGTTTACCTGTAGACTGATTTACGAAGCCAAAGGGTGCGAGAGTATTTATGAAATGGCCAATGAGGGAGAGGTAATTTAGAAAAGGGAACGGATTGTGTCCTCCTGTCAGGAACGGACACCGGTAAAAAAAATTGGGCGGTGGACCGAAAGATGATGAAATCACACGTCGCGCTTGGGTGTGTGAATGATGATGTTATGATGAACTTGATGCCAAGAAGCAGACGCTACCCGATGTCGGAACCATTATATTCCTATGGCGTCAACACCATGTCTCGTGATCACATTCTTCCTCTCCCTTCGCCCCTTTTCTTCACCCTTTTCTTCACCCCTTTCTTCGCTCCCTTTCTCGCTATGACTCATCGCGCCCACGCGCTATAGCCTATAGCGCTCCGTGCGTTGCTCCCTTGCAACGCGTCCTTTGTGTATATAAACTCCTCCATAGTTCTCTCTATAGAATCAATCGTCTTCTCTCATAGAGAGTTATTGCAGCTGCAGACCGATTCACCCCGTGCACCTATTGCCGTGCCAACACCCGAGATTACTAATAATAATGCCTTGGCCTGCGTCACACGATTATTACCCCACAAGACAGAAATTTCCTCGCCTCCTCACGCACACACTCTCTCGTCCGATCTATGGAAAACTGGCTGAAGCAATCTGGAGCGTCGGGCTTGAACGGCCTCGAGCTTGCCGACTTCTCGGATACTGGCCGCGGTGTCAGAACGCTGCGGCGATTCGAGGAAGGAGAAAAAATTCTTACTATTCCACATGGCGTTCTCTGGACAGTTAAACACGCATATACTGACCCCCTCCTTGGGCCAGCCCTTCATTCTACGCGGCCGCCCTTATCTATCGATGATACCTTAGCTACGTATATTCTCTTTGTTAGATCGTGCGGGTCGGGATACGATGGCCTGCGAAGCCATGTAGCGGCGCTGCCTACGAGCTACAGTTCGAGCATCTTCTTTACCGAGGCTGAGCTAGAAATTTGCGCGGGAACTTCGCTCTATACTACCACGAAGCAGCTGGATCACCAGATCAAGGACGATTATAGGGGATTAGTAGCGCGACTGTTTGGACGACATCAAGAACTATTTCCACCCGATAAATTCACCATCGAAGATGTAGGTATTATAACACGCGAAAAATGCTGCAAATCGGTCACTAACACTTATTTCCTATCTTTTAGTACCAGTGGGCTCTCTGTACCGTATGGAGTCGTGCGATGGATTTTCAGCTGCCCGATGGAGATTCAATTCGACTTTTAGCCCCCTTCGCGGATATGTTAAACCACTCGTCCGAGGTTAAGCAGTGTCACGCCTAAGATACTTTGTCTGGAAATCTCTCTATTCTTGCCGGGAAAAACTACGAATCGGGAGACCAGGTACGTCAGTCTTGTTTTCTAACGCTACTAGTTAGTAATTAGTACGCTTACCTAGAAGTATTCTTCTAGGTTTTCATCAATTATGGGCCTATTCCAAATAATCGCCTTTTACGTCTCTATGGGTTTATCATGCCCGGTAATCCTAATGACAGCTATAATCTCGTTCTTGTAACGCATCCTATAGCGCCATTTTTTGAGCAAAAGCACAAACTCTGGTTATCAGCTGGGCTCGATTCGACCTCTACCATTTCTCTTACTCTTACTGATCCGATACCAAGAAGCGTCCTTCGATACCTCCGTATTCAACGGCTGCACGAATCGGATCTTGCTATCATAGCGCCTTATCAAAGCGACGCTGCAGTTGAGAAAATCAGCGATTCAAACGAAGTAGAAGTACTGCAGTTTCTAGTAGAATCAATCTCTAGTCTTCTCGACGGTTTCGGAACCCAACTCGAAAAGCTGGAAGAGCAACTTGCAGAGGGGTTCTATTCCCCGGGAGGGAACGCATGGTCGGCGGCGCACGTCAGCTTGGGTGAACAGAGGGTGTTGAGATTGACGAGAAAGACAGCGGAGGATTTGTTGGCGGCGGTAGAGAGCGGAAGTAGAAATGGGAGGGCCCAATGCGCGAATTGCGAAAACCTTTCTGCGCAGTTGATGAAGTGCGGAAGGTGCAACAAGGTCATGTACTGCGGGCGGGCATGCCAGGTCGCCCATTACAAAGAGCACAAGGCGATATGTCGAGCTACAGCTTCTAAGAATGGTTCTAACAGGAATTAAAAGAAGTTTTAACTAGCCTATAAACAGCCTTCGAAAGAAAATCTTGAGCCTAACTCCAACTACAACGCAAACTTTGCGCAACTTCAGTATTCGCTAGACGAACTAAGATGCGTAGCTGTAGATTAGGGGAAATAGAAGCGTTCGATGTAGTAACATCTCTGATAGTTGGAGACGGGGCAGCCTTTTCCATCAGCCTTCTGAGGCGGTGCTCTCAAAAGCTTAAGCAAGCTAAGCCTCTACAAACTGGAGTAAGTTAGTGTAATAAATGAATCGAGCAATTACTCACGCAACAGGTTTATCCCATGTAGTTTATCCCAAGTGGTTTATCCTAAATGGTTCATCCCACGTGGTGCCATCCCGAGTGGGGCTGAACTATTAATCTAAATTACTTGTACGCTTTCTATCGGTTTTACTATCAGCTTTCTAGCTAGTACTTATAGGAGAGCTGTCAGCTGACTAGCGCTTTCTGGCGCTCTCAGGCAGCTTTCTGGCAGCTTTCCGTCGGTTTGCTGGCGGCTTTCCGGGTCACGTGACGGGCGTGTTCCTAGTGAGCGCTATAGGCTTTTCTTTCTAGGAAGGCTGTCAGGTGACTACTCAGCTTTCCACCAGCTTTCTGGCAGCTCTAGAGAAGCCGTCATGTGACTAATGTCATGTGACTAGTGCTATTCTGACAAACATAGGCGTAATAGGCGTTAGTAATTCCATATTATATAGGTAAGAGCCTACCTTTATCTTCATATTATATAGGTAAGAGCCTACCTTTATCTTATTAACTTTTAAAGTTGTCAGAATATCACTACTCACGTGATACCAGTCACCTGACGGCTTCTCTAGGAACGCTGCCAGAAAGCTGCCAGTACGCCGCCAGAAAGCTACCAGCAAACCGACGGAAAACCGCCAGAAAAACTGACGGAGGAATGTATGGGCGAAAGGTATATAAGAAGGACGCGCAGAGAGGACCTTTCTATAGACAGAATAATCACATTCAATTATCACAGAGAACCAATCAGTTTACTCAATCAAATTTATCCTTCTCAGAACACAGAAAATCGGTTAGAATAGGTGACCATGCGTTATGCGCTTGAGAATTGACTGTATAGATTAGTTCCGTAGCCTCCCGAATTCCAGCTTGTTGACTTTACACTATCCTTGATTCATCAAGTGTAAATGACTACTACAGGCTAAATGCAGGAGCCAATATTTTTATCAGGTTAGGGTGGGGTAAGATGGAAAGAACTTCTATCATCAACAGCCTAACGTTCATAAAGTCGCCCTTGGAACCAAATTCGCATATACAAGAAATCCGATTACCTACAAGTCAAGCATAGTACCTGGAAAGGTAAGTTATATTTATTATAGATGGTTTTCGCCGCTAATTCGTCTAGATGTGCCAGAACAATCTCGCAAGATTCAGATGTGCTCCGACACACGCAGCAAGGCAGGATGGATGGGGGCCTAACTCTGACCTGAAACTCAAATATATCGCTAAATGTGGGCAGGCCCGCCAGAATGGGCTTACTTGTGCAAACAGAGGCACAGGTCATGATTTGAATGATGACGAACCGAATGAGGATTGTCCTGAATGCAAGGGTGAAACTCTACTAGAAACACTATAAGAGCTTTAAGATAGCGAAGTACATATTTCGAGTCCTTTACCTTGTAACACAAGCACTTTCCCGCATAGCCTTGACAAGCTGCTGCTACCCTAAACGTACATCTTTGCCTTCGTTTTCGCCCCTTCAATCCAGTTATCTCGGGGTATAAATTCCCTACGCAAGGGGTTAGTGGGTATATAAATCTTGAGAAAATACTCTTATAGTTTACCACTATTCTGTAAGCTTGCCAGATATATAAAGTGGGGAACACTTTTAAGTTGCTCTTTAGTTAACTCCGCTTTTACGTCCAGGTCGAAAATAAACTACACTTTTACCGGATTTGGGGAATCAAATCCTGGAGGGATATGGCTATGGTCATAGCCTTTAACATCCAAAGTCTCTCGGAATGGTCGTTGAAAGACGCTTTGACAAAATAGCTCACCTAATGTAGAAGAACGCGCTAGAGGGTCGCCTGGTATGTCTTGCACGCACGCTTTGATGCAAATACGCTTTGACATGGCATAAAGAGAGTACAACGTAGACACAGAGCGTCTTCGAATCAATAGCTAGGGTAGTAAGTGTCAGAAAGACGGTGCGAGCTTGAGGTTTGTAGGTTGATTTTATTGAGGATCCTGCGGCAGTAAATTGGACACGTGGTGCGATGGAATAGTCTAGAAACGGAATGGCGTAAGTTTCAAGTATCAACCAGGGTGGCGTCGTCGCATAAATTCGCACGCCATAGCGGAAACTAGGGTAGAATACCTTTGTGATTATATGTCGAGGTTGTGAAACAATGGCCGTCACCTTTAGTAAGACTTATATCGCAGAACATGTTATAGTACTTGATGATAGTCTGATTTGACCTTTCGTGCTCAAAGATATGTATTTATTTCAAGTGACGATAAAACATCAATATATAGTGAAGTACTTGTATCAAAGAAGTTATTTGTGTCGAAGGGAAGCTAATCAAGTATATTTAAACTATCATTCGTTATCTAGAATTATGCGTATCCTTGATTCAGGTTCTTGGAGTCGAAGTACCTCTGGTATTTCTCGGTTAAGGGGTTTTCTCGAGCTGTAGGGAGGGCTGTTAGTCACCAAGTGCATCTATATGCGACAAGGCCATTCCATGCATGGTGCGGAGCGTAACAGTATCGATAAATTGTATTGGCAGGCCCTTCCAAGAACATCAAGCCCTGGGTTTCTTTACTTCTCTCGTTGCAATAGACTCTTCACGAAGCCTCTTGGTGGCCTTGTAGACGACTTGGATCTGCCTGTCCACTTTGGAATCAATCAACTGTGCATGGTGCAGAGGAACTCGATAGTCGAGTGCGGTAGTGTGCATGAGTTCCGGCTTAAGAGCGGCAAAGTACTTTATAAAATACTTCGCCTCGTCGCTCCCACTTTTCAAGTCATGATATCTGTGTATGGTTAGGCTACAACAAGATATCAAGGCGGTAGTACGTACGTGTTAGAAGTGATGCGTTTTCCAAGGCTTGCAAACCGCTTCCTAGCCGACCCAAAGAGTAGATGAAATTCGCTGGGATCTACCGTGGCCGCAGGAAACGTAAGCAGTATCGGTAGGCCTAGATTAGATGAAAGGTAGTCCAAATTGTTGCCGGTAATGATGCACGCTCTTAGATAATTCTTTAATCGTCTCGATACCTCAGTCGATTCAGCTGCGCTAAACCGGTTGAAGACTCTGGTTTCAGCCTTCTCTCCCTTTCGTTTGTGCCCGTCTGGCGCCCGCCTCTGCATTATTCGGTCATTCTTCATCACTTGCTGCTCCTGCTCCACTGCTTTCGCAAACGTCTTGGCGATCTGCATGTAGATTGTCCGCTGTTCAGCTATTGGCAAACACAACACGTCCTTGTTTTGGTCGAGTTTCTTTAGAAGATATTCCATGGTCTTACAAGCGTCTTCTTTATCAGGGACAGCCAAACCATGGACCGGATCTGCCGGTTGAGCGAGCGAGTGGATATGTGCAAGGGCACGGTTGGAGCATTCCATAATCATCTGAACGATTCGCGCCCTATTCTCGAGCGACAACTGGCACTCTTCGTCTCCTAGCGCGTTCTCGATGGAAGCTCGTTCATCGTGAGGGATATTTTTTAGGTCTTGTGCTAAGGCATCTTTTTCGCTAATTGTAGCTGACGAGTGTGCTGTCTCATCGCACAATCCATCTGGCAACAAGCTTGGATTACACCGTACTAGGGTTTTGGAAGACTCGCCAGTAAGGTCTTTGTGGTGATTCGTGAAGACGACAGCGCTGAGCAATTTCCGAAGATAGTAGCTGCGGAGGCTGGGGGGTTCTAATTTGAACGAGTAGAGTCCTAAGTATTTCTCGAGCGCCAAGCAACACACAAGAGCGCAAGATGCGTTATCAGGATTGGTAGGAGACTGCTTCGATCAGCTCAGTGAGCGCTCCACACAAATGAACGTACTGGCTTAGCTTCATATTGAATCTTGCATCCTTTGTCGGGGCTAACGTTCATACTCTTTTCCAGAGTTAATGCCCATTTCGCTGTAAAAGCTTTATCCATGCCGAATGAAACAAACTCCATGGTACGTCGATTGAAGATGCCAAGGACCCAGTGGTTCTTCTTAGCTTTGGGCGAAGCCTGGTCGGAGCAGTTGACATGGAAGGGAAAGACAAGCCCATCTTCATACTCCAGGTGCTTGAACGAGTCTGGTGATGGCGTGCTTAACTCAAGCTTAAGGGATTCAACAACACTGAACCGGGTGCTACAGCAAATCTGCAGAAGCACGCGCAAGATGGTACTACTCATCCATTGACCTGGGAGAAACATTCGAAGCGTCTTCTCCGTCTCTTCGACGGTTACGCAGCCTAGGAGACCAGGAGGGACCCTGTTTTTTATGGAGAAGGCAATCAGCCTGTGGATATCCTTTACGGGATCTGAGTCTGCTAAGGGTAAGCACGTAATAGTCGCGGCCCCATCATCGCTTACTGTCTCGCTTGGTACATCGTCCGGTATCTCGATGATAGTTGCCGCTTTTGGTCGGTAGTCTAGAGTAGAGTGCTGGGTCAGTGGCTGTGAAGCTTTCTCGTTATTCGATGGGATCTGAAAGTCCTTCTCGGTCAATATATTCTGACCACAGGACTTCGTGCACCACTGGTAGTCTTTTGGCATGCTCGACCCCAGTTCGAACTCAAAGTTAATAGCCACCGTAAAATTCTTCCCACAGTTCTTGACCTGGTGGTAGGTATCGTTCAACGTGACTATCATTTCGCCGGGATATTGTCTAACTATAGAGTACTCGATGTCCCTCTCGCGTAGCCATCTCGGGGCAAGTAAAATATCGAGGTAACGAGCAAACTGAGTACAGGACTTGTGCTTCGGGAATTCCTTCCGGAGGCACGATTCCAAGTTGGTCTTACTACCCGGATGGATAAGCAGCCAGTCTTTCGGGGCGCCTACGAGCAGTAAGTTGACGGACCCTGTCCTGCCATCTTCAATATGCAAATTAGCAGGCGTCCCGTAGCAGGTGCTGATGTACCAATAGGGTGTGTTGATGCCCGGAAGATCGCCTTCGCCTCGCTTTGCTAACTTGGGCCCAGGATGTACAAGACAGGTATACTCGAGAGAGTGAATCGGAGTGCTAACGTAGTAGCCTAACTGGCCCGAGGGAGGACTATCGATCGTATCCTGGAAATCTTGCTCAGGATTGCCGTGGTATGAATACGGCTCGGGCACGGAGAAGTCTGGAAAGACAAACCCCCCCTTTAGCTACACACAAAACGAGTTTGCAACGCCTTTGGTCCCCCGGTGGTATCGGAACCCCAGAATCTCACCTTCCTGTGGCTTTGCGGGGCGTAGCGATACTTCGTTCCAGTCTACTGCGGGCAGCGACTTTACATTTAGGATCAAATAGCCATGCTTGTTCACGTTCCCTCTTCCTAGAACCTTCCTTGCTTTCTCGATAGTGCAGACCATTTTATCTCCTAGATCGGCAGCCTCGCATGTGAATCGCAAGGCCTTGGCATCCTCTTTAGCCGTTGCTGTTGTTATTGTCGACTCTTTCACTGCGGGGACTTTCTGAACTCCAGATAGTGGTGGAACAACCGTAGTCTTAGGTTCGTTTTCGTCTTCTAGTTCTCTTGTAACAGCCTCTACCTTGGTGTTGTGTGAGGCAGACGCCTTCTGCATAGATGCGACATTACGTTGGGTTACGCTCCGAGCTGGTGTTGTCGCTTGTGTTGCGTTCCGAGCGACCAAACCGGTTTCTTGTAATGCTCGTGTCGAGAGCCCATCTCTGTCTGGCTCCAAGCTGCTCCTTAACCTCTTTACTTCGGTTACAATGCTCTCCACTTCAAGTTCAATGCTTGAAAGGGTTGCCCAGAATTCATCTTGATTTCTGTCGTGATTTTGGTCTGTATTGCGCCGGGGCTTCTGTCGTATACTCGTAGGAAGCTGAGACGTAGCAAGCTTTAAAGTATCGGCGGCCTCCAAATTAGAGACTAGTTTATCAAGACGAGAACGTAACAATTTGGCGTTCTGTATAATTTCATGGAAGCGGGACATGGTATTGCATATGATGGCTTCGAGGTGCAGGGCCTTAATGGACCTGGAGCAGCGCCAAGCCTTGGCGTAAGCGCTGGCCAATCAGCACTTGTTTGCTGGCACAGATGACAGACTGTCTGTCATCTGTGCCAGCAAACAAGTGCTGATTGGCCAGCGCTTCCGTACAGACAATCCTACAGCCATGCGACAAAAGTTTGTTTACACTTTACGCGAGACGCGTCAACCACCATCCTTTCCACCCAACCAGCCTCCGCAAGGTGCTCAGCTGCCCGGCGTCTCTCGGTGATCACGTGATATCAAGTGCACTGGTCTTCCTATTTCTTCACACATGCTCCGTAATTTGGCAGGTCGTCTTTGTTCGAGGTTTTTATTGTAAACGCCAAGCCCGCCTCAAGAAATACGGCATAGTCTTCCCCGACCTGTGCCACCTATCACCAATGAGGACGAAGCCGTGGAAGTAATCGACGCACTCGACTGCATGCCTCTCGCTATTACGCAGGCAGCAGCTTTTATTAAACAGAGAGCACTACAGTACGTATGAGGGTGTCGAGGAAGTCTACCGAAGCAACCATGACGCTATGGGGGAGACGAGGATAGGGAGGCTAACTTCGATGACAATATCTACACACTGACCAGCTTTTCTTTAGTCGAAAAGAGCGCAGACGGACACGAGTTTGAGATGCAGTGTAAACATGGCTTTTCAAAAGAAAATCTATAAAACCTCCGTTCCTATTACAGTACTGTACCTAAATTCGCTGCCGCTTTCTTGGGGGCAGCTGACTCTTGGATAACCACGACCTCTTCCGCTTACCGTGGTCTGCCCTGCCAAAAGGAGCATCTAATCCTTGAGCAGCCACTAGCCCTTTTACGGAGAAAGGCGATCCACTAATGTTATAAGTTTTCGCCTCGCCTTATTTTAGTAATATTATAAACCTGTCGGACGTTTCTATACAGATTCGCATCCGGAAATTTCCGTCTTTCCTAAAAGAGGAGGGCTCATTAATTAACTTAAGTATTAGCCAACCGTTTACTAAAAATCTAATAGAGTCTATTAATCGTTCGCTGAATACGTCCTTAAATACCGGTTCATTACGACGTATAGTATAGAGAATATGTCCTGTAATTATATACTGCCTATTATAACTCTCGAGGATAGAGTCTAATTTAAAGTAGAATCGAGAGGCGATTAAGTAGTTTACTACTTTATTAATACTTATAGATAATTACTAATCCATTTCTACTTTCGATATCAGCTTAAATATACTTTTTATAGCCGCGTCGTCTTCGGACGACGTCGTGCCGTTTGTTCAGCATCTTTGTCTCCTTGGGCGGAAGTAATGCGTAGTCACCAGTCTTTCCTGCTGATCGCATA
>Ga0247757_10001870_pt1 | contig 12416 bp, 21 predicted proteins | sample UWRJL126311R4_FD_180929 | JGI IMG/M metagenome (GOLD analysis project Ga0247757, IMG submission 180929) | Plant litter microbial communities from Arlington Agricultural Research Station in Wisconsin, United States - UWRJ-L126-311R-4 | ecosystem: Environmental > Terrestrial > Plant litter >...
GGGGTTGCCATCTTCGTCAATCCTACCAGCCAAAAAGTCATCCACCTGCTTCTTGAGCTCTCTGTCCTTCTTCCTCTGGATCTCCTGTGCGCGCTTTAAACTCATAATCTTCTCAGGCACAATGCCGTTCTCCTTGTTATACTTAGCGATAATATCCTCGGGCCACTGCTTGTCGAGAACGCCCTTCTCGTGCCACGGGTTGCGCCAGTACTCTGCGATGGCCTTGTCGATAAGGCCCTTGGACTCCGCGATGTTCGCCGCCTCAATCATCAAGGCCGTCTCACAAGCGGCATGGGTCGTGCCATACCTGGAGATAGGAATGCCGATGAGTGGAGTGTCAAGACCAGCAGCAGCTTTGGACTTAGAGGATGTGAGAGATAAGTTGCTGGAGGCCAAGCCGGCTGCCTTCCGGACAAAGCCGTCTGAAGACAAAGAAGAAGACTGGAGTTGAGACATGATGGTAGCACAACAATTTTTGTAAACGTGTTTGTTTGCGCGACTATGGTTGCGATTGCGACGGATAACTGAGTATTTTGGGTGCAAGGTGTAGGTATGGAGCGGGTTAGGAGCGGGAGGGGGTAGGTAGACGAAGAGGTTTAAGAACGCGGACGCAGCGCGGCGGTGTTTTGGTGACGAAATTTCGTTATGCGCTAAATGATATGTTTCCTAAAGACGACGCGTTGCTGGGTGAACTGGTCTAAAACAACCCAGAGTGAAGAGTTTCTTCTTGTTGAATGATGATGCTTAACGATTTCATTGATTGCGGTGAACATGGGGAGTCATGACTGAAACCATACTCCTATAATGAACAAGCAATTTTTGATTTTCTTTAGACATTGAAATCGTCTCGAAGATGATGGTGGCAACTTCTGAGAGCAAACTTTGCCTGACCTCGCGTTCAGCGGGCAGGTGTTAACTTTGCGCCCAATCATTCCCGGTATTAAAATTTTCTAATCATTCTGAAGGCCTGGATGTCACCCACCCCAAAATTAGTACTCTAAAACTGCGGCTGTGGTGAGCAGTGTAGGGTCGGACTCCGCATAATATGCAGGCTCAATTGGACTTTAACAATCCCAGACATGAGGTAAGGTATGCAACGAAGCGCCTACTACGTTCAAATCTAAGTTTCGATATGATAGTTGATTCCCACAAGAGGAAAATACTTGATGCTTCAGACAAGCGTGTCTGGGTTTGTTAGAATCACTCATTAGTTCTGTAACTAGCTTTGTCATGGTGTTTTCCAGTCAAAGCAGGGGTACCTCAAAATTAGCATGCACGAACCATGCAAAGCACCCTTTGCAGACTAGCAAAAAGGCGCTAAAGAGATAGTACTGACACTTTAGTCGCAAACCAGCAAACAGTGAGGCAACCAGTAACCTTGTAACGAAATCATTGTTTGTTAGGTCTTAAAAATCTAAAACCAACAAACAGATTCCCAAGGATTGATTTTTACCTCAGTTGTCATGAAGCCCTGGCCATTTTATTAGGCAAACTTTCCTTGATTTGTCTGTTTGGACGGGTTCGCGCGCTGGAAAAGTGTCTAGGCGCTATGACGTTTGTTTTTAGAAATTTTCTCTTTGTTGGAAAGATTTTCTTTTCTGAGCAAAGAATCTTATTCTAATATAAAAGAGTCACGGTGATAGGTATCAACAGTATTACCATCACACTCTTCTTGAACTTTGACAAGGCTGTACTTATCATCGTCGTTTACGCATTACTGTACGATTCGAACAACTCAGATCATTCAAGCTGAAAGCATCAGAAAGGTATGTGGATTCGCTAGTTCTGACGAAGCGTATCTAAATCTTATCTTGAAGTGTTGATATGGCGAGAAGAGGTAACTCACGCAAGCCAAAAGGAGGCCCTGGAAATCATGGAAGAGGCGACCTTCACGACGCAGGAGAAGCCTCTAATCCTTTACCAGCCTTTAACACTCTCGAGATCAAAAGCCCGCCAGTCAGTGGAAGGCCCAGGGCGAATGATGAGCAAGAGAAAAAGAAGCCTCAGGATTTACAACAAGAATACTGGGACCATTTTGTGAAGTCAGCAGGAGCTGTTACGAAAAAGCCTCCTCAAAGTCAGCCCGAAGTCAACATCATAGCCAACTTTCTTAAGTCGAAAGTGAATATTCCAAGCATTCATGAGTATTCATTGCAATTCTACCAAAACAAGAAATCAAAGCGTGTCGAAATCAACAAGCGCAGCGAGCTTCCAAGCGCATTCGAAGCATTTAAGAAATCCGAAGAGATCAATGTTCTAGGCAACACCAAATATTTCACCGACTTTTCGACTCTGTGGTGCATATCACCTCTGGCTAATATCGTGGATGGAAAGATGACGACAAAACCCTGTATGTGGATTTCTAATACCTTCGTTACTGCTTACATTGCTCACATTTATATTTTACAGTTTCATGGTCTCCTCCTGGTAAGAGAGAGGTTGACAATCTTCAACTCGCCATTCATGGCCCCCAAATCCTCAAGGTGGGCGATGTTTTCTCGCAAAAGACAGGCTGCGATCTTGCGAAGGAAATCCGTGCACTGAATGCAATCATCACGAACGAGATTCGTGGTAGGAGTGAAGAATTTATTCAAGTAGGCCCAAACAAGTTCTTCGTGAAAAACGAAAATGCAAGAGAGGAATTCGGAGGACGATTGCTAGCACTCCGTGGCTATGAGACTTCTTTCCGGCCAAGTAAGGTAGGACTCCTCCTTAACATTCATACCTGTACCGGAACTTTCCTCCCAAATATTCGAGTCTCGGAACTTCTCGACCAATACAAAAGGATATTCGGACCAGCCAAACAAGAGGCGGAGACGTACGTTGGAAAGCTTTTACAGGGATGCAGGGTTCGGATCATGTACGACAGGGAGAATTTCACGAAGCCAGGAAAAAAGAACAACGATCCCAATACTGAACATAACCGCACCAAAGTTTTCAAAGGGTTTGGTAGAACTTTACGAGAGCAAAAGTTTTTCAAAACAAAATACGATGAAGACAGCAAAGAGTGGCAGTCAGATCTGACTGACACCACTGGAACAACTGTCTTAGACTACTTCAAAGAGAGTAAGTGCTCAACATTACAAAATTTTCGTGATAATTTATGCTGATTTCTCAAGAACTAGCACAGAAGGTGACCGATAAGGATAGTAATATCTTGTGCGTGAATGTCGGGAATTCTAAGAGTATACCATCGACGAACAGTGAAGGTAAGTTGACATTAACGAGGATAAAGGGTAATAACCACAGCTAACTGGATCGTGAAATTAGATGTTATGCGGCAACAGTCTGTGCATGGTTATCAATGGATTCCTGCCAACCAGCTCTTAATCATGGCTGACCAACCGACATTCGCGAAACTAAGTCCTAGTGATACGCAAGCATTTCAAAATATCGCTGTTCGTCGGCCTGTGAGTGGCCTTTAGTTTCAATGATGTCGTATCGCCTATGTTCGAAGCACTGATCACTACTAGGAACAAAACGCTTTATTCATTGAAAGTGAAGGCCTCGGAAAGCTTGGTCTCAGGGACGACGCTACCCTGGAGAAGCTTCAGGATACTGGGATAAAGACAGAGAGGCAACTTATTCAGTTTCCAGCACAGATACTTCCTGCCGTAAGTCATTTGGTGAATTTTTATGGATGATTTAAGCTTACAGTATCTCCACTTTAGCCTACTGTAAATGGAAAAGAAAGGTTGGATATTATGGGGAGTGACATTCACATGGGTAAAGGAAAGTTCAAAGTTGCGAAGAAAGTTTCCAGAATTGCGATAATGGGACTGCTGAACCTGGATGGTAAGTCGCCGAACCTGGATGGTAAGTTACCGCTCATTTCGCCTCACCAATCGTACTAATAAACAAATTTAGAAGAATTTCGTGTGAAGTACTGTAAAAAATTCGGAGACGGTATCGTGGGACGTCTCCAGTCTCTAGGAATGGAGGTACGTGGATGGAAATATAGCTCAATAGATGACCTGGATAACCTCAGTGAAGAGTAAGTTTGTGAACTTTTAGCCTTCGACATTTAATGACCCGTATAGGTTATGCAACAAGACGGACAAAGGCGATTGCGCTGTCTTCGTCCTCCCCGATACTACCAGCAAAACGTACGGGCTAATCAAACGAGCAAGTGACATGGATCAGGGACGTCATTGTTTGTGTGTCACGCTAGCGAAAGTGAAAAAGAATAGTGACAAGCTCTTGACCAATCTGGCTATGAAGATCAATATCAAGATGGAAGGTGTCAACTATCAACCTGAGATCAAAGAATTACCGAAAAACACTATAGTCCTGGGCGCAGATGTAACACACCCTGGCAAGGATAGCGCATATGGCACCCCTAGTATTGCTTGTGTGGTGGGTAGTGTTGATAGTACATTCATGAACTATCCAGGCTCAATGAGGCTTCAGGCCTTCAGGAAAGAGGTAAGGATAGCGCATTTCGGACTTCGTTGAGTCCAGGCTGACATTAGGCATAGATTATATCTGATCTGGAGGGTATGGTCAAGGAACGCCTTCTGGCTTGGTACACAAAGAATCGAACTATGCCTGAAAACATGGTTTTCTACCGAGATGGGGTGAGCGAATCCCAATTCAAAGAATGCATAGAGAAAGAAATCCCCGCCATAAATCAAGCGTACAAACAGGCTCGGCAGCAGACGAAAACAATGTCGAAACCATTCAAATTGACTTTTGTCATTGTTACGAAGCGTCATAGTAGTCGATTCTTCCCTACAAAGAAAAGAGACTGCACAGGGATAGACGCACGAGACCCGATGAAGAGTAACCTCAACGTTAGGCCAGGTCTCTACGTTGGTGATACGGTCACAGACCCAGGACCTACGGCCAAAGGCTCAGAGACTTTCACCAACTTCTATTTGCAGCCGCATGAAGCACTCAAAGGAACTGCTAGATCCGCACATTACTACGTCTTGAAAGACGACATGAGAATCGGCAATAGCATGAGACTTCCCAATATTACGCATGCCCTTAGCTACGCTTTCGGGCGCTCCACAAGAGCCGTTTCATACGTAGCTCCTACCTATATCGCTGATCGGCTTTGCGAACGAGGAAGAGTGTATTTGCGCGGTTGTACCATCAATGTCTATGAAGATATCAAGAAAGAGTCTGAAGCAGTGAGAGAAGACAAGCTGAAGGATGCAGCGAAGACCATTGCAGAGAGCAAGGAGTGGGGCTGCAACGCAAACAAACGGAACCCTTGGCATACAGATCTCAAGGACACCATGTTTTGGATGTAAGGAGATAAAAAAAAACTGCTAGGGGCGATGGAGTATGAGATGGGTAGGAGAACAGCAAGAATGCTAAATGGGTAAGGGAGGGTGGGAAAGCGAGAGGAGTTGCCTGTGGGAAAGGGTGGGAGGCAAGGCAAAGGCTCCATGTAGCTCCCACGTGCTCAAGCACATGTACTTGTCTCGAAATCAATGACATGTTATTTTCTTACAACATATGAATCAGGAGCGCTTGCCTATCTTGGTCATTTCATCTCGTGCGCTGCACGCACTGTGAGGCTGATGTGAGGCTGTCGCCTCGCTGGCGTCCACGCGGGACGCACGTGGATTACCAGCTCAGCAGCTCGTTTCAAAAAAGCCACTAAGATATTACCTCTTCTACCAGACGCTGGTATTGCCACGTCTAGTCTTGCCGCAAGCGGCATCTGGGGCGTATGGTCCATACGTGAGATTAGTCCGATTGCGGGCATTCGCACGCGCTGGTCCGGTCGGTGTTGGAATTGGTGTCAGTACGAGAAGCGAAGAACGGCTGCCATGTTGCTATTCATGGATGGTCGATGAGAGAGGAGTTGTATCGCGCGCTCTTGGTGTTTCCGGTAAGTTTCGTTGTCGGGTGCCCCTCTTTTTGCTTGGGGGCCAAATCGGACTCGTAACGACCAAGGATATCCACTCAATGTCGCACAGCATTTTATATGAGGCTGAATATGCAATAAATCGGATGGGGTCTATAGGGTCGTGGAATGGGCCGTTGCAGCCGTCGTACACGGCAGCGGTTGAGGCTGCAGCACCGCAACCCCCCCTGAGGCTCAGTGTGGAGGGCTCTGAGTGAGACGCGCTTGATGATGCCAGCGACGGATCATGGCGAAGGAAGGCGGAGGTCCCTGCCCATGCATGAGGAAGACCGTGGGTTGGGTTGGACCAAGTGGTCGGCGCTGTGTTTGGAGGCTCCTTTCGCGTGGGTGGCCGATTCGGAGGATCTACACGCGCGCGTGGTGATGCTAGAGACGTCTTGGGGGGCCTTGTCTTGTGTGGGACGGAGGTACGACTGGGAATTTATTGGTCATGCATTGTCAATACATAGGCTGCGGGACCAGATATAGATAGAATTGGACGTTGTCGACATTGCGGCTCCAGAATCAGTTTGGCCATGGATGTTTGGGCTCAGCAGCGCGCGACGGAAGCCGGGTGGTCATCATCCTTAGGCATCATGTTGGGCGTGCGCTAGTGGCGACGCGTCTCGTGCGTGCGTGGAAAGGTCTTAGTCGGGCGTGTCGTCAAGGACAGGCGGACGATGGCCGGGTTTTAGATGGAGACTGAGGGCATACGGGTGGCATCGTCGACAGTCGTCAGGTGCGGCTGCTCCTTGCTCGCGGCGAGTCTGGGGGCAAGGTCGTGGTTGGAAGACGAAGCGTCGTCTTTCGTCTCCCCTTGGAAAGCAACGCGAACTAGCGACGCACGGACCGCCATCGTCATTCACAAGGACCACCTTTCGGCCCCCTATTCTACCCCATTCGGCCGATACACGCGCACCGCTCGAGTCGCCATACCGGACAATCCCGTCTAGTCGCAGAACAAGCGGTTGGGAGACACGTCGACAATCTGCGAAGTTGGGTCCTCCGCACAGCCACAACCTGAACCACCTGCCATGGCGCGCCTCGTGTGCACCGCGAGCCGTAAGACACGGCTTATCCACTCCTTCAGCTCTTGCAGGAAGCTTTCAGCACCATTGACCGCAATTGGACCCATTTACGCCGCCGCTGCCTCTGCTATAACACCACTACAGGCGACCAGCGTCAAAGTGGTCCCTGTCATTAGCAGACATATAAACACCCACCTTGCTCGCTCTTTTTCTTCTTGGGTTATTCAGTTATGTCGTTTTGGGGAACAGTCATGGTCTCGGAAAACAGTGGGCCGTACGGGAAGCGACTGGTGCCCGCAATGGTCGACGAGATAGCAGCCAAAAACCCCGACCAGGTCTTTTTTTCTATCCCTCGTTCAAGCGACTTGAGCAGTGGATTCCACGATGTTACAGCCAAGACGGCAAGTGACTGATTGATCACTGCGTTAGCAGTGGTTAAGCTAACAAGTTCCAGTTTGCGAATGCTGTCAACAAGACTGCACATTTCATCGAGAAGGAGATCGGGCGTAGTTCCATGTTCGAGACGGTCATGTATATCGGGCATCCTGATATGAGACATTATATTGCGTTGGTGGCTCTGTAGGTACTCAGCCTTGCTATCTTCTCGAGACTTTTCACTGATCTTGCATCAGCATGAAAACTGGCCATAAGGTAAAGCTCAAAAGTATCACCATTTCATGTCAGAATTGTGCTCAGACGTTTGATGCAGATGCTTCTAAGTTCTCACCGTAACAGTGTGGCTGGCCATGCCAATTTAATTAAACGGACCGATTGCGGAATCCTTCTGCACACCGCAGGCTTCCCAACCTCAGGGATTCTTGAAGTGCATAGAATGGAATCATTATGCATGCCGGATCTCGACTATTTGCTGGATGATTCGGTATCTTGTCCCGAATACCCCTTCACAAAAACATTCGACCAGGCAAAGCATCTTCCTTGCATGGTCATACACACTTCGGGCTCAACAGGAATGCCAAAGCCTGTAGTGTGGACACACTGGCACTTTACTACGTCCGATACACAAAACCATGTTCCCGATATGGACGGACGGCCAAGTATCTGGGGCGGTGTTACTAGCACTGCTAGGCGTGTCTACCCAGGAATACCAGTGTTCCATGGAGCAGGCATCGTTACAGGCATTGTAGAGATAATTTACACAGGCTCAACTATGGTACTCGGGCTTCCTGGGCTACCCACCCCCGATGATCTAGTCCAAATGATCGAGTACGGCCGGATAGATTCCGCTGTATGCTTTCCATTAACGCTAGAAGAAGTCGCTACACGTTCAGACGTCCTCGGTCAACTACACCGACTCAAGCATATAACATTCACAGGCGGTACGTAAGAGAACATCTGTAGCAGTAATGCAAGGCTCATGTATCCCAGGATCATTATCTAAACGCGCAGGCGATATCATTTCGCAACATGCACCCCTCTATAACGTAATGGCTAGCATGGAATGTGCTAGGATAATCCAGCACAAAACAGACCGCGAAGACTGGCAATACATATGCTTCAACGAAGAATGCAACGGCATAGAATGGCGTCCCAAAGGAGACCTGTACGAGCTCGTATTTATTCGAAAAGAAGAATACGCCGACATCCAAGCCGTCTTCAAAACCTTCCCCCGGCTCCAAGAATACCCAACGTCGGATCTATACTCGAAACACCCTACCAAACCACACCACTGGAAATATGAAGGCCGGACTGATGATATGATTGTGCTGCGCAACGGATGGAACTTCAACCCCATGCAACATGAGATGCTCATCAACTCGCATCGTATGGTCCAGCACTGCATGCTGGTGGGCACGGGCAAAGACGTACCGGCAGCCATCGTCGAACTTCACCCACACCTCGTCGCCGAGCCTGAAGCAACACGATTGGCTATGATCGCAGAGATTTGGCCAAAGGTGGAAGAAGCCAATTCCGTCGCCGACACGACTGGTCAGCTGGGTCGAGACTACATAATCTTCGCAAAGAAGGAAAAGCCGTTTGCTATTGGAGGCAAGGGGACTGTGCAGCGCAAAGCGACGCTGGCACGGTATTCTCAAGAAATTGAGGAGCTATACACAGGACTCGGTAAGCAAGGAACACGCCTGTGAGGCTCGATGAAGACATCCGCTTCATATTTGGTTTGAGGGCGGGTTTATAGCTCTGCTTCATTTCTGACCGATGGGTCTTACGAGGAGGTAATTTTTAAGCGTGCGTTCAATTAGTGGGTTCAGGTGGACCAGTTCTCCTTCTCTCGGATATTTTTCCGAGCTGTATTACATCGGGCTACTGGACCCATTGATAGGGTTGGATATCCATCAAGGCGTTGGCAGGGGTGAGTATTTTTCTGTCTTCCATCACGAGGGATCTTACATTACACGAATATACAGCGTCTGCATCCACTTTCTTTACATATCAATTGTCTGATGCGTATACTGCACATTTTCAAATGGAGAAAATTGCACTTCTTTTCTATTTATTACCTTCGGTGTTTGTCGCAAAAGTTATCGCGACTGATTGGTAATCGTAGATGCAGGCCATAACGTTACGACCCATACACAACGTTACGATTCATGACGTTATGACCCATGACGTTACGACCATAACGTGAGCATACACAGGCTCGTTGGCCAGATAAGGCTCTGATATGATTTCTTACATGGGCCTTTGTACACTGTCGGAAAAGCATAACGAGAGGAAAGCATAACGAGAGGGAAACATGTATAAATGTTCCGTCCGCCTCACGACATAACCAATCACACTACCAGAACAGATCTCAATTGACACGCCATTTCTTGAATATATTCATTGCTCAGAACTAGGTACAACGACACACGAACTTCTATCCTCAACATGATCTCTCTATACTCCATCTCCATCCCCCCTCTTCTTCGCGGCCTCCACAACATCTCCGCCATTCTTACCAAAGCCCTCGCCCAAGCCACGTCTACCAACGTAGACCCAAAGACCTACCTCACCTCCCGCCTGCACCCCACCATGCATCCATTCGCCATGCAAATCTTCCTCCTCGTGAAAATGGCTTCCTCCGTCCCACACGACCTCAATCCGTCGCTCCCCTGCCCCTCCCTTCCGTCCCCCACCGACTCCACCACCACCGCCTCCTTCGACGCCCTCTTCGCACTGCTAGACACCATGATCAAGTACCTCGAATCCATCGACCCGGCCGAAATCAACAGCCGCGAAAAGGAAGCGGTGAAATTGACCGTGCCGCGCGCGTGGAACAGGGACATCGTGCGTGTGGAGTACGAGGCGGTCGATTACGTGACGATGCATGCGGCGCCGTATTTCTGGTTCCACGTGAGCGTTGCCTACGGGCTCCTCAGGAAGGAGGGGACGGATCTCGGGAAGGCGGATTTCTTGAACGCGGCGGGGTTGAAGGAGTGGATGGTGGAACCGATGGAGTAAAAAAAAGGAGAGGGGAGAAGAGGAGACGAGAGGGGAATGACCCCCTGATGTCTCACTGGATGCATAACTTTTTACCCTTTTTTGGTCAACGGCTAGATGAAAAGTAGTTTGATTTGGAATCACTGGTGATGGATCAGAGGGGAGGATTTGGTGGCGCGTTCCGTGCTTGTGGCTGACGATGAGGCGGAGCGCGCGGATAACATATTTGGGAAAGGGCAGGAACGATGATGTTTACCCGAGCTGAGGCGATCGCGTTTACAGTGGTCGTATTAGAATTACTCGAATACGAGCTAGCTAACTCTAATCAAACCTTTGTTTGCGAGATACGAGGAATTAGGAGTCGGAAATGTAGGACCGTGAGTTAGGAAGGCTTCACTGTACTCACCGGTGCGACAAGCGAGCTAGCGAATGGCGGCAAGGAGAGCGCGATCGCCTCAGGAAGGTCCAGCGCCCACTCTCCATCCTACTCGCACGAATGTCTCGCATTGCTGCTCTGTTGAGTTCCGAACCAAATCCTCATCCAGTGCAATTTCTCCTTTCGGATACAACACAATGACGGTACTTCCACCGTACAAGAAAGCACCAAGGCACTCTCCTCTGCTTATATCCTTACCAGGCTCGATTCCCTCGTTGTAGCGAATGCTACCGACAAGCATAGCCCCCACTGCCACAATCGCAACGTTCGATCCCGTCGCTTTCCGCTTCACCACCATGACCGACCTCTTGTTCTCGCAGAACACATCCAGGGTACCTTCCTCATTGATGGCCTGGGGGTTGACCGTGTAGTACGTCCCAGGAATATCGATGATGCCAGTAATGGTACCTGAGGTGGGTGCATGCCAGCGGTGGTAGTCTTGGGGCGCGAGCCGCGCAATGTTAATGCTGCCGCCGTCGAACTCGGCAGCCAGCTCATCAGAGCCGAGGAGCTTCGAGAGAGAGAAGCCGAAGCCTTTGATCCAGTACTTAGTCGCCAGATCCACAGTGGGGAATACAGTGAGGCGGCAGTCAGCAGGGCTGGAGACGACGCTGTCGTTGTTTGGTTCGTCAATGGGGCGCGCGTCGGGTTTCAACTGGCGCGCAAAGAACTCGTTGAAAGTGGAGTACTTGGTCGGATCGGGCTCCTGAATCGATGCATCAGACTGCGAATTGGTGGTAGATGGCGTTTCAGCGTGGATTTACCTTGAGTTCCGAAAGCGTGGGTTCCAGATGGAATGATTCGATGAAGGGCTGGATGTGATTTATGCTCTCGGGATCATCATATTGCTTGCCCATTTTTACGCTCTGGGCGCGTAACAGGTCCTGTGTGCGCTTCCAGTGGAGAGCCTTCTCCTGCTCGGACCCGTAGTACAGTAGATGCATTCCCAACTGCCCCACATCAGCATCGTGACGCCCAGGCGCTGCAGAAGCTCAGCTATCACCTACCCGCACGTAGATGCTCATCTCTTCAAACGTCTTCTCGCCGGTCTGCCGGTCCAGCACATAGTTACCCAAATGCCACGCATTTTCGAGTTCCTGAAGTGAACTATAGGGGAATATGGAGCGGGCCCATGCGTGCGAGTGTTCTTTGGCAGCAGACGCATGCAGGTGCACGCTAGGATCTGAGCCGATATTGGGTTTTGCATGATCGGTAATCTTGTCGAGAGCCTTTTCTATTGCATGGAGATGGTCACCGGGTAGTGACACACCGGCTGGTGTTGTAGTAGTCATGAGTGCAGTATGGATGTGTTGGGGAACTCTGTCGACTAGACGTCTAACAGGTTCCATGGTGAGCACTGTTTCTTTATTGTGAGAGCTCACAGCTGCGCAGTGACATCACAGAAAGATCATGGTGGGAGTATCGGCGCTAAAGGTCCTGGGAAAGCTTGTTTCTCCACACGCCACTACACTTTTTCCATTGGTCGCCGCGCCTTTTTGCACCCGCAACCAACTCCGCGGCCAAGTATTTTCAATCAGACTCCGTGACACAACAGCAGCCTGCAAGCCCTTTCTTTCTCCTTCTTAGTAGCTGAATTCTCTCAACATGCCTGCCACGTCTCCGCCCAGGCGCCTCATTCGCTGGTTCCTCCATTGGTAGTAGAGTCTCAGCCCAAGGCAGCCCAAAGCAACCA
>Ga0247757_10001871_pt1 | contig 12410 bp, 7 predicted proteins | sample UWRJL126311R4_FD_180929 | JGI IMG/M metagenome (GOLD analysis project Ga0247757, IMG submission 180929) | Plant litter microbial communities from Arlington Agricultural Research Station in Wisconsin, United States - UWRJ-L126-311R-4 | ecosystem: Environmental > Terrestrial > Plant litter >...
CTCATCGCGGAGCCGTGGGATCTGGGCGAGGGCGGCTACCAGGTTGGCAAGTTCCCGCAGGGCTGGACCGAGTGGAACGGCAAGTACCGCGACGCCGTGCGCCGGTTCTGGAAGGGCGACGAGGGCCTGTGCTCGGAGATCGCCACGCGGCTGAATGGCAGTGCCGACCTCTACGAGCGCAGCCAGCGCCTGCCGACCGCGAGCATCAACTTCGTCACGGCCCACGACGGCTTCACGCTCCACGACCTCGTCAGCTACAACGGCAAGCACAACGAGGCCAACCTCGACGGCAATCGCGACGGCGCCGACGACAACCACTCGTGGAATTGCGGCCACGAGGGCGCGACGGAGGATCCCGCCGTGCTCGAGCTGCGCGAGCGGCAGAAGCGCAACCTCTGGTGCACGCTGCTCTTCGCCCAGGGCGTGCCGATGATCGCCGCGGGCGACGAGCTCAGCCGGACGCAGGGCGGCAACAACAATTCCTACTGCCAGGACAACGAGCTCAGCTGGGTGCGCTGGGATCTCGGCGACCGCGAACGCGGCTTCCTCGAATTCGCCCGCCGGGTGAGCGAGTTTCGCCGCAAGCACCCGAACTTCCGCCGGCGGAGCTATTACGAGGCGCACCGGGCCGATGGCGTGCACGGGGAAAATCTTCAGTGGTATCGGGCGGACGGCCGGAAGATGGAGGAGGCCGACTGGGCGACAGGCTGGATCCGTAACCTCGGCATGTTTCTGCACGGCGACGCGAAGGAGATCCGCGACCCCGAGGGGCGCCAGGTGGAGGACTGGGATTTCCTGCTCATCCTCAATGCCGACCACGAGCGCCGCCCGTTCCGGGTGCCGTTCGACCTGCCGGCGGGCAGCTGGCGGACGATGTTCGACACCGCGCGCCCGGATCTCGAACCCGGCATCGAGAAGCTCGGCTCCCGGCGCCGGCTGACGCTCGAGGCGCGATCCTTCGTGCTGCTGGGCCATGAACGCTGACTGGGTGGCGACCTACCGGTTGCAGCTGCATGCCGGCTTTCCCCTGGCGATGGCGGAGGCGCTGCTGCCTTACCTCGCGCAGCTGGGGATCAGCCACGTCTATCTTTCCCCGTGCCTGCAGGCGATGCCGGCGAGTCCGCACGGCTACGATGTCACCGATCCCACGCGGATCAGCGACGACCTCGGCGGCGAGGCGGCGTGGCGCAGCTTTTGCGCGCAGGCGCGCGCCCACGGCCTCGGCCTGTTGCTGGACATCGTGCCGAACCACATGGCGGCGAGCGCGCCCAACCCTTGGTGGGACGACCTGCTCGCGCACGGACCCTGGAGCCGCTTTGCGGGTTACTTCGACGTGTTTCCGAATGGTTCTCCCCGTCCGGGCCGGCTGCATCTGGCGACCCTCGGCCGGCCCTATGGCGAGGCATTGGCGGCCGGGGAACTGCAGGTCGACCTCGCGGGCGGTCGGCCGCGCCTCACCGGGCCAGGGCAGAGCTGGCCGCTGACGCCGGCGTCGTGGCGGCAGCTGCTGCCGGCGGAGAGCGCCGCCGACCCGTTTTTTCTCCAGCTCGAGGAACTGCGCCAGCGGGAGGTGCCGGCGGCAACGGACCAGGCCGCGTACGCCGCGGCCGTCCGGGCCGTGGCCGCGCAATGGGCCGAGCTCGCAACCGCACCGCCGGTGAAGGAGCGGGTCGCCGCGCTCAATCGCGATCCCGCGCGCCTGCACGAGCTGCTCGAGGCGCAATGGTACGCCCTGCACGTCTGGAAGCTCGAGGGCGAGGTCAGCAACTACCGCCGCTTCTTCGATGTCGGCGGCCTGGTCGGCCTGCGGGTGGAAGACGAGGCGGTCTTCGCCGCCAGCCACGCGCGCATCGCCGCGCTCTGCCGCGATGGCGATGTGCAGGGGCTGCGGGTGGACCACCCCGACGGCCTGCGTGCGCCCGGCACCTATTTTACCCGCCTGCGCGGCCTGCTGCCGTCGGGTCGGATTTATGCGGAGAAGATCCTCGAGGCCGACGAGAAGCTGCGCGAGGACTGGCCGGTCGAGGGCACCGTGGGCTACGACTTCCTCGCGAAGGCCAACCTCCTGTGGATGGACGCGCGGAAATCGGACGAGCTCTCCGCGATCTACGCGGACTACACCGGGCACACGGTCAACCTCTCGCGCGTCGTGCGGGAGAAGAAGGCCGCGATCCTCACCGGCCTGTTCGGCGCCGACCTGGACCGCCTCACCGCGCTCGCGCTCGAAATCGCGCGGAGCTCCTGGCAGACGCGCGACCTCAGCCGGCAGCACCTCCAGCAGGCCCTCGCCGAGCTCACGGTGCTGCTGCCGGTCTACCGCACGTACCGCGGGGCGGGCGGTCCGGACGCGGCGGACCGGGCCGCGCTCGGCGGCTTGCTGCGGCAGGCGCAGGCGCGGCTCCCGGGCGTGCCGGCCGCGGTGTTTGCGTTCCTCGAACGGCTCATGCTGCGGGATGCGGCGGGCGCCGCGGCGGAGGAATTCATCGCCCGCTGGCAGCAGCTCACGCCCGCCGTGACGGCGAAGGGCGTGGAGGACACCACGTTTTATTGCTACGACCGGCTGGTGGCGTGCAACGAGGTGGGCGCGCAGGCCTCGCTGCTCGGCATTTCCTCCGAGAAATTCCACGAGTTCTGTCACCACCTCGCGGAGCGGTGGCCGGAAACCCTGCTGGCGACCTCCACCCACGACACGAAGCGGAGCGAGGATGTGCGGACGCGCATTTGCGTGCTCACCGAGGACCTCGAGCGCTGGGGCCCGGCGTTGGCGGAATGGACGGCGATGAACCGTCCGGCCTGGAAGGGCCGCGCGCCCGACCCGCATGCGGAATATCTCCTCTACCAGACGCTCGTCGGCGCCTGGCCGATCGATTTCGACCGGACCTGGAACTACCTGCTCAAGGCCTGCCGCGAGGCGAAGATCCACACCTCGTGGCGGGAGCCGAACGCGGCCTACGAACAGTCCCTGCGCGATTTCCTGGCGGAGATTCACGCCTCGGAAAAATTCCGCGCCAGTCTCGTCCGTTATGTCGAACCCCTCGTCCGGCCCGGCCGGATCAACAGCCTCGCGCAGACCCTCCTGAAACTCACGGCGCCCGGCGTGCCGGATTTCTACCAGGGCAGCGAGCTGTGGGACCTGAGCCTCGTGGACCCGGACAACCGGCGGCCGGTCGACTTTGCTGTGCGCCGCGCGCAAATGGCGCACCTGGAGGAGATGACGGCGGACGGGGCGCTGCAGGACTGGGACATCGGCCTGCCCAAGATGTGGCTGATCCACAAAACGCTCGCGTTGCGCCGGGCGCATCCCGAGTGGTTTGCGCGCGGCAGCTCCTACCAGCCCGTGACCGCCGCCGGCGCGCGCCTCGGGCACGTGCTCGGCTTCATCCGCGGCGGGCGGGCGCTGACGCTGGTGCCGCGCTTCACGCACACCCTCCGCGGCGACTGGGGCGACACGCGGGTCGCGCTGCCGGCCGGCGAGTGGCGGCACGTATTTGCGGACGAACGCTTTTCCGGCGAGGTCTCGCCCAATACGCTCTTTCACGCGTTTCCCGTCGCCCTGCTCGTGCTGCAGCCGTGAACGGGAAACCTGCCACTCAGGACTTGTTGAGCGGATAGGACTTCAGGAGCTTCAGCAGCACGGCGTTGGTCCAGCCGAAGCCATCCTGCGTCGGATACTCGCCGCCGCCGGCGGGGAGGGCGAGGTCCACCACGTTGTATTTCTCCATCAGGCGCGCGGTGCGCGTGAAGACGCCGACGTTGAGATTGATCCAGCGCTGCGCGATCTCGGCCGCGAGCTCGTTGTGCCCGTAGTTGAGCAGGCCGGCGATCGCCAGCCACTGCAGCGGCGCCCAGCCATTGGGCGCGTCCCACTGCTCGCCGCTCCGCGTCAGCGTCGTCTGCAGCCCGCCGGCCTGGAGGAAGCGCTCCCGCAGCACTGCCGCCACGGCGTCGGCCTGCGCCGGGGTGGCGCAGCGCACGAACAGCGGCACCACCGCCGCCAGCGTGTAGTGCGGGCTCCACAGTCCCGTGGGGAGATGGTGGTCGAAGAAAAATCCCTCGGCCACCGACCAGCAGTAACGGTGGATGAGCTGCTCCCGCTCGACGGCGGCGGCGGCGATCCGCTCGGCCGCGGCGGTGTCCCCCGCGGCCGACCGGGCCTTGGCCAGCGTGCGCTCGAGGTGGAGCAGGAAGCAGTTGAGGTCGACCGGGATGAATTCAGTGGTGCGCGTGTGGGCGAGCGTCTCGCCGCCCATGAACCAGCGGCTGCTGAAGTCCCAGCCGCTTTCGGTCGCCGAGCGCAGGTTGCGGAAGAGCGCCGCCGGCTCCTGCGGGGAATGGCGGCTGAGTTCCTCATCGTTGGCGAACGACTCCAGGCGCGGGCAGTCGACCTCGTCGTAGTAGCGGTGGAGCGTCCCGCCGTCCGGCATCGCCACGGCATGGCGGGTGCCGCGCGTGTGGTCGTTCCAGTAGTCCAGTTCGGCCTGCAAGGCGGGCAGGTAGCGCTCCAGCGCGGTGGGGCCCTCGACCTGCAGGACGAAATCGACCATCAGCGCGAGCACCGGCGGCTGTGAACGCGTCAGGTAATAGGACCGATTGCCGTTCGGGATCAGCCCGTAGCGCCGGATGAGATCGGCGAGGTTGTCGGTGATCGAGCGCACGAGATCCTCCCGGCCGTGCTCGCGCAGCCCGAGCAGGATGAAATACGAGTCCCAGTAATACACTTCGCGGAAACGTCCGCCCGGGATGAGATAGGGGTGGGCGAGGGCGAGGAGCGACGACCCGCTCACCGGCACGTCGGGTTCGCGGCGCAGCACGTCCCAGGTGTGGGCCAGGTGGTGCTCGACGCTTTCGGCGGTGCTGGCGGTCACCGAAATGGCGTGCGGCACAAGGAAGTGTTCCTGCACAAACGCGCCGAGGTCGAAGCCCGCTTCCTGCCGGGCGCGGTGGTACTGGGCGAGGATCTGCGCCGGTTCCTGCTTCGGCACGCAGTCGACAAAGGTCTTCTGGTCGGCGAAGAGGCCGCCGCGCTGCACCGCGAGGAACAGATCGCCATAGATCGCAGCGGGATCGGCGGGCAGCACCGGGTGTTCCCCCTCGGGAGTGACGAAACGGACTTCGGAGGGGAGAGTCATGATTCGGCGTAGGAAAGAGACCGCCCCGGCGCGGCCGGGTTCGGGGGAAAGATGGTGTGCCGCTGGCGCTAACTCCGACACACCCCGCCCTGCGGGCACCCCTCTTGATAGAGGGGACTTCGGCTGCGCAGGTTTGGATCCCCTCTATCAAGAGGGGTGGCGCGCAGCGCCGGGGTGTGACGGATCCCCTAATCGTGCGGGGCGTCCACGTCGACCAGCCGCGGCTTCCGCACGGCGCGCTTTGTTTTCAGCTGCTGGCGGCGCGGGCGGACCGGCTTCGCGAGCGGCGGGAGCCGCACCGTGCGGCCGGTGGCGTCCGACTCGAAGATGGCGTCGATCACGCGCAAGTCAGCGAGGCCCTCGAGCCCCGACGCTTCCGGCTCACGCTTCTTCAGGATGCATTCCGAAAAGGCCTCGATCTCGCCGCCGAACTGGTCGTTGCGGGGGAAGGTTTTCTCCTCGGTGCGTTCGCCGATCGTCACCACCTGGCGGAGGCTTTCGCTGTATTCGAAGGCCGGTTCGAGCACGACGCGGCCCTTGGTGCCCGCGAACTCGTAGCGGGCGGCTTCGGCGGCGCCGAAGCTCACGACGAACGAGGCGAGGCGCCCCTCCGGGAAGCGCAGGAGGACGGCCGCGCTTTCCTCGACCTCGTCGAAGCGCGGATCCTTGCTGCGCGCAAGCATGGCCGAGACCGCGAGCGGCTCAGCGCCCATCAGGTAGCGGGCGGCGTTGGCAGTAGATGCCGATGTCGTAGACCGGCCCGCCGCCGCGCTCGTAGCTGAGCCGGATGTTGTCCGGGTCCGTCACCTGGTAGCTGAAGCTGGAGTTGAAGTAGCGCGGTTCGCCGAGCTTGCCGGAGCGGACGAGTTCGATCGTCGCGAGGTTGGCGGCCTCGAAATGCAGCCGGTAGGCAGTCATCAGTTTCACGCGGTTGGCCTTCGCGGCGTCGATGATGCGCCGCGCCTCGCGGGCGTTCAGCGCGAGGGGCTTCTCGCACAGGAGGTGTTTGCCCGCCTCGGCGCCCCGCACGGCGCAGTCGCAGTGCTGGTCGTTGGGCAGCGCGATGTAGAGGGCGTCCACCGCGGGGTCGGCGAGGCATTCCTCGAACTGATCGTACATGAACTGGCCGGGGACGTCGTAGCGTCGCGCCAGCGTTTGCAGCTTCCTGCGGTCGCCCGACACGAGCGCGGCCAGGTGCGAATTTTTCGCCGACGCGAAGCCCGGCAGCACCGCCACCTGGGCGATGTGGCCGAGGCCGACCACGGCGTAGCCCACCCGGCGCGCGGGTTGGCCGGGGGTTTCCTTGGCGGGCGCGGGGGCGGCGGCGGCCGGCGCCGCGGGGGCGGCCTCGAGGGTGGAGTCCAGGGCGGTGTCGATTTTCATGGCGGGAGCAGGGAAGCGTGGAAGGAAAAGGGAGTGCTTTCGCCGCCGGAGCGGCGAAAGCATGGCGGAAGGGCGGCGCGAGGAATTACTCGCGGCGCCGGCTGCTGGTCGAACGGCTGCGGGAGCCGGACTGGGACTGGCGTCCGCCGGTGAACTCGCGCTCGCGCGAGCCGCGGCCGGAGTAGAAGCGATCCTCATCGCTCCAGGAGCGCTCGTCACCGCGGGCGGATCCCTGGTAGCCGCGATCCTCGTCTTCGTAACCCTCTTCGCGGCGGTAGTTGCCGACGTCGCGATCGCGGTCCGCGGAGGAGTAGTCCTCGCGGCCGCCCTGCGAACGGTAACCGCGGTTTTCCTGGTCGTAGCCGGTGTCGCGCCCCCAGTCCCCACGGGAGGACGACGGGTAGTCGCGGGAGCGTTCGCTCATGTCCCAGTCGCCGCGGTCGCTTTCGCGAGGCGCGGAGCGATAGCCGCCCTCGCTGCCGTAGTTGCGGTCGCGGAACTGATCCTCGCTGTAGCTGCGCGAGGGGCGGATGTTATCGCGATTCTCGTAGCCCTGGTCACCGCGGGGCCGGCCGTAGTAGCTGTCGACCTCCCGGGTGAAACGGCGTTCATCCCGTTCCGGACCCTGCGAAGGGCCGGAGCTCGAGCGTCCGCCGCGCGAGGCGATTTCGCGCCGGCGCTCCGGATCCATCGCGGCGAAACCGCGACCGGGGCCGCCTTGCCCGGAATAGGCCGGGCGATCGCGTCCGTGGTCGTAGTCGCGGGCCGCGAACGAGCGCTCGCCCCGCTGGGACTCGCCGTAGGCGCCTTGGGACTGGGAGAAGTTCCAGTCCTGGTTGTTGTCCTGCCGGCCGCTGCGGCCGCGGGACTGGGCGCCGCCGCGGGAGCGGTTGCCTTCCGCCAGCGTCGAGTCGCGCTGGCTCGAGGCCGACTGTCGGAACTGGTTGCCGGAACTGTTGCGCGACCGGCTGGTGCCGGACTGCTGGCCGCTGCTCCGTCGCTGAGTGGTCTGTGATTTCCGTGGCATGGGTATATCCTTTTTTCCCCGAATATTCGGTTGAGGATGAGGCCGTGGCCCCGGGGTGTTCGGGTCAGCCGCGGGGCAGGGTGACGACCTCAAGATTATGCCGTCATCTATAACCGCCCCGCGACGCCGCGGGTATCGGGCGCAGTCTGGACCGCCCTCCCCGATATTCCCCCATGAGTGTGCGCGGCGCTGCCAGAAAGGAGAAAAATCGCGCCAATTGCCGCCTTCGGCCGCGCGCCGCGTCGGCGTGCGAGTGACCGACGGGTACCAACGCAAACGCGCGGCTCACGTTCCTCCCGGTTCGGGACAGAAGCGATGAGCCGCGCGAAAAGACGGAATAACCCGACTCAGTCGGATTGCCGGCAGCTGCGGGAAACCAGGATGCCGATCAGCGCGCCCACGCCCGCGGCGACGCCGACGGCATAGTACGGATTGTCGCGGATCAGGGTGTCGGCCTGCTTGGCGCGGCGGACGGTTTCGGAGCGGATGTTGCTGAAAGAGAAACCGCTCTTCTTGACGGCGGCGCGCAGGCGTTCGCGGAGCTCGACGAATTTTTCGCCGGCCTCGCCGGTCGTGTCGCTCAGGGCCTGTTCGGCTTCGTGCAGGAGTTCCTTGAGGTCCTGGGTGGTATCTTCGGTGGTCTGGGTTTTGACGGACATGGTGTTTTTGGAATTGAGGGTTGGAGGGAGGGGAGGGGATGGCGCGGCCCATGCCCGGCGGCAGGAGGCGCGCGGAGACGGCGCGGGGCGCGGCGCCTTAGTGGGAGCGGCGCAGGAACGTGCCCCAGCCGCCGACCACGATGGCTACGACGCCGCCGATGACGAGGTAGACGCTCTTGTCGGTCGGGGTGCCGGTGACGGCTTCCTTGGTTTGCGAAACGATCGAGTCGCCGGCATTCAGCCCGTAGATCAACAGGATGACACCGGCGATGAAGATGGCGATGGAGAGGGGCTTGTTCATGCCGGAACAATAGGCGCCCGGCGGCCCCGTCCCCATGGGGCGTGAACCCCAAGCTCCGGAAGATTGCAGCCCATGGCCCGACCCGGTCGGCGAACGGCGAAGGGCGTTTTCGCGCAATGGGATGCGCCACCCAAAACCCGCTATGGGGTATATACCTATTTTTATGCATCCCCTTGGTGACTCTCGACTTTTGGAAGCATTGAGCGCCTTATTTTTCCGAGCTTCGCCGGGTTTTCCCGGCGGGGCAGAGCCCAGCATTTTCCGTTGGAAAACACTCCCGCTCCTGCGGGCGTCGAAACTCCCTCCCGCCTCCAATGAATTCCGTCAAATCGAGCCCGCGGACCAGCAACGCTGCAAAGAATGGCACTCACCGTCGCCCGGACGACGACGATTTCAAATACCACCTCCTCGCCACGCTGCGCGAATTGCGGGACGGCCGTTTCGACACGCGCCTCTCCGTGCACTGGTCGGGCGTCGATGCCGAGATCGCCGAGGCGCTCAACGTGATCTGCGCGCGCATGGACCGGTTCAACACGAACCTCCTGCGCCTGCGCCGCCAGGTCGGCGAGGAAGGCCGCATCAACGAGCGCATGCCTGCCGGCGACGCCGTCGGCCACTGGGCCGATCGCGTCGAGGCCATCAACGCGCTCGTCGACGAACTTTCGCAGCCGACGGTGGAAATGGGCCGCGTCATCGGCGCGGTGGCGAAGGGCGACCTCATGCAGTCGATGCCGCTCGAACTCGGCGGCCGGCCGCTCCGCGGCGAGTATCTCCGCACCGCCAAGCTGGTGAACGGCATGGTCGGCCAGCTCGAGGCGTTCTCCGTCGAGGTTATCCGCGTGGCGCGCGAGGTCGGCACCGAGGGCAAGCTCGGCGGCCAGGCCAAGGTGAAGGGCGTGTCGGGCGTCTGGAAGGAACTGACCGAATCGGTGAACCAGATGGCCGGCAACCTCACCGCCCAGGTGCGCAACATCGCCGAGGTGACCATCGCGGTGGCCAACGGCGACTTGTCGAAGAAGATCACGGTCGACGTGCGCGGCGAGATTTTGCAGCTGAAGGAGGCGATCAACGTCATGGTGGACCAGCTCCGCTCCTTCGCCGCCGAGGTGACGCGCGTGGCGCGCGAGGTCGGTACCGAGGGGAAGCTCGGCGGCCAGGCGGTCGTGCCCGGCGTGGCCGGCACCTGGAAGGATCTCACCGACTCGGTGAACGCCATGGCGAACAACCTCACCGGCCAGGTGCGCAACATTGCCGACGTGACCACCGCCGTCGCGCGCGGTGACCTTTCGCGCACGATCACGGTCGACGTGAAGGGCGAGATTCTCGAGCTGAAGAACACGATCAACACGATGGTCGACCAGCTCAACGGCTTCGCCTCGGAAGTGTCGCGCGTGGCGCGCGAGGTCGGCACCGAGGGCAAGCTCGGCGGCCAGGCGCAGGTGCCGGGTGTGGCCGGCACGTGGAAGGATCTCACCGACAACGTCAACCTGATGGCGAACAACCTCACCGGCCAGGTGCGCAACATCGCCGACGTGACGACCGCGGTGGCGAAGGGCGACTTGTCGCGCAAGATCACGGTCGACGTGAAGGGCGAAATTCTCGAGCTGAAGGAAACCATCAACACGATGGTGGACCAGCTGAACGGCTTCGCCTCGGAAGTGTCGCGCGTGGCGCGCGAGGTCGGTACCGACGGCAATCTCGGCGGCCAGGCCGTGGTGCCCGGCGTGGCCGGCACGTGGAAGGATCTCACCGACTCGGTGAACGCCATGGCGAACAACCTCACGGGCCAGGTGCGTAACATCGCGGACGTGACGACCGCGGTGGCGAAGGGCGACTTGTCGCGCAAGATCACGGTAGACGTGAAGGGCGAAATTCTCGAGCTGAAGAACACCATCAACACCATGGTGGACCAGCTCAACGGCTTTGCCTCGGAAGTCTCGCGCGTGGCGCGCGAGGTCGGTTCCGAGGGTAACCTCGGCGGCCAGGCGCAGGTGCCCGGCGTGGCCGGCACGTGGAAGGATCTCACCGACAACGTGAATTCGATGGCGAACAACCTGACGACGCAGGTGCGCAACATTGCCGACGTGACCACGGCGGTGGCGAAGGGCGATCTCTCGCTCAAGATCACCGTGGACGTGAAGGGCGAGATCCTCGAGTTGAAGAACACCATCAACACGATGGTGGACCAGCTCAACGGCTTCGCCTCGGAAGTGTCGCGCGTGGCGCGCGAGGTCGGTTCCGAGGGCAAGCTGGGCGGCCAGGCGCAGGTGCCCGGCGTGGCCGGCACGTGGAAGGATCTCACCGATAACGTGAATTCCATGGCCAACTCGCTCACGGGCCAGGTGCGCAACATCGCCGACGTGACCACGGCGGTGGCGAAGGGCGACTTGTCGCGCAAGATCACGGTCGACGTGCGCGGTGAAATTCTCGAGCTGAAGAACACCATCAACACGATGGTGGACCAGCTCAACGGTTTCGCCTCGGAAGTGTCGCGCGTGGCGCGCGAGGTCGGCTCCGAGGGCAAGCTGGGCGGCCAGGCGCAGGTGTCCGGCGTGGCCGGCACGTGGAAGGATCTCACCGACAACGTGAATTCCATGGCCAACTCGCTCACGGGCCAGGTGCGCAACATTGCGGACGTGACGACCGCGGTGGCGCGCGGCGACTTGTCGCGCAAGATCACGGTCGACGTGAAGGGCGAGATCCTGCAGCTGAAGGAAACCATCAACACGATGGTCGACCAGCTGAACTCCTTTGCCTCCGAGGTGACGCGCGTGGCGCGCGAAGTCGGTACCGAGGGCAAACTGGGTGGCCAGGCGCAGGTGCCCGGCGTGGCCGGCACGTGGAAGGATCTCACCGACAACGTGAATTCGATGGCAAACAACCTGACCGGCCAGGTGCGCAACATCGCGGACGTGACGACGGCGGTGGCGAAGGGCGACTTGTCCCGCAAGATCACGGTCGACGTGAAGGGCGAGATCCTCGAGCTGAAGAACACCATCAACACCATGGTGGACCAGCTCCGGTCCTTCGCCTCGGAAGTGTCGCGCGTGGCACGCGAGGTCGGCACCGAGGGCAAGCTGGGCGGCCAGGCGCAGGTGCCCGGCGTGGCCGGCACGTGGAAGGATCTCACCGACTCCGTCAACGTCATGGGCGCCAACCTGACCGACCAGGTGCGCGGCATCGTGAAGGTCGTGACCGCGGTGGCCGACGGCAACCTGCGCCAGAAGCTGACCGTCGAGGCGAAGGGCGAGGTCGCCGCGCTCGCGGAAACGATCAACAGCATGACCGACACCCTGGCGACGTTCGCGGAGCAGGTGACCAACGTGGCGCGCGAGGTCGGTGTCGAAGGCCGCCTCGGCGGCCAGGCGCACGTGCCCGGCGCGGCCGGCACGTGGAAGGATCTCACCGGCAACGTCAACCTGCTCGCCGCCAACCTGACGACCCAGGTGCGCGCCATCGCCGAGGTGGCCACGGCCGTGACGAAGGGCGACCTGACGCGCTCCATCCAGGTCGACGCGCGCGGCGAGGTGTCCGAGCTCAAGGACAACATCAACACGATGATCTACAACCTCCGCGTGACGACGGAGACCAACCAGGAGCAGGACTGGCTGAAGACCAACCTCGCCAAGTTCACGCGCATGCTGCAGGGCCAGCGCGACCTCTTCACCGTCGGCCGGACGCTGCTCTCGGAGCTGGCGCCGCTGGTCGACGCCCAGCAGGGCACGATCTACCAGATGGAACTCGACGAGGACCGCCAGCCGGTGCTCCGGTTGCTCGCCAGCTACGCGCCCCAGCCAGGCCAGCCCGTGCAGATCCCGGTGGGCCAGGGCCTCGTGGGCCAGTGCGCGCTGGAGAAGCAGCGCATCCTGCTCAACCAGGTGCCGACCCACTACACGCGGATCAACTCCAGC
>Ga0247757_10001872_pt1 | contig 12408 bp, 14 predicted proteins | sample UWRJL126311R4_FD_180929 | JGI IMG/M metagenome (GOLD analysis project Ga0247757, IMG submission 180929) | Plant litter microbial communities from Arlington Agricultural Research Station in Wisconsin, United States - UWRJ-L126-311R-4 | ecosystem: Environmental > Terrestrial > Plant litter >...
GGCCTTGTCTATTGTCGATTCATTTATGGGGCGCATCCTGGGTAATATCGGCAGCATGTCCAAGATAATGGATGCCGAGACGGTAGTAGTTGGTATGCAGCCTGCTGTTGCCATCACACTGATTGAACTGGGTCTCGAACTCAAAGGTGTCTCTACTGCCCTTAATGTTGAAAAGGGAATGGAGCTGCTTCGCGCAAAAGTCGGTTCGTACAATGAATCTGAAATCACCGACGATGAAGACAGTGCAGAATAAAGACACAATACATATTGCCAGAGAGCAGGATGTGGTTCTTTTCAGGAACCGTGTCAAAGAATTTGCTGTCAAGATCGGAATGGGGCTGGTCAATCAAACCAAACTCATCACGGCTGCCAGTGAGCTGGTACGTAATATGCTCAAATACGGGGGAGGCGGCCAGGTATTGATCGAAACGGTGACAGAAGAACGGAATACAGGGATACGCTTGTCTTTTAAGGATGAAGGCCCGGGTATCAAAGATATTGACATGGCCATGAAAGACGGCTTCTCTACCGGCAAAAGCCTGGGGCTGGGATTACCCGGAACCAAAAGACTGGTCAACGAGTTTGCCATACAAAGCGCACCGGGAGCAGGCACAACGGTATCGATATTGAAATGGAAGATGGGGTAAGGCTTTAGTTAATTACCATACACGTTAATACAATCATTTTTTAGACAAAACCAATATTCGACTATGAAAACAGATGTAGCCAAACTGTTCCAAAAAAAAAGACGGCAGATCCTGGAATATTGGATGACCAAACAACTTGCCGATGAGAGTTTGCGTGAGGACCTGATGAGTAATGATGATCTCAGGGAACAATCCAATGAATTGCTCGACGCGTTGATAGAAAGCATCACGGGTGAGAATATCTCCGATACGGCAACTGCCGAACTGGAAAATGTGAAGGAGATATTGTCCGGTATTTCCATTTCCCGCGCCAGGCAGGGTTTTTCACCAAGGGAAACAGGAATGTATGTATTCAGCCTGAAAGATTCGCTTATCCATATTTTACGCGAAGAACTCAAGGGTTCTCCGGATGAACTATACCAGGCTTCCATGAAAGTAAACAGGTTGATGGATGGACTGGCGGTGGTTACATTTGAAACTTTTATCAAAGGCAGGGAAGAAGTGATCCTGCGGCAGACCGATGAGATCACCGAGATCTCAACACCGGTGATCCGTGTATGGGACGGCATACTTGCGCTGCCCATCATCGGCACCCTCGACAGCGCGCGCACGCAGGTAGTGATGGAAAACCTGTTACAGGAAATTGTGGAGAGCGGCAGTACGATCGCCATCCTTGATATTTCAGGCGTGCCCGCAGTTGATTCGCTGGTGGCGCAACACCTGATCAAAACCGTTTCCGCCACACGGCTTATGGGTGCCGAATGCATCATCAGCGGCATACGGCCGGAGATCGCACAAACAGTTGTTCATCTCGGGATCGATCTTTCCAATATTATAACAAAGGCAACGCTGGCACATGCACTGAAATTTGCTTTCAGTACAATGCGGCTGAGTGTTAACCGAATCGCTAAAGAAAAAACTGCTGAATAATGGACCGGATACCGATTTTACGGATGGGACAGTTTTTGCTTGTTACCATCCAGATAGACCTGTATGACCGTCTTGCCACCAACCTGGAATCGGATCTTGTACAGATGGTGAATAAGACCGGCGCGCGGGGTGTGCTGATCGATATTTCCGCACTTTCCATTGTTGATTCGTTTATGGGACGTATACTCGGTAATATCGGCAGTATGTCTCATATCATGGACGCAGAAACAGTTGTGGTAGGCATGCAGCCGGCTGTGGCCATCACGCTGATCGAACTCGGCCTCGAACTGAAAGGTGTACACACTGCCCTCAATGTTGAGAAAGGCATGGCGCTGCTCATTGAAAAGATAGGTTCACAAGAAGATCAATCTGCCGACGATGAAGATAGTCCTGAGTAAAGACCAGATGCAGATTGAAAAAGAGTATGATGTGGTCCCTTTCAGGAACCGGGTGAAAGAGTATGCAGTAAAGATAGGATTGAGTCTTGTTAACCAGACCAAACTGATCACCGCAGCCAGTGAGTTGGTTCGTAATATGCTCAAATACGGTGGCGGCGGCATGGTTACCATCGAGGTGATTTCTGAAGGAAGGGACAATGGCATCCGGCTGGTATTTAAAGACAGCGGACCTGGAATACCCAATGTTGCGCAGGCAATGAAAGACGGGTTCACAACCGGCAAGAGCCTGGGCATTGGTCTTCCGGGCGCCAAAAGATTGGTGAATGAATTTGACATTAAAAGTGTCGTTGGAGAAGGTACCACAGTTTCAATCATTAAATGGAAGAATGGTTAGTGCAATTCATACTGCTTTCAAAGCAGACGACAGAAGTTATTTTTCCATTCTCAAAAAAGAAATTCATGCAAAGGCTGTAGCGGCTGAATTTACTGAACGGAAAGTGGGAGAGATAGATATCATCGTTGCAGAACTGGTTTCGAACCTGGTACGGCATGGCGGTGGCGGACAGCTCTTTGTCAAACTCGTAGAAGAAGCAGGCATACAGGGCATCGAGCTCATCTCTGTAGACAGCGGCGCCGGCATCAGTGATGTGAACCGCATGATGGAGGATGGCATGTCTACCAAAAACTCGCTGGGGCAGGGACTTGGTGCGATCAAAAGATTGTCGCAGGTGTTCCAGGTCTATTCGCAGCGCGGATGGGGAACCATTGTGCTGGTGCGTGTGTTTAATGATGAGCTGCCTGCTTTCCGCAAACCGCCCAAAGCAGAGATCAGGTCCTTTGTGGCGCCCAAACCCGGCGAAGAATATTGCGGCGACAGATTTGTTGCTGTTACCACCCCGCAATATATCAAACTGTTTCTTGGTGATGGACTCGGTCATGGCCCGGAAGCAGAAAAAGCGGTGACTATGGCCTGTGATGCCTTCCTGAAATTTACCGATCCCGACCCCGTTGAAATAATCCGCTATATAAACAGTGAAGTGAAAAAGTCAAGAGGCCTCGTTGGTACAACAGCCATTTTCGATATCAAAGAAGCCAAATGGAGGATCTGTGGTGTGGGCAATATCAGTACAAGGATCTATAACGGTGCGGTGCCGAAAAACCATCTCTCTTACAACGGCATCATCGGATTGAATGTTCCTAATACATTGAACGCACAGGAATCAGCTTATGAGAAGGGACAATTGCTCATGATGTGCAGCGATGGGTTAAAATCGCGCTGGGACCTGTTGAAATTTCCATCGGTGCTGCGATACGATTATTCCGTGTTGCTGGCTGCCATGATCAAGGATTTTGCACGGTATACAGATGATATGTCAGTGATGGCATGTAAAATAAACTAACATGCAGGAGATTGCAAAGGTTACACTCGAAAATGAACTCGACCTCATCCTGGCGCATAAACGCACGATGAAGCTGGCTGAGCTTGCGTGCCTGTCGCTATCGGCACAGACTACTTTTGCCACAGCGGTATCAGAAGTTTCCAGGAGTATTATCGACGGTAAACACAAAGGCTATATCACGCTCTCCGTAGAAACGGATGCTAATGAAACATACATAGTGGCCAGTTTACGCGATGGCCGCCTGCACGATGCAAACTCGCTCGAAGGGCTTTCCTATGCAAAAAGACTGGTCAATAAATATCAATTGGTTGTCAACAGGAATGAAACGGTTGTGCAGCTGTATTATTTTATAGCGCCTCCTTTCCGGATCGATATCCTGAAACTGGATGAATGGAGAAACATCTTTCGCAACGAACCTCCTATTTCTCCTTATGAAGAACTGAAACGTAAAAATGAGCAGTTACAGGATCTGTCTGAAAAGATCCAGAAAAGCGAAGGGCAGTACCGTACTTTAACAAACTCATTGCCACTGATCATTTTTTCGCTCGATTTCAATGGCAAGCTGTTATATGCCAACGACTGGTTGCTCCGGTTTACCGGCGAAACACTTCATACGCTGAATGCGGGCGGCTGGGAGAAAGTGGTTCACCCGAACGATATACAGGCTTTTATGCACTTACTTGAATCAAAAGTGCCAGCCAGCTCATCAGCCATACAAACACAGGTACGTTTGCGGCATAAGATCAACGATGTGTATCTCTGGCACCAGATCTCGTTGTCGGCCTTTGTGAATGAAAAAAACGAACCGCAGTACTGGATCGGGTACGTGGTAGACATACACGCGCAAAAAGTATACGAGGAAACCCTGAAGGATAATTTTGAACTGAAAGAAACCCAGGCCAGGCTACAGGAGAACCAGCACGAGATGGAAAACATCATCGGTGAATTGAACCGCAGCAACCAGGAACTGGAACAGTTTGCCTATATCGCTTCACATGACCTGCAGGAGCCTGTAAGAAAGCTGTTGTTTTACAGCGATGCGCTCCAGAAAAAATACAGCGCTGCCATCGATGAAACAGGCCGTGGCTACTTCAAGAACATGCGGGACTCGGCGATGCGGATGCGCACCATGATACTTGATCTGCTTTCTTTTTCACAGGTCAACAAAGCGCAGATCCAGCTCAGCGAAACAGACCTGAATGAAGTGGTCGCTATAGCTTTGCAGGACCTTGACGTGCTGATCAAAGAGCATGCTGCCGTGGTAAACACATCTACGCTTCCTGTGATCATGGGCGACAGCCGGATGATGCGACAGCTTTTTGAGAACCTGATCTGCAATGCCGTTAAGTTCCACCAGCCAGGTGTGATGCCAGATATTTCCATTTCATGCGCTGTTAAAAACGATAAGTATGAGATCGCTGTAGCTGATAACGGTATTGGGTTTGACGAAAAGTACCTCGAGCAGATGTTTCATCTTTTTCAACGGCTGCATAGCAGGGATCAATATGAAGGCACAGGTCTTGGTCTCGCCATTTGCAGGAAGATCGTAGAACTTCACAAGGGCACGATATGGGCCAGCTCCACAGAAGGAGTGGGCTCTGTTTTTTATATTACCATACCGGTGGGTACAAAAAATGCGGTAGATGAGCTTATATAAGATCATGATGATCGACGACGATGAAGAGGATCAATGGATCATTCGCGAAGCGCTCAAAGCGTTTGATATCGGCGATATAGCCACCTATGTCTCCAACGGAAAAGACGCGCTTTCGCGTCTTGACAGTGATTATTCAAAGGAACAGCATTTGCCCAGGCTGATCGTTCTTGATCTCAACATGCCACTGATGAATGGAACAGCTACGCTGGGCAAACTCAAAGCAGACCAGCGGTTCCGAAATATACCCGTTGTGATCTACTCAACTTCGATCAACCCGTTTGAAAAAGACAAGTGTATGCAATTGGGAGCCCAGATCTATATCACCAAACCCATCTCTATCGAAGAAAGCATGCGTACCGTGGAAATTTTTCTTTCCTTCTGCCGGTAACCTTTCAGCCTGCATTTATGGGGTTTGCGATGGAACAGTAATTGCAGGTAGGCAGGTATGGCAGCTCGTAAACATACTTTCTGGTTTCGTAATTCATTGAGTATTGTTTTGATCAGCCTGCTGCTGTTGTTCCTGGCAGGGCAGGTGTGGACCGGCTTTCACCAGAAAAACGAAGAATTACGCGAACATGGCCATGCGCCGCTTTCGCTGACGCAATACCTGAACAGCGGTCATTTTTACCAGGCCACTTTCGAAAACTGGGAAAGCGAATTCCTGCAGATGGCGATCTATGTATTACTGACCGTTTCGCTGCGGCAAAAAGGATCTTCCGAATCCAAATCACTCACTAAAAAAGAACCGGTAGACCGCGAGCCTGTACCACACAGACGGGCGCCCTGGGCGGTAAACAAAGGTGGTGTATGGCTCAAACTCTACCAGCATTCTCTCTCCATTGCTTTCGGTATACTCTTCCTGATCAGTTTTATACTACATTTCTGCGGTTCGCTGCGCGAAGAGAACGAAGAACTGGTATTGAAAGGACAAGCTCCACAACGCTGGACCGAATACATTACTGGCTCGCGGTTCTGGTTTGAATCTTTCCAGAACTGGCAAAGCGAATTCCTCGCCGTAGCAGCCATCGTAATACTATCGATATGGCTTAGGCAAAAAGGATCACCAGAATCCAAACCAGTGGATGCGCCACACGATGAAACCGGGTGCTGATTACTTAATGGCATGGGAATTTATCCATAGAGGAAAAAACAATCATGGCAAAGCCAGCTACCAAAAAATCCGCCCCAAAGAAAACGGCGCCGAATACAACACCACGCAAAGATTCCTCACTTCAGGCCACCGAGCCCAGACTGATGGAACTGTTTGTGGATTCCATTAAAGACATTTACTGGGCAGAAAAGAAACTGGTCAGTTCCCTTCCCAAATTGCAGAAAGCAGCTACTACGAGGCAACTGAAAGATGCGATAGGCGAGCATATCACAGTTACCAAAGGACATGTTGCGCGGCTGGAAGATGTATTTGGCATCCTCGACAAAAAGGCACAGGGTAAGAAATGCGAAGCGATGGAAGGTCTTGTGAAAGAGGCAGAAAGTATTGTAGAAGATACAGATGCAGGTACGGCTACACGTGATGTGGGCATCATCATGGCGGCGCAGAAAACAGAACACTACGAGATCGCCACTTATGGAAGCCTGGTTACCCTTGCCAATACGCTGGGGCAGTCGGAAGTGGCAGGTATCCTGCAGCAAACCCTCGATGAAGAAAAGGAATGTGATGCAACGCTGACTGGTATTGCAGAGAACGATATCAACTACCAGGCAGCGAACGAAGAAGAGTAGGATCATTTTGGTTGGGTAAACCACGGGGAAAATATACCCCGTGGTTGGCATTCGGGTGGGATAAATTTCCTCGCCGGCTATGGAACAATGATTGTTGGTGTTCATTGTTTATTCACTTTAACATGCCTATATGCCAAAGCAACCCAATCCTCCCGCAGACGCCAAGCAGGCTGATCTGCAGCGTAACATCGCAGACAGTGCGGACCAATTCATGACAACAGACCAGGGAGTACGTATCAATGATGACCAGAACTCACTTAAAGCTGGTGATCGTGGCTCTACTTTACTGGAAGATTTTATCCTGCGTGAGAAGATCACGCACTTTGATCACGAACGGATACCGGAGCGCATCGTTCATGCGCGTGGCTCTGCAGCTCACGGTGTCTTCGAATTATTCAAACCACTGAAAGCATTTACCAAAGCCGGTTTCCTGAACGATACTGCTGTAAAAACGCCGGTGTTCGTGCGGTTTTCTACGGTGGCCGGCTCACGCGGTTCGACCGATCTTGCGCGTGATGTGCGCGGTTTTGCAGTGAAGTTCTATACACAGGAAGGCAACTTCGATCTTGTAGGAAATAACATGCCGGTTTTCTTTATTCAGGATGCGATGAAATTTCCCGACCTGGTACACGCGGTAAAACCCGAACCGCATAACGAGATCCCGCAGGCAGCATCCGCTCATGATACATTCTGGGATTTTATTTCCCTGATGCCCGAGTCGGCGCATATGATCATGTGGGCTATGAGCGACCGCGCCATTCCACGGAGTTTGCGGATGATGGAAGGGTTCGGTGTGCACACCTTCCGTTTGATCAATGATGAAGGCCAGGCGCATTTCGTGAAATTTCACTGGAAGCCTTTGCTCGGCGTTCACTCGGTGTGCTGGGATGAAGCGCAGAAGATTTCCGGCAAAGATCCCGACTTTCACCGCCGGGATCTATGGGAAGCGATCGAATCGGGCAATTTCCCGCAATGGGAACTGGGTCTGCAGATCATCCCGGAAGCCGACGAACACAAATATCCTTTCGACCTGCTCGATCCCACCAAGCTGGTGCCGGAAGAACTGGTACCCGTACAACGAGTAGGTAAACTCACGCTCAACCGTAACCCCGATAATTTTTTCGCAGAAACAGAACAGGTTGCTTTCCATGTAGGCAACATCGTGCCGGGCATCGATTTTACCAACGACCCGCTGATGCAGGGCCGCCTTTTTTCTTATACCGATACACAACTGATCCGTTTGGGTGGCCCCAATTTTCACGAGATACCCATCAATCGACCGGTCATACCCATACACAACAACCAGCGTGATGGTCATATGCGCCAGCAGATCGATAAAGGCAGAACAAGCTATTCTCCTAATACCCTTGGTGGAGGCTGTCCTTTCCAGGCGAAAATGGCGGAAGGTGGATTCACGTCCCACGCAGAAAGGATCGATGCGAAAAAAGTGCGTGAGCGCAGCCAGAGTTTCCGCGATCATTTCAGCCAGGCAAAACTTTTCTTCAACAGCCAGAGCGATGAAGAAAAACAACATATCGCAGATGCACTGAGCTTCGAACTTGGAAATGTGGAGACGGTTGCTATCCGCGAAAGGATGGTGGGTATTCTTTACCAGATCGATAACGGGCTTGCGACAGAAGTAGCACATAACATTGGCGTGCATGTCGACAAAAAACCGGCGCAATTTAATTTCAGCGTGCCGGCCGACGGCGATGCTGCTGAACTTGACTCTATCAAAGCAGAAAGCCCGGTAGACCGTTCTGAGGCACTGAGCATGGCGAATACCATCAAAGAATCCATTGCTACCCGTAAGATCGCTTTTCTCTGCGCAGACGGAGTAGATGCGGCATCCCTCAATACCATGAAGAAAACGCTGACGGATGCGGGTGCCACAGTGCATGTGATCGCACCAAAGCTGGGCGCCATTGCAGCGGAGGATGGAACAGAGATTGCGATCGATAAAAGCCTGCGCAATGTTGCATCTGTTTTTTATGATGCCGCATTCGTACCTGGTGGCAGCAATAGTGTAGCTACTATCGCCTGCGAACCCGATGCGATCCATTTCCTTAATGAAGCATTCAGACATTGCAAAGCCATTGCAGCAGATGAAGCAGCAAAGCAGGTGATCGATGAAACCTATTTTGCAAAGAAGCTGGAATTGGATGAAGGGATGCTGATCGGCAAGAGTAGTACAATAGCGAAAAATTTTGTGAGCGCCATTGCGCAGCACAGGTTCTGGTCGCGGGAAAAACCGCGTAAGGTGCCCGCGTAACAGTTCAACGAACAAAAACGAATGAATGCCAGCCGTATGTGTATGCGGCTGGCTTTTGGCAATGAAAGAGGGAAATTACCTGGTTCATTTTTTTTAATGTTGTTATTATGGAAACATCTGAGATCATACCTATGCAAGTCCAGGGTAAATTCAATGACCTGGAAGAAACATATACCGCTGCAGATGTAGCGGATGCCATCATTGTTTTTGAACGTGCGGTACAACGACTAAAGCATCCGGCTTGCTGGCATACCATCGCCGGCGTATTGAGTGCAGCATTCTTACTGGTGGATCATACAGGGCATGAATTGCATCGACCGGGAAGTGAAGATGATCTTATACGCATAGATGTTCCCGGACCGGGACCAGCTACGGGCGATGGGTACGATTGGGTGCGTATCACCCGCATGGAAGAAAAGACAGATAAACAAACCGATCAAAAAAGATTTGCCATGCGTTTGGAGTCCTGTCCTGCACCAGGTAACCGGACAGGTGAAAGCGCCCATTTTTTTAAAACAGGTGCTTCTTCTACTTTTATGATCGAACGAACGGGAAAAACCGTGACCGCTTCCTATCATGGAAGGAACGAAGTGAGTAATACGGATACCGGCAGTGTAGTAGACAATCTACGGAACGCCGTCATAGGCATTGCGGCATTGGCCGGTGTATCCGAATTGCAATGGAAAGCTTTGCTGAAAGGTTTTTTACAAGAATGAAAGTATGCGGATAGCAACCTACAACGTAAATGGTGTCAATGGCAGATTGCCGGTGTTGCTGCGTTGGCTGAAAACAAGCTCGCCTGATATCGTTTGCCTGCAGGAACTGAAAGCGCCGGAAGAAAAATTTCCACTCGCGGCAATTGAAGCGGCGGGCTATAACGCCATCTGGCATGGACAAAAAAGTTGGAATGGTGTTGCCATACTTGCCAAAGGAATGGAGATAAAGGAAATCCGGAGAGCATTGCCGGGTGATCCCGGTGATATGCACAGTCGCTATATAGAAGCTGTTATCGGAAAGATGGTCATCGGCTGTCTGTACCTGCCTAATGGGAACCCCGCGCCCGGACCGAAATTCGATTACAAGATGTCATGGTTCAAACGGCTTTCTTCGCATGCAAAAAAACTGTTGAAAGAGGATGTGCCCGTGGTGCTTTGCGGTGATTTCAACGTCATACCCACGGAACTGGATGCGAAGAATCCCAAACATTGGGTCAAGGATGCACTTTTTTTCCCGGAACCCAGGGCGGCCTATGAAAAACTGGTAGGACAGGGATGGACCGACGCGCTGCGAAAAATATTTAAGCAAAAACAAGTGTTTACTTTCTGGGAATATTTCTACCAATCTTTTGCACGCGATGCAGGCATCAGGATCGATCATTTCCTGCTTAGTCCGCACCTCGCCAAAAAACTAAAAAAGGCAGGAGTTGACAGGGAAGTAAGGGGATGGGAGAAAACCAGTGATCATGCGCCCGTATGGATAGAACTTAAGTAGTGCCGTTCCTGGATTTCTCCTCCAGTGTTTTGGCTACTTCGGTCATATCGGTTTGTTCCGACAGTTCCTGTATCGCTTCATCCACTTCTTCCTCCAGCCCCAGGTGATCGGCGATCTTCTTGACCATTTTCAGGATCAACGTTGTTTCCTGCTCATCCAGCATATTGATCTGGAGGTCCAGGGCAGCGCGGTTGTCGGCTTCTTTTGTCATCCTGTTCTGGCTCATGAGTACCAGTAATGTGAGGAATATCGCTTCCAGGGAAACCACCAGTGTCAGGAAACTGAAAGGGTAGGGATCGAATGGATGGATGCCTGGTATCAGACCAAGATTCAGGAGGATCCATCCTGTAAACCAAAGTATGTGAAAGAACAGGAAAGGCGGACTACCTGCGAAGGTGGTTACCCTGTCTGCAAAATGCTCTATGACCGAGCGTTTACGGATAGCTTTTTTTTCCAGTTCCAGGATCGTTTCTATGTTTTTGTGCAGGTTCTGCATATGGTTGCAATACTTAAAGGATCGTGCCGCGGTACCCATGCCAAAATGGGTTTGTTTTTCCCCTGCGATCGGGAAAATTAAGGTGGAATAATATCTGTATGATGTTGTGTCACATTAAACCGATCAATTATGCACCAGCGGCGATACTCCCTGATTACATGGGCAGCCAGCGGTATCGTGTAACAATAGGCGTTATCATGTCTGGTGCAGTTCAAGCAAAACAGTTAAGTAAACAGCAGGAATCTGCTGGTCACGAAAACTGATCCATTTCATTTTTTAAATAATCAACATGAAAGCAGCAGTCATACACGGTCCGCGCAATATCCAATACGATACTGTGGAGGATCCCATCATCAAAAACAACAGGGATATTATTCTGAAAGTTACCGCTACAGCAATATGTGGTTCCGACCTGCATATTTATACCGGGGGGATCCCGCAGGCAAGACCAATGGTATTGGGCCATGAATTCATGGGCATCGTGGAAGAAACTGGGAAGGGTATTACCAACCTTCAAAAAGGAGACCGCGTAGTGGTGCCATTCCCGATCGCATGCGGTGGCTGTTTTTTCTGCCAGCATGATTCACCAGGCAACTGCGAGCATTCCAATCCGGAAAATTATGGACCCGAAGGCGGGTTGTTGACAGAAAAAGGTGGAGCGCTTTTTGGCTACACAGACCTTTATGGCGGATACGATGGCGGTCAGGCGCAATACGTACGCGTACCCTATGCTGATTATGGACCCAGAAAGGTTCCGGATAACCTCACCGATGAGCAGGTATTGTTCCTAACCGATATTTTTCCTACGGGTTATACCGGCATCGACTGGGGGGAACTCAAAGGAGGAGAAACGGTAATGATCTTTGGCGCAGGACCGGTAGGTATCATGGCTGCAAAAAGCGCCAACTTAAAAGGAGCCGGAAGAGTGATCATCGTAGATACGTTGCAGTATCGGCTCGATAAAGCCAGCGCGGCTGCGGATTGCGATGCGGTATTGTGGGAAGGAGACGGGAAAAATGTGATCGAATATGTACGCGCGGCTACCAATAACCGCGGCGCGGATCTTTGCGTGGAAGCTGTGGGTTTTGAACCTGACAGGACTTTTTTCGACAAAGCCAAAGCAGTCATCAATATGGAATCAGGGTCTACCAAGGTACTGGAAGCTTGTCTCAGCGCCGTGCGAAGAAATGGCATTGTATCTATCCTGGGATTGTATCCCACCACGTATGATAATTTCCCGCTGGGCCAGGTATTCGATAAAGGTATTATCCTTAAAGGCGGGCAAGCGCCCGTGCACAAACATATCGATCTGCTGCTGGATCATGTTCAGTCAGGGCGCGTGCGGCTGGATGATGTGATCACCCATCGCCTACCACT
>Ga0247757_10001873_pt1 | contig 12404 bp, 6 predicted proteins | sample UWRJL126311R4_FD_180929 | JGI IMG/M metagenome (GOLD analysis project Ga0247757, IMG submission 180929) | Plant litter microbial communities from Arlington Agricultural Research Station in Wisconsin, United States - UWRJ-L126-311R-4 | ecosystem: Environmental > Terrestrial > Plant litter >...
TGGCGATCTTAATTATATGTGAGGGAACGATATAGTAGTGTTTGAACTTTGTATTCGGTATCGCAAGAATCTAACTACGAAGGTTCGCTATATAGATATAAGATTTGGTAATTCTGAAAAGTAATTATGATTAATTGATTAATAGTTTGTATCTCTGAAAAAGGTGGTCAAAGGGATCTCTGTCGCTCCTATACTTGCGCTCTACTAGGCCTTATATTCCTTGCCTTAGTGCCCCATGCTTTTCTCGGGCGGGGGCCCGAGGGTAAGCTGCCAGCTTGCCGCCGGTTTTCTGGCGGAATGCCGTCAGCTTTCCGTCAGCATTTTTAGTGAATGCTGCCAGCTTGCTGCCGGCTTTCTGGCGGAATTCTGCCAGCTTTCCGAGTTCACAGAATTGGTTCTAATCTGACAACTACAAATATATCAAAACATGCCTATTTTCTATAGAAGAAAATTATATAAAAGTTAAACAGTATGTTAACTTACACCTCTAAGCTTTAAATTATCGAAAACGCCGTTATAGAGTTGCGCATGTCGGAACCATCAGATTCCTATGGTGTTGGAATCATCATATTCCTATGACGTTAACACCATGTCTCGTGATCTCCTTCTTCCTCTCCCTTCTCCCCCTTTCTTTCGCCCCCTTTCTTCGCTATAACTCACCGTGCCCACGCGCCATGGCCTATAGCGCTCCGTGCGTTACAAAGGGATAACGCGTCTTCGTGTATATAAACTCCTCCATAGTTCTCTCTCTATAGAATCAAAAAAATCATCTACTCTCGAACTTACTTGCAGCTGCAGACTGATTCACCCGGTGCACCTATTGCCGTGCCAACAGCGCACAATATGCTGCCTGAATTTGATAGTATATTATTGAATACAGCTAAAATTCTTATGATCTTTTTCTTATATCTTATAGAATATATGCGACGTAATTCAGGATATTTTATACGCGATTTACTATTGAGTGGTGGTTGGTCGAACGAGAAGAGAGTAAAAGGCGTAGAAATATTGACAATTGATCGGGCGGGAAGATTAGGTTAGATTGGATTTCATATGGGTTGTGGTGTCCGCGACCCGCAATCGGAAGATATTCTGAAAATGAAAGATAGACAAATACTCGATAAACAGCCCATATGTTCCAATTCTCAAAAATAGAAAATGATTAGAAGTTACCTCTATACCACAAGATAATAGTTAAGGATAAATAAGGACGATACCCCGACTAAAGCTCGAAGCCAGACTATATATACTCCCTCGGAGAATCCCTCGGTCCGTTCCTAGGTCGGGTAGCTTTCCGCCAGAAAACCTAAGGAAAGCTGTCGGCTTGCTGTCGGAATTCCCAGAGAAGCCGCCAGCTTTCCGCCGGGATTCCTAGAGAAAGCCAACAGTTTTCCACTAGAATCTTTAGAGAACACTGCCCGTTTGCCTATCGCCAGCTTTCTTGTCCCTTCGATAGTAAGTTGAACCCTTTTTCTCCCTCCCCCTAGTCCTTGTCCTAGGTTTTCTGCCAGAAAACCCGTCGGAAATCTTAGGGAAAGCCGCCAGCTTTCCGCCAGCTTTCTGAGAGAATGCTTCCAGTTTGCCATCGGAATGTGTAAGCAGCTAGAACTATGTCACATGACGGGTTCTCGCTATATAAGAGCGTCATACATGTCTTCTACACATTCAGACCAATACATATATTCAATACAATCAATTCTATACACTTGCCACTCCCTTACAGAATGCCCAGAGAAAGCCGCCAACTTTCCACCAGAATTCCTAGATAGAGCTACCAGTTTTCTAGGCGAGCGCCTTCGTTAGCCGGGCGGACAGGTTACTACACAACATTATGGAAAAATATCTTCGAGGGTTTTTTTTCGTATTGAGCAGTTTTTGCATTGAGCATGTAGGGCCGTGCAAAGCACGGCCTTTACGCCAGAAAACTGAGCCAACGGCTCAGCCAGTGGGGCCGAGTAATTACCGCATTGTCAGCCTTACCCCCGCTACATAGGTGGCTGTGCAATTCAGCCTTGCCCCGCTCCAAGCTGGTCTTATTCCCCCGGCACACCTTCGCCGTTTCTCTTTCTCATGCGATCCTTTGGTATAGCTTAGCACCCCATTGTCTTGTATCATTACTAACCTCATTAGCTGGGTCAAGTATTCTTGACCGACGGGTGAGTTGCTACATTCATCCCTTCGGCTTAGGAATACGTACGTGAACGAGTATTAAGATGTTTCATCTCCCTCGCCGCACCCCGAGTTTGATATCTCTCGCAACTGTTAATCCGGTTGTGGAAGCCGATCATGACGAATGGCTAGAAGCCGCTCGAGCCCGAGACGTCGAAGAGACCGGCGATTGGGCTGAGGCCGAGGCAAGCCTTTGCGATCGTTGTCAAAGTTTCGATCTTCAATCGTTCGCCAGAAGCCCAAGCCGCAGAAGGGGTTATCTATTAAAAGATGTGGAGATGAGCGCACGTGATGGCTGCGAGTTCTGCTCGCTGCTGCTGGACGGCGTGAAAAATGTGGAACGACCGAAGTACTTCTACATAACAGCTTTTAACAAGCAAAAAGCAACAAATCCAGATCTATACGTGCACATGACGGTTTCTGAGAGCTTCCGAGATGATGAGGTAAACCTAATGGCGCCTGGATTGCGCGCTAATCGTCTTCTCATCCACATAGGTGATCGGTTTAGCGAGGTGAGGAACCAGTCGGAGCATGAGATATGCCTTGCTGCAGATCCATGTGCGTACTTTCCTTTATGTTTGATATTTCTAAAGTGAATTGGGACTTATTCCTGAACTTATAGCAAGCCCAGCAGCCCTAAATGAAGATATCATTGGGCGATACTTCGGCGGCGATCCGTCTTCGAACCTGTACTATGAGACAGCGAGAAACTGGATACAAGCCTGCTCAACCCACTCAAAATGTAATGAAACGGTGTCTGGGTCTGCTCGGATTGACCCTTACTTCTCGCCGCTGCCGACCCGAGTCATCGAAGTGACTAGAGAAGCCGGACACCAGAGGCTTTATCTCCGCAACACAGAAGGCCTGCAAGGTGCCTATATTACTCTAACTCACCGCTGGAACGAGTGGACTGAGCTTTGCAAGACAACTACCGAAAACTACGAAGAGAGATTGCTGGGCGGCGAATTTGGCGAGCTACCACAACTATTCCAGGATGCGCTTACGGTTACGGAAAAGCTAGGTTACAATTATATTTGGATCGACTCAATCTGCATCATTCAAAAGGGAGATGATTATGCAGATTGGAGGAAGGAAGCACCAAAGATGGCGCAGTACTATCAATTTTCTATCTTCACTCTGGCAGGGACTAGTGAAGATATGACTAACGGTATTTTACGTCAACAACCGGAAGACATCATACCTTGGGCATCGAATCTGGTAAGACTACCATATCGAGATAAGAGGAATGCTCTAGCTGGCCACTTCTACGTCTACAGACGACGAATTCCCCTAGCAGATGAGTACATATCCCAAATCCGATCTAGCATCCTATTCAAGCGCGGCTGGATCCTGCAAGAATGGCTTCTCAGCAAAAGAATCCTGTGGTACACACCATGTGGACTATTCTACGAATGTCAACAGGAGCTGCCTCGGGCTTATGATCAATCCCAGCTAGCGTTCAATCCAACTAACCCGGATCTTCGCGCGCATCTTCAGCTAAAGGCGTCGTTCCATTTTTCCACTACAAATATCTTGGACTTTTGGTATCGCGCTCTCGAGGTTTATTCCGGCCAGCATTTGACGAAACCAGAGAAGGACCGCATAATGGCACTGTCAGGTCTGGCCAAAGAAGTCAGCACCATACTTTCAAGCTCTAAGCGGAGTACCGCTGCGCAGATCGACCAGCAGAAGGAAATATACGTGGCCGGGATGTGGCTACGAGACTTTCACTACGCTCTTCTCTGGGAAGAAGACCATTCTACCCAAGGGTGGACCGCGAAAGTCGAAGGGATACCGTCATGGTCGTTTGCTTCGCTTATGACGCCGGTGCGATGGCCTGAGAGAGCAAAGGGAACGCAGCTAGCATTGAAGCTAAACGGCGTCTGTTTAAGACGTCAGGACGAGCACGATGATCCTGACCATTTTATTTTCGACAAGCACAGACTTCGCCCGGCGATGACTACGGTAGAAACAGCCCAGTTTGATCCCGAGAACTCATTCGCCTGTCTCCATCTTTGCGGAAAACTGCACACGGTGCATGTCCGAGGATACTTGGCAACGGAAGAAAATCTACAAAGCGCTGCTCTTTCGACCACCTACGACAGGATTCCAAAGTCGTGCAATTGGCGCGCCATATGCTCTGCTTTTAGGCCTGAGATCATCGCTGGCTGGGGCTCACTCGAGCAAATGAGAATGGATAAGACAACGTGTGCAGATTTTGGAGTGGCTGTCTATGCGCTCTATGTCTCGAGGAGGAACCTTCGTCACGGAATATGGCTAAAGACTTCGGATCCCGTGCTGGATGTACTTTTCGTTGAGCAAATTGAGCAGATCGATGGGAAAGGGCAGGTGTATCGGCGATTAGGCGTTGGCAGAATCATGGATGGTGATTTGATAAGGGAATTTGAGGATGCTGAGGAGAGAGATGTCCTGCTAATTTGAAGTTTTTGGCCGGTAACGCTAGCCGTGCTCGTTCAATAAGGCAGTTTCCCAACGATAAGATAGGCAGGCGGCAAAGTACGATGCATTCCTCTATTAGCCTGAACTACTTGACGTCTCGCCACGATCCCTAAGCTATCTCACGGACAGAATCGTGGCTCGGTCACAGTTATCAAAACATTCCACGCTGACTCGATTTTAACGTCTCCTCGTACCTCAAACTGCACTTAAACCACAGCAGTAGCATACTTCCCGCACTCCCAATAACATACATTACAATGAATATCGTATGTGGCACCATAAACATTGACAAAATCATCTTCCAATGCATAAATCGGCCCCAACTGCGCCGGTCATCCACACCAGAATGATACGAGGAAATATACCAACGCCCATTCAGGTACAAAAAGGTCGCTAAGACTATGAACCCCACTCGAAGAACAGTAGGTTTGATCTGAGGCGTCGATCTCCACTGTCGGCCCTGGTGACCCCAGTACTGGGCGCAGGACGAAGGATGCGCGTTGTAAGTCTGCATGTATTCCTTGGTTCGAATAGCTGCAGGATCATATACTGCGGCAGGAGGGATAGCACGTAGACGAGGGTCAAACGTGGTCAGTGGCCCGGCATAGGTTCTTTTGAACTGGTTGCGTCCGCGGCTTAGTGGGGAGACTTGGATCCACGGCTCCGGGAGTGGCAGCTCAAGTTTTTCGAACAGGGACCGTCGGAGACGGTGTTTGAGGGCGTAGAAACAGAGAAGGTAGCTGCCTAGGAGTATGTAAAAGAGGCCCTTTTTTGTGTTGCTGATGCGACGGTTAGTAGAGCTACGGCATCAGGAGCTGGGTACATCACTTACGGCGAAGGATTCTTTGAATAATGAACTTCATTCACAAACATTCCGATTGGAATAGATAGTAATGAGCTGTATGCGAAAATGAAAGTGGGGATGAGAGGGTAAGATAGCCAAGAGTGCGCACCGGTGTGATTCCTATCCATGTATTCGTATCTTGCTACCGTTGGACATCGAAGGGGTGTCAGAGACCGGTCTTCCGCAGATATAGGCGTGCCGGATATACTGATATTTTGATATTCTGGGGTTCCTTCGTGCTCATGCTCTATTATGGAGCCGCAAGGGTTATCCCGTTGATGGTTTCGTCCCCGCTCTTGTGCAGCTGCTGATGCTTCTATTCGTTGCTTTGTGTACGCCGCCAGGAGAAAACCGATCGTCCCCGCTCCTTGTTCAGAACAGACTGAAGAGTACGGAGTATCAGAATAAGGCTCTAGCGCAGGCTCAGACTCTTCAACAGCTCTTCCTATTCCCCTCCCACCCAACTCGCTCTTTACACACGGATCATACATTTCGTGTTCCCAATCCACCAAAAACCGCCAAACCATCCACACACAGAGCGCACAAGCTCCCCACAAGAGCCCAATTTGCAGCACACTGAATAAAACTCCCAGCTTCGCCGCTATCAACCTTGCGCCTTCCTCTTCTAGTCCTCGGAAGCTCCTCCGCAGCACAACCGCGTGCACACACAAATTCGGCACCGTGGTTGTTCCACACACGGCCAACACTGTCCATTTATAGTACAATCCCGGTCTCCTGAGTCCAGCAAACTGGGCCGGGTCTCGGAACAGGAAGGTCCAGCTCAAGCGGGCGGTGAGTGAGAGTAGGATGGCCACGAGATGGAGGGGGAGCGGCGAGGGATCAAGGAAGGAGGCGGTTGTGACCCAGACGAAAAGAAAGTGCGGGAGTAGGGTGCCAAAGTGGTAGTTCATGATCGTGCCAAGGATGTGCCGGTACCATTGTTGCTTATGCTGGTAGAGCGTGCGCCAATGGCGCGTGTAGGATGGGATGTTCAAGTAGTTCATTTCTTATCATATCTCATGTCACTTCAGCCTCTCGTCGTTCCGAAGGGTTGAGGCTGGGCTGTGCAAGCCAAGGCATACTGAAAGAAGGCATCATTTGCCAAGCATCCCCTCGCGCTAAACCAAACAAAGGTTAGTTTGAAACATGCCATGAGAGTAAGCGAGAACGTCTAATATAGGGAGCAGCTGGCGTTCCTAGATATCAAGGGGCGCTGCAGAAGCTGGTTTTGAAGAATCGTTGTATTGGCAAAATCTGTAAGCAGCCAGCGCTACAGCCAGTGCCGCAACCGGAACTGAGTCACATGATCAGTTCCATCTATATAAGAACGTTCTGTTCTACTTCTATACTTAGAGACCTACGCTCTCATCAATATAATATATTCACTATTCTTCCATTCCATACTTCCTCCCTTCCACTACCTTACAATAATGAGCCCGGCCTAGCGCCTTCTATATATCAATTCAACAAGCCATTTTACTCAGAGTAGCCATTAACGTGTCAAAGGCTACTTGTAAGCAGCTAGGGCCATGTCACATGATGGGTTCTCGCTATATAAGGGCGTCAAACATGTGTCAGATTTTCGATGTTCTGAGAGGAAAGATTTTGAACGAAGTAATTGATTGACTGAAGAATTTGATTGATTGAGTAAACTGATTGATTCTCTGCGATCATTGAATGTGATTTTTCTGTCTCTAGAAAGGTCCTCTGCGCGTCCTTCTTATATACCTTTCGCCCATACGTTTTCCGTCGGTTTGCTGGCGGTTTTCCGCCGGTTTGCTGACGGCATTCTGGCGGCGTTCCCTAGGAACGCTACTAGTTTTCTAGCTATTACTTATAGCAAAACACTACTCACGTTCCTAGGAGAGGGGTTAGCTGACTTATCGCTTTCTTAGCGCTTTCTATCGCTTTCTTGCGGCTCTCTGGCGCTTTCTGGCGGCTCTCCGCCGGTTTGCTGACGGTTTTCCGCCGGAAAGCTATCACGTGATTAGTGTCATGTGACTACTCAACTGACTAGCGCTTTCTGACGCTTTCTGGCAGCTTTCTGGCAGCTTTCCGCCAGCAAGCTGGCGGCTTTCCGGGTCACGTGACGGCCGTGTTCCTAGTGAACGCTATAGTCTTTTTCTTCCTAGGAAGGCTATCGCGTGACTGGCGTCATGTGACTAGTGTCATGTGACTACTCAGCTTCCCGCCGGTTTGCTGGCAGCTTTCCGGCGGCGTGCTGGCGGCTTTCTAGCAGCGTTCCTAGAGAAGCCGTCATGTGACTAGTATCACGTGACTAGTACTATTCTGACAATTCTAAATAGTATACTTGTCAGATTTTCGTTGTTTTAAGAAGGGTGTTCCTTCGCCGTCGCTCCTTCTACTAGCGTCTTATATTCCTTTCCTTAGTGCGCTTTCTAACGGCTTTTCGCCGGCATTCCTAGGAAACCAGCTTTCTGCCAGCTTTCTACCAGCTTTCTGTCAGCTTTCCGCCGGTTTTCCTAGCAGTAGTTCTCTGAGCAGTAGAAGCCTTCGCCCTTAAAGCCCTCGCCAGCTTGCCGCCAGCTTTCCGCCAGCTTTCCGCCAGCTTTCCACCAGTTTTCCCTAATAGTAGTTCTCTAAGTCTACAGCTTGCTGCTAGCTTTCCGCCGGCAAGCTGGCCGCAACTATATTTATAAACAATACCTTAACTTCAAGGAATATAACTAGAAATGTTTGTGATCTTTCCCTTACACCCTATAGAATATATGTGATATAACTTAGGATATTTTTACACGCGATTTGCTATAGAAAATATATCTTTAAGGATTTTTTTGCATTGAGCGTGTTTTTGCATTGAGTATGTGGGGCCGTGCACAGCACGGCATTTTCGCGAGAAAACTGAGCCATCAGCCTTAGGGCCGAGTAACGGAGAAGATCGTGAGCGACTGAAAAAATTAACATTTTGTACTAAGAAAGGCGAGATTCAAAGGCTGAGATCGATCAGGGCGCCCCCATGGCAAGTCATCGGACGGTTACCGCTAGGCGGGCTTTGCGGGGAAGGCGCTCATAGCCAGAGCGATATCACGTAAGTTTATCACATGCGATAGTTAACAGCGATGGAATATCGGTTTCCGGTTACTGCACTTCGGTTATTCTGAGCGCACGACCGCTCAAAAAGGCGCTTACCCAATAGGTATTAGCACTTTTGGGCGTGGTGCACGCGGCTTAGGAAGTGGCAATCTTATGAGCGGCAGCCACTTGTACCTCTACCTCCCATTATCTATACATTTTGAAACATCTACAACCCTACGGCCGAAGCGGGTCGGCCACCCTGCCTACTAGCGGGGGCGAGTTTAAAGTATTTACGTTTTTCATCGTCTACTGTAACTACCGCTAAATATGCATGTGGCAAAAAGTATTCAGATTCACTTCAGGCAGTAGTCTTGGCAATGAGCTTTTCCTAGAATAGTCAAACGCCATGTTCAGACAACCCGACTCTGACCAAGCACCCATAAATAATAGACGGAACCTATATAGAGACTCATGACCTGACCGCGTAAACGACAGTACTACGCTTAGAGTTAAGATAAAGCGAACTTTCAATGTAGGCAATCAGTTTTCTTCTCTTCGAGTTCGATAGGTCCGACCGAAGCTATAAATGTAAGTCGACGTGGCGGTTGTAGCTGCAGCTGTGCTGCATACGTGTCACGGCCGGTTTCAACCACAAGGCTGAATCAGTCGCGATGTCTCCACCCCATTCCATTCTCTTTTTCCTTCTCATCACCCTTTATAGCTCATCCTATTTTCTTTAATGGGATCCGAATCCTCTGCTCCTTGCAAGGTGCCGAGTGCTTTGTTCTTTTTTGCGCAAGGCTACCAAACCTCGCTAAGAACCACCCGCAGCGAAACCGATTCCATTCTCCACCCGAGTCCGAATTCGCCGCCTTGAAGTTCTAATATCCTGACCATCCCCCATCATTCTCCGCTAGCAAAGCATGTCTAATCGGAATAATAACTACACCGTCGGCTGGATCTGCGCCATAACTACGGAGCTCGTTGCTGCACAAGCCTTTCTCGACGAAAAGCACGAAGGGCCAGAATATATATCTCGCAATGACGATAACAACTACACACTGGGCAAGATTGGGAAGCATAATGTTGTCATTGCCGTCTTGCCCGACGGCGAGTATGGTATAGCCTCGGCAGCAAGCGTCGCGAGAGACATGCAGCACAGCTTTCCTAATATTAGACTCGGTCTAATGGTCGGCATCGGCGGCGGTGCGCCAAGCAACAAGCATGATATCCGTCTAGGCGACATTGTAGTTGGCATTCCTTGCGATGGGAACGGCGGCGTGTTCCAGTATGACTTTGGCAAGGCGATACAAAATCAGAGTTTCCGACCAACAGGGTTCTTGAACCAGCCACCAAGAATCCTACGGGCGGCGGTAAATGGACTTAAGGCGCAATATAAGGCAGATGGCCACCAGCTTGAAAATGCCATCAATGACATTCTCGAGAAGAAGCCAAGACTCCGGAAGGAGTACACTCGGCCGGGCCTAAGCACCGACAGGCTATATCAAAGCGGTGTCGTTCATCCCATAAATGGCGGAGCAACCTGTGCGGAAAGCTGTGGTAATAATGCGTCAACCTTAGTATCACGACCTCAACGGACCGAAGAGGAAGATAATCCGGCGATTTACTACGGCCTAATTGCTTCAGCAGATAAGTTAATGAAGGATGCTTTAGCTAGAGATAAACTCGCAGCAGAAAAGAACGTTCTGTGTTTTGAAATGGAGGCAGCAGGCTTAATGAACAATTTCCCCTGTTTGGTCGTTCGTGGTATATGCGATTACTCAGACTCGCATAAGAACAAGGAGTGGCAAGGATATGCGGCAATGGCGGCAGCTGCGTATGCGAAAGACCTTCTATGTAGAATCCCGCCAAACAGAGTTGAGGACGAGAAGAAAATCAGCGAGGTTCTATCTGGTTAGTCTAAGAGGGTCTTATTTATCTAATTAATAAATATTAACCTATGTAATTATTACAGGCATCCAAGAAGTTGCAGAAGAGCACCGGGATATTACACGGAAGCAGCTTGAGATACAACAAGACGAAGCTAAGCAGAAATTATCTGACAAGCAAAAAGAATGTCTTCAATTATTCCGTCTCACTAAGAGCACCGAGGATGCCACATACGAGTGGTATAAAGATCGCGTGGAAGACCGAGTAGATGGCACCTGTAAGTGGTTCCTAAATCATGAGAATTTTCAAACGTGGTTGGAACAAGACTCGGGGCCATTGCTAGTCTCTGCAGACCCAGGGTGTGGGAAATCTGTTTTAGCTAAATACCTTGTTGACGACCGGCTACCGCGCTCCGCAACCATCTGCTGCTTCTTCTTTAAAGACCAGGACCAGAATACGGTCTGCCAAGCACTTTGCGCTGTACTTCACCAGCTCTTCTCTCAGAAACCTTCCCTAATTGAATATACCATGAAGCAATTCGACAAAGACGGTCCAGGTCTCGTTAACTCGAAAAAGTCGCTTTGGACTATCCTAGGAAATGCCGTGCAAGACCCCCAGGCCGGACCTGTTATTATAGTTCTGGATGCCCTGGACGAATGCGCCGAATCAGAGTTTGAGGACCTGATGCGGAATGTGGAGAACCAATTCCACAGCAACCAGTCGGGGCGCGGCAAGTTGAAGTATCTTCTAACGAGCCGCCCGTATGAGCAGATCATGTCTAAGTTCTGGCGCCTATTAAAAGCTTTTCCGTATATCCATATACCAGGAGAGGAAAAGTCGGAAAGTATCAGTCTAGAAGTAAACCGCGTTATCCAATACCGAGTCGAACAGCTGGCCAAGAAGAAAGGGCTTTCGGACCAAGTCAAGGGTCACTTAGCAAATAAATTGCTCGAAGTTACGCACCGCACATACCTCTGGGTATACCTTGTATACGACTACTTAGAAAAAGAGGACTTTAAAAAGACATCAAAGGGGGTCGACTCTACAATAGCAACACTCCCGAAGACTGTTAACCAGGCATATGAGCAGATTCTCAACAAATCTAAAGAACATCCGATGGTTCGGAAAGTCTTGAGTATCATTTTGGCAGCGAGTCGACCGCTAACACTCTTGGAAATGAATATTGCCGTGAATATAGACGATATATCACAGTCTATTCACGATGTCGACTTAGAGAAAGAAGAGGACTTTAAGTCACGTCTCAGATCCTGGTGTGGATTATTCGTTGCTATCCATTATGGAAAGATATATTTCCTTCATCAAAGTGCTCGAGAGTTTCTCCTCGCAGATTTGCAATCGCCTACGGCGGTTCTATCAGGGTCACATTGGCATCAATCCATCACTACCTATCGTGCACACACTGTTCTTGCGGAGCTCTGCGTGCGCTATCTTAACTTCTTCAACCATGACGTTAGTCTTCTGAGAGATGCGCAAGGGAAAGCCGGCAACGACATCGATAACCTCGCCTTCTTAGATTATTCGGCCAAAAATTGGAGTCTTCACTTCCGCGAGGCCCGTATAAGGAATGATGCTGCTACAGTATCTCTCGCTTTGGGAATTTGTGATCCAGATTCCACGGGCTGTTCGACGTGGTTCAAAATATATTATGAGAGTACATATGAGAACCATCCTAAGCATTTTACTAGTCTTATAATATCGGCATATTTTGGGCTCGAGGCCGTGGTCAAGCTGCTGCTCGAGACGGGTAAGGCCAACATCGACTGGATGGATGAGAATGGCTGGACGCCGCTCTCATGGACGGTAGAAGAAGGATACGAGGCCGTGGCCAAGGTACTACTAAGAGCCGGGGTAAAGGTACACTATGAGTATAATATTGTAAGTAAGAGCCTACTCTAACCTTAGTATATACCTCGGTTAAGTTAATAGCTAACCCCGGCGCCTCTCGTCGTTATAGCCTGTAAGTAAACCCACTCCTACCTTGGTA
>Ga0247757_10001874_pt1 | contig 12400 bp, 7 predicted proteins | sample UWRJL126311R4_FD_180929 | JGI IMG/M metagenome (GOLD analysis project Ga0247757, IMG submission 180929) | Plant litter microbial communities from Arlington Agricultural Research Station in Wisconsin, United States - UWRJ-L126-311R-4 | ecosystem: Environmental > Terrestrial > Plant litter >...
GTCCGAATGAGGGGAAGAAAAGGGCCTTACCATGTGTCGTACGTGGCGATGTCACTTGAAGTTTGCTTGCGCCGCTCAAGCATTCCCCTGCGACTTGCTTGGATTACGCGTGTGCATCGGCGTAAATCGAAATATGTCCCCTGAAATTGCCCCGTTGGCCACGTGCCATTGGCCGTTGCATGAAATTGTCCAAATATGCATCACTTGATTGGCCAGCGCTAAGATTGGGACAGCACCCGCAGCTTACTCCCCACCCGCTTGGCCTGTTCCACGCATAACGGACTGGCACGTCGATACATGCTCGATATTGAATATCGATGATTACGACTCGATACCCTCTAAAATTGCAAATCAAACGCCCTGTGGATGTAGCGGTGAAGATTGCAAGAGTCCATGCCCCCCTGCTTTAGCGCTCGGGAGTCCCATCTCGCTGGTATTACATCCGTCCCGCCTCCAAATACTTCCTTGAACGAATATCTTCATCTTCCGAGTTCGTGGGGGCCTGGTTGTGCTGGGGCCGCCGAAGCCAGAGATGATGGCAGCGTTGGTAGACACTGCGACCAGCATGCCGCGCCGTCTCCTTGTAACGAGTTACTCTCGGCGTGTAGACGAGTCGATTTGTTTGGGTTGCTCATGGAAAACAGAACTCTTGGCGGAGATAAAGTTAAATAAACGAGGCAATCGTAATATAGTTATTCACTATATCGTGACAAAATTTATTTCTCAAACAAGACCTGTACTCAGTTTGGCCCCACAGTGCGACGTCACAAAGGTTCTCAAACAACCACTCTGTATCGTCTATAGAATAGGTGTCCCCTAGCCTTGGCGGACCCTGGGAAAACATATTGAACTCATCCGGTCGCTCAGGTACTTCCTTGGCTGTCACAATATAGAGAAGCTATGCATTAGTTTGGATTTCTACTGCAAAGATAGATATGGAAAGAGGTTATCCTTTAAGTTGCCGCTTTCGAAACTACGAGCCTTTGATGCTTCCATTACTCGATGCTTCCATTGCTCTATGGTATAAACACTATGCATGTGGTGAACATACATTTGAGTACCAAGACGCTCAGACTTGTCTATAACCTGAACCCCATCCTATGAACCTCAGTAATCTTCCATTCATTCTTTAAGATGGCTTTCCAAAGACTCTTCGACAACAGAATATCCATCATCCAGAGCACTCAAAGACCTGAATTCAGTACTCTTTTGAGGTAGTAGAAGCTTGATATGTTGTCTTATTTTCAAATCTACCGATCGGAACAATTTTAGAAAGCGCACAATCTCGTCTTCGTGGCCGTTCTCATACTCTGGAAGATTTTCGAGGACCATGAACAGTTTTTTAGACTGCTTCTCTACCAGATGCCTGGTCAGCGCAGCAAAGAAACATTCGTACTCGTTGTCTTTGTCGTTGTCGTTACCGTTTTCGTACGAGATCTCCATCGCAGACCGTATGAAGTAGCTTTCGAACGCACTTGGATTGCATTTTCCCACGAGCTGCTGGCATAGATGTCTGAGGGGATAGTGCGTAATGCCACTGTAGTTGCTTCTCTGTGCATGCATGTCGAGGTGAAGGATCTCGACCCCAGATATGTTATCGTATTTTTCGTTCTTCAACGCCTGCATGAAGTGTGACACAAAGAAATCCGAGAGTTTTTCGTCGTGAGGAATGAGATTCAACCGCAGGATACAGCCATTCTCATGATCCTGCCAGCTTTCGCGAGTAGCCTTGATTAACAGCTGTGCTAGTTTGAATGCGTTCCTCGACACACTGAAGGATGCATATTGTGACATGTTGAGCGCGTTCTCTGCCATTTTGAAGGATGCTGGAGGTGGTGACAAATTCATGCGGCGTTCGAGCGATGTCAAGGCCTTTTTCCGCTCAGTTTTCACCACCTTTAGCCGTCGCGTAATCCAGGGACTCGGTGTATCTAAATTCTCCATGCTGAAATGATTGAAGGAAAACCTAAAAGGTAGTAGGTACAGTGGTCAGATATTCAACAATCCGCAGCCTTCAAAGCCAGGGATTTTGATGTGAGAAATTTTAATAGAAAAGTACATGTCGACAGACATATATTGCTGCTCATGACTAACCTGGTCGTTCATGGCTGTGCCCCTATGTCACACAGATTTCTTCATTAGCGGGGCGGCTGCCTTGTCACACCACGCTACGACCCAACTGTTCAGTTCGTCGTCGATTTACGTGTAGCTAAATTTGGTTGACCGGCGCTTTCGTATCGGAGGTATGCTGTGGCATCCGAGATTTGGATACACAAGAATGGGGCAGCCGTCTCCTTTTCCTTATCTGTGCTTGGTGGTGGGTTGTTTTGATGGGACCATTCTCATTTGCAAAGTATTGCCGTGAGCTGGGTGTCTTTACTTTTTGATCATATTTCATAGAACTCGAAGTGTGCTCTTCGTGCTGTAGGACAATTTTATGGAGCGAGATTGCCGCCTGATGGTAATTTTTGGCAAGTCATCTCAGAATTGCAGATAACGGCAAAGTTTGCGCTCCTATCTGAGGAAAATGGAAAAGGTGCGTCTGGAAGTTAAGGATGTGAGTCATTGTTGGCACGGCAATAGGTGCACGGGTTGAATCAATCTGCAGCTGCAAAGTAGGTTCGAGAGTAGATGATTGATTCTATGAAAGAGAGAACTATAGAGGAGTTTATATACACGAAGGCGCGATTCCTTTTGCAACGCACGGAGCGCTATAGGACCTAGCTCGCGCGCGTGAGCGCGATGGGTCATAGCGAGGAAGGGAAAGAAAGGGGGTACAGCCAGGGGCGCAGAAAGGGGTGTAGTAAGGGAACGCAGCCAGTGAACGCAGCTAGTGGACGCAGCCGTCACGTGACGAGTCACGTGACTCGGAGAGCCGCCAGCAAGCCGCCAGAAAGCTGCGGGCGAACCGACGGTGAGCAGTCATGTGACGTAATTCCAACAGTCATACTAAGAATTAAGAGAGATGAACTTGAATGGCTACATGAAAGATTGACTTGAAGGTGATATATGGCACGGTAATGTAAACCGAGGAAAGCTAGCATGAATAATTTGAGGTATAGCCAAGGAATAATGCACTAATTTCCTGCTTGCAAACCAAGAAACCCTTGCGTGGAATGCGGATAAGTTCCTCGTGACTGAGCGCGCGTTTCACGGTTACGTAGCGTAAACTACCGGTGTACTGATATCCCAGAGTTGAAGCTTTCAAGCGTATATGCAATATCTTAATGGATCTTATTTAGTTGCACATTAAGAGGTCGATGAACATTTTAGTCGTAGATTATATTCTCAAGGGTAGTATAGGGTTAAAGGGTTCACTAGGTATATATACAATACAGACATGCATAACTAAGCGCATTTAAGTAGAACTATATACAAGGCTAGGTGTAAGGGAGAATCTAAATTTGAAGTTTTATTATGTGTCTTCGGTAGCCTCTTCTAAATTATGGACACGATGGGCTCTATTCGACCAACTAAATTATACTTGTGGCTTTTGGGCTTAGCAGAAGGATAGGTATATCCTTTCATTTCGTTGGATTTTGGAAACTGACGAGTTTTTCTTAGAACTTGATCGCTTCCCATGGCTCCCAGTTATACAACATATCTACTGTATAAGTGACTGTACTATGCGGCTTTTGACTATCGCTTGGACACCTAATATCTTAAATCCTTGTGTCAACTCTCATTATCATTGTTCACCATGACTGGTCAGATTACGCACAAGCAAATCACAAATTGTCGCAGCGCCCGCACTGCATGTGTACATTCTAGCATATAGACAAGCTTCCTATCTACAAGACGACTCAAAGCAGGTCTTTGCCGTTGGTTGCAGAGGGTTATCTTAGTCTTCAACCGGCTCAACACGGATCCTGACGAAAGAGCTGTGAAAAGGTACAAGTGACAAGTCTGGGCATATCAATATAATCTTGACTATCCTCCTGTCATCGTTCTCCATCTGTTCGAAAACCTCGTAGAGGGCCTCTAGTTCAGTCCTGTTCTTTTTATATTTCTCGTATTCAAACATGTCATCGATGACGATGTACAAGCACGACCCACCATGTTGCTTTAGGATCTTGGAGAACGTGCTCGTGAGTTGAGCCAGTGTGGGTTCCGAGCCTTCAGAGAGCTCAGAGTCCGGAGGTATCAGGTCAGGAACATTTTGGATGACTTGTAGGATTAGATACTTTGTGAGGTAGTTGGTATTATTCACAGCAGCGTCAGAGCCGGTTCTGTTGTCCATCAATTTACTCCCATTGAAGTAACACAGCGCCCTAGGGCTTTCGACTTTCTGTACCACTTGGAAAGTACGAAGTAGTAGAGCTGATAGGCACTTTGATCTAGCCGGGTCATTTTGGATCATTGGGAACACCACGACATTCTTATCGGGTTTCTCGAGCCATGAGTCCAAAAGCTTGTTCTCCAACTTGTCGGCGACCTTGAATTCCGCCGAATCTTGGTCAATACCTGGGTAGATGTCTTCTATTTGCCATTGGAAAACGACATCTCCTCTCGCGTAATCGTCGAATTCGAGTTTCAAGAGTCGCCTCCACGTGATTTCGTTTGTCATTCTTGGAACGTCCGGATTAGCCATTTCGGTTGAAGCTATTGGGTGATTTGCTGATATGCAGGTGTGGAAACAAATGTAACAGCCGTCTAGGAACGCAGGTAATAGTGCTTGGTAGTTGCAAGGAGAAGGTATGGTAAAGGAACAAGCTATAGCAACGAAAGCTACTATATATATTTGATCGCTAAGTGCGAAGAGTCAGCGCTGCCGTGCCGTGTCCAGGACTTCCACTTCAGCAGCGATTCTAATGACTCTATTGTGGCACCGACGGATACGGATAGACGTGCTCGAGCGGCAATCCCCGTCGCAGCCGTCCTGAAGGCTCCCAAAACCTCACACGCCGTCTTGAGCCGTGTGGTGCTACCTGCAACTCCATATCAGCCTGTAATTGGAAGCGCGGATGTGGCGTGGATTATATGCCGAGCGTTTGTGACGCCTCTATGAAATCCTGTCCAGGCTTTGGGTAGTTAGATGCTACGCAGTGCCCTGCCTGCTTACGATAACCGATATAGGATAATCTTTGAGTCCCAAAGACCCGGGATTTACACAGTTCCGTGGCTTGTGTATCTGTGAAAGGCGTTCCAAAGCGGGTACCAAGATGCCCCCGGATACTCTAGGGAAGTAAATGAGCTCGCACACACACTCGAGCTCTACCCAGTCACTCGCGGTATCACCCAACCGCGTCTACTTTGCACTCATAAGGCCACGTATCTCGTCACAACCCTGTCCTAGTAGACCAGGACAAAGCTGCAGCGTATTACCGGGATGAAGATGATGAAAATATCAGTCTTCACATTCATCGACGTAATTACACATATGATGAACCGGCTAGCAAATACAGGGGCCATTACCTGCCGTCCGGCCGAACAGGCCATGACTTCCCGGTATTAGGAAAGTAGGGGCTTAGTCCCCGAACTGAAAGCTAGGACGGTGCATGCGGTTGGCTCGAATGATCACTGTGTATTCTGAACTGGCATGGTAGACTTCTTTGGTAATATTTGCGTGTAATCAGTTTATTGGCTTTGGATAAGAATAGGTTTCCTATTTTAAATTGTCTCCTTCGGCAAGCTGATCAATAGTAAGCGCACATTCTATACGGCATCAAGCAGTGGTGTTATCTTACCACAAATGTCTTCATTTTTCAAGCAAGTCACGTGATCATTTTTCTGCTTGTGCATACATGATTGTAATCGTACATGCGCAAGTGCAGCCCCTTGAAGCCCCAAACCGCGTACTGGCCGGTCCATGCAGAGTATTCACGTATGACCTCGAGAGACTTTAACATTGTTTGACAATTGGAGAGTTTGGAACCGACTCATAGGTAGCTTCCGCTTGAGAACCTGTCACCAAATCCTTTAGCTTTGCTTAGCATCTCCCGTTTCTGCTTATGAGATACTTTCGTGCCTAGAGCCATGTCCTTTTCGTAGTCGAAGACGCGCTTGCTGGGATCGTCTTCCTTCTCCTTGCCATCTTTATCTTGGTGCTGCTCCATTAGGCTCTTACCACGCGACCCATCGATCTTCTCCCTTAGCTTACGCAACCTCTCCTCTTCCTGCTTGGTCTTACGTCTCTCTTTGCTGGACGACGATGACTTTGCTTCTGTGGAGATACCAATGGCTTCGTCCTGCAACCGCTTGAGTTTCTGCTCTGGTGTCTCTGTCCATATACCCATACCACTGCCTCCATTGCTCCCTGCACTTTTGCCCGTATTAAACTTTCGTGCTCGAATTTTGGTTGGGTCCATACGCGACAAATCATCCTGGGTGGGTGGCATCGTCATCCAAGCATCGCGCTCAACCTTCTTCGCACTTTCTGCGTATTTCTCATCTATATCAAATGCTGATGTACCTTGAGGTACTGGTCCGTCATCATTGTACGCTGTATAGTTTGCGCCCGCGGGAGGTGGAGCAGGTCCAAAGTCGTCGTCGCTACTACTATCATCGTCGTCTGTCGGTGGATTCGCGGGACGTTCGTCGAGCGGAGCTGGAGGTGGAGCTGGTCCAAGCACACGCGCTGGTTTTGAGACGGATGGAGGTGCAGGCCCTATATCGCTCCCTTCGCTGCTCGATGGTGATTGTGGGGGCGGAAGTGCTGGGCCAGCCACCTTGCGCCGTTTCTCGCTCGGTTCAGGACTCAAAGAGCCGTCACGTTCATCTTGACGACTGCGCTTCGTAAGATGCGGGGGTAATGCTGGTCCTATGGGCATGGCGCTGGATGTAACAGTGGTGTTGTGTTTATGAAGTGAGAGAAGCGATAGGATCGACGTTGAGGAGCTTGGACGCGCGCCCGCCTCGGCAACTCCGCCATACATGCGTGCAAGCTCGACTGCTTCTACCTCCACACGCTGCCTATAATACATATCTGGTAGGCTCTCGTCGGCTATCTAATACTAAAATCTGTCTGCGCAATCGTTTGTTATCTCCCACGCTGTGCCACTGCTGCGTCCGCATTGCGATACCGCCAATCTCCACACTCTTCTAGGCCGCAGCGTCATATCGCGACCCACGCGCCACCTTCCGAATTCCAATTGAAGGCCGAGAAAAGCATGTTGTGAAACAGACGTCCTTCTAGTTTATCAACCACAATCGCCTCTTCGTACATGCGCGCGTGAAGCAATGCTTTGCGGCCAACGAGCCCCATGAGCTTAGATTCGGGAGAGAGCCCGGCGAGTGCTCCTTATGATTCTGCCGACGAAAAAGACACTGGCTCTCCAGCCCTAGGCCTTCCTTCAGGGGCTGGGTATGCTTTGGAGAATGGCACGCGCGAGGAACAGGACGAAATGGAAGAGCTTGCCTCTATCCAAAGTGGGGCCAACAGCATGACTTTTGCTACACGAAGGAAGAACACGGAAGAGTATGAAGAAGGGGAATCAGTATCCGAAATATCTATACGTCAAGTTCCTCAGCGGCCGCGGAGTCCCGAATCTACCTCCACCCCCGACGATACCCCTTCGATTCAAGGATCTATGCTCTCCTCGCCTGGGAGTAGCCTACCAGCCTCACATAGCTCTCTACGACCCCACAGGCCAGCATCACTGCAGCCTTTTGAGCGACGCTTCTCTGCGCGTATGTCTCCCTCGCCGCTGGCATCTCCACGTGCTGCGTCAGGTCCTGCGTTCCTGTCGGCACATTCCCGACAGTCCTCGATCGCAAGTAATCTGTTCTTCCAGCAGCAACAAGATGAAGTAGATACTCCGCAGGCACCGTGGGAAGTCGTACGGTGGACTAAACTGAAGAAAATCACCGGTCAGGTGTTTTCAGAGGTGGGAAAGCGCAACTTTGGTCGTCCCACATGTTTAGCAGTAGCAGCGTCTCTTGTAGTGGGCACATCGAAGGGAGTTGTTCTAGTTTTTGACTACCAGCAAGTCCTGAAGTCTATAATAGGACCTGGTACGAAGGGTATGAGGCTGATCGATCCCGATGAGAACGTTCTGCTAACTTCCTACAGCTATCGAATGTGGACCGGTAACAGCATTGGCTATATCGGCCGATCACTCAACTGTGGCAGGGGGACATAACACAGGCCACATATTCACTTGGGAGCTTGCTCGGCCAGCAAGGCCTTTTCTGCATATTCCTCCCTTGGACCGCAGCGCATTGGATGAAAGGAAATCCGACGGTCATATATCGGGTGTCGCTATTCTCCATATCGGATTTCTAGGCACTCGTCATACCGCCTTGGTGTCTGCTGATGATGGCGGTATGGCTTTTTCGCATCTGGCTACTCGAGGGTTAGGCGCAATTGCAAGGACGGTGAAGATCACTAGGATACTTGGCAGGTATCCGCTATCGGAAAAATCTCAAGAGCGCCCTCGAAAACCGAGCTCAGTGCTAGCTTTCGCGCCTCTCCCACTTGGAAATGTTGAGCAACCGACGGACACGATGGGGCTCACGGCACTCCTAACTCCTTATCTACTCGTCGTTGTCTCTACAACCCCAATTGCGCAAACTCAACACAAAGCGTCTAGGCCCAAAGAAGTCATGCCGCATAGCGCTCTCAGTGGATGTTTGGCATGGTTTCCAGCAGTGAAGCTGAAGAATCCCTCTCAAAACCAGAACAGGACCATTTCCAAAACTAAGCTTGTCTACTGTTGGTCGAATATTCTGACGGTACTGGAAGTGGATTGCATCGTAGCTGCGCCTACAGAAAGGGAGAAACCCACTGAGCTCGTATTTCGTCCTCGTAGCAGGTGGAAAAGTGAAGAGGCCATCGTCGCTGTGCAGTGGCTGAGCCGTTCGGTTCTCGGAGTGCTCACAATCAGCCAGCGACTCATCATCCTGGAAGACAACAGTCTGCGGCCTACAGATACATTCGACCTGTTACACAAGCAGATCTATCATTCAGATCTCTTCTCGCGACAGCTACGACCCGTCATTGAACATCTTGACGAATCAGATACTTCGTTACACGGAGTCGTTTCTGACGCTTTTTATATGAGCTTCCGAGCATACAAAGGGCGATTGTTTCTTTTGGGAGTCAACGATATCTCGATAGGGACTTTGTCAAACTGGGCAGACCGGCTTGTTGCACTCATGGAAGATGGTGACTTTATTGCTGCCATAAGCCTAGCAACATCATACTACGTCGGTAATACGGATAGGTTAACAGTAGGGCTCCCGGACGATGATAGGGCGCGCCACGCTCTAGTTCAAGAGAAGCTGCTGGAAATGATATCTGCATCTCTCAAATTCACCTTTTCTCGGAACAAAGATCCAGCAGACGAAAATCGCGACAAACGATGGAAAGACCTAGCAGAAGTCTGCTTCACAGGCCTCCTAAGTATGAAGGAGCGAGACTTCTTGTTTGAAGATGTATACGACTCATTCGAAGAAGCTTCCGCAGGGAAGGTTTTCTTTGAAACACTTGAACCCTACATCATAAGCGAGGAGATCACCGCTGTCCCTCCGAATGTGCTCAAGGACTTGATCACATTTTATGCATCAGCTGGTCGTGCCGCACAACTGGAGGAAATGATATGTCGCTTAAGCACGGATACGATGGATATCAATCAAGTTACTACTTTATGCCAGCAATACAACCTCTACGATGCACTCATCCATGTTTGGACGCAGGCAATCGGAGATTTTATCACACCACTTGTCAACATCCTTTCCCTCATCAAGATCTTAGACTTTGACGTGGATGAGACAGAGAACGTCTTTATGGCCTCGGCAATGAAGATATTCCCATATCTTGCATATACCTTTACCGGCCGCATCTACCCTGGCGGAACTGCTTTGGATGATGAGGAAGCGTATAGTGCGAAAAAGGACATGTACAGGTTTTTGTTCTCCGGGAAGAACCTTGCTTGGCCTCCAGGATCAGGAGACATAATCTTAACAAGGACGGATAGGAGCCCGGAACCTCCTTTCCCCTACCTGCGGCTGGTCCTGGAATTTGATGCGTCAAGTTTCATGAGCATGCTCAATGAAGCGTTTGAGGACAACTTTCTGAATGGCGAGCAAGACGTAACCAACGGCTCTCAAGGCAACGGGGCCAGGCCTGGTTCAGCGCTCACACCGACGCGACAGTACATCATCAACATTCTTCTTGGCATCATGACGACAGAAAACTTTGATCCTGAAGATATTGTGTACTTCCACATGTTCATTGCGAGAAATTTGCCAAAATACCCGCAGCACATAATGCTACCCGGGACTTCGCTACACCAGATACTCATTGGGCTGTGTAACCCACCTACGGTGATCATCAATGAGGACTGCCAGTTATCCGTCGAGTATCTACTTTCCATCTACCATCCACCTAATTTGCAAGGGCTTGTTCCACTTTTCGAGAAGGCAGGGTTTCATCGCGTCCTCAAATCTGTTTACCGAGGCTCACAGCAGTATGCTAAACTGCTTGACACATACCTCAACGATACCAACGATAAAGAAGCGGTATTTGGCTGCATCAGCTATTGCCTACGGCCAAGCAAAGGTCTCACAAAAAGGCAAATCAATGAGTTCAAAGCGGTTATAGTCACTCGTGCCAGAGATCTAGTCGCTATTGGCCCAAGTCATACCGCGACAACGCTGAAGCAATACGCACCAGACCTTCTTAGCTCTGTTCTCGATGCGCTTGAGGAGGAGTCGGACGCGCAATATCAATATCTCAAGGCATTGATCGAGCCGCAAACGCCTACAACTAGCGAGGCGGGCGCTATTAGCGAAGATATGCCGGTTGGATTCATCGAGCGCTACGTGCAGCTTATGTGCAAGTTTAATAACACTCATGTTGCCGGTTTCGTCAGCTTGCTCAAGTCTGGTGATCTGAAGCTTGATCCTGTTCTCCCAGCATTGGAAAAGAGCGGCGTCATTGATGCAGCTGTGGTTCTTATGGCCCGTGATGGTCTCGTCAAGAACGCTATGGATCGCCTCGTCAAGCATCTTGGTACCTTAGAGACTGCCTTGACCGGCCTCATTAGTGCAGCAGCCGAGACTCCAGATGTAGCTAACACGGAGGAAGCGGTGCATGATCTGCTTGAAAACATTCAGAAATATGTGAAAGTCGGCATCTGGCTATGTCAAGGTCAAACACGGTCTATGGATCAACCCACAGTAGGCCTTATCGACCGGCGGAAATCCGCCTACGGCGAAGTACGAGAGGAAGATCTAGCCCTCGACGAGCTACTCTGGCTCGATCTCGTTGACGCAATTGTCCGGCTCATCAAGAATATCTCCTCCGCTACCTCCGATCTGCACTCTACTCTCTCCTCACAACCCGTGCAGCCCGACTCCATTGACACCACGAAGATAACAACAACGCTGCGATCTAGTGTCCAACAAACCTTCTCCGCGCTCCTGGCCTCCACCACCATTCCCCCTAAGCAATCAGACCCCCCGGCTCCGCCACAGTCCTTGTCCTCAAGCAGCCGCCAAGCCATCCACCCTCGTCGCACGCCTCACCACCCGCAGACTAACCCCTCATTTCTCCGCATCCTCCGGTCTTTTCTCACACGCGCAACGCACACATCCCCTTCCCTCGCTCATCTGCGCGCTGTCCTCGCCGAAATCTTCGCCGCCTACGCTTTCGAAGAAACCATCCTCAGTCTCGCAAATCGCTTCCTTGATAAAGAGGGCTTCATCAACGTCCGGGAGGTGTACACGAGAAGGCAACAAGGATGGAGGCCCAGAGGCCAGGTGTGCGAGGTATGCAGAAAGAGGATTTGGGGGCCAGGCGCAGGGAACAGCGTGTGGGAGGCTTGGACGAAGAAGGAAGAAGGTAGGGGGGCGAAAAGAACAGAATGGGAGATGGGCAAGGGGAAGGGGAGGAGCGTCGAGACGAGAGAGGAGATGGAGGCAGGGGGGGATGTCGTTGTGTTTGCGTGCAGGCATTTATGGCATAGGGAGTGCCTGGATGGCAAGGAAGGTGGAAGAGATGCGAACGGGAGGTATAAGTGTCCGCTTTGTGCATAGTGAAGGAAGAGGAGTGTTGGTGTGTGTATACTTATATGGGGCTCATTCTAAGATTTCAAGATGTTGAGGATTCGTTTAGTGGGCAGGTGATAAAGGTATAGAACTTTAAATCCATTATCTTCTTACATTAGTTGCACGTATTTTTATATATTATACTATAACCGGACGATCGCCTTGCACGTTATTTAGTTAGTACGATTAATAGCGAATATATAAATAACTGTTCGGAGCCTGGCAACCCCTAGTGGTGACCGGAATCCGCTTCCGGTTCCTGCACTTCGGTTTGAGCGCACGACGCTCAGAAAGGCGCTTACCAAACAAATGTTAGCTTTTCAGGGGCAGTGCATGTGGCTTAGAGAGTGGCGATCTCATGAGCCGTAGCTACATGTACCTCTACCTACCTATTATCCATACATTTCGA
>Ga0247757_10001875_pt1 | contig 12400 bp, 12 predicted proteins | sample UWRJL126311R4_FD_180929 | JGI IMG/M metagenome (GOLD analysis project Ga0247757, IMG submission 180929) | Plant litter microbial communities from Arlington Agricultural Research Station in Wisconsin, United States - UWRJ-L126-311R-4 | ecosystem: Environmental > Terrestrial > Plant litter >...
CATCACTCGGCTTATGCCGGGTGTGCATCAGCCCGACCCCCCGGGGCTGATACACGACGACCTCCGCCTCCTCCCCCCCTGGCGGGGGTCGTCCCTTTTCTGGACCTTTCGCAGAGCGGATAGGTCGCATCCTTTCCCAGTAGTTGCGGAACGCTGTTTTCGGCGAAGTTCCCGACCGCTTGTGGACAACTCCGCATCGATCCACAGATCGGCACACGCCCCTCGCGCTCCGACTGGTCGCGGGCGAGGCTCGGAACATGACCAGCGCCCCCACGATCCTGATCCTCGTCGAGGATCCTGCGCTCGCCCCGATGATCGACCGCGTGGTGGCCGCCGCCGCCGTGCAGGTGGTGTGGGCGGTGGATCCGTCGAGCCGGCGCGTGTGGACGGGCGCCGCGGCGGTCCTGCTCGACGCCGCGGCAGCCCGCCGATGCGCCGGCCGTGGTCTGCCACGGCGGCGGCGGGTGTTCCTCGTCAGCGCGGCCGCGCCCACCTCGGTCGAGTGGGAAGCCGCGGTCGCGGTGGGCGCCCATCGGGTCGTCACCCTGCCCGTGCACGAGACAGAGGTGATGACGGCGCTGGCCGAGGCCGCCGACGACTCCGGTGGCGATCCGCGCGGCCCCGTCGTGGCGGTGCTGTCCGGTCGCGGTGGCGGCGGCGCCTCGGTCTTCGCGGTGGCCCTGGCCCGGATGGCGGGCAAGTCCCTGCTCGTCGACGCCGATCCGTGGGGCGGCGGGTTGGATCTGGTGCTGGGCAGCGAGACGGAGCCGGGCCTGAGATGGCCCGACTTCGCCACTGCCGGTGGACGATTGACGTATACCGCGCTGCGTGATGCGCTGCCGACGCGGCACGGCGTCGCGCTGCTGTCCGGTGGTCGCGTGCTCTCCGGTGAAGATCCGGGTACCGGTGTCGATCCGCTGGCGCTGGAAGCGGTGATCGACGCGGGCAGTCGGGGTGGTGTCACCGTCGTCTGCGACGTCGCGCGCCGGCAGGAGCCGGCCACCGAGACGGCACTGACGCAGGCCGATCTGGTGGTGTTGGCCACGCCGGCCGACGTGCGGTCCTGCGCGGCGGCCGCGGCGACCGCGCGATGGGTCGTCGGTGCCAATCCCAACACCGGGCTCCTCGTGCGCGGACCCGCACCGGGCGGGCTGCGGCCGATCGACGTCGCCCGCATCGTCGGGCTGCCGCTGCTGACGGCCATGCGGCCCCAGCCGGGCGTCGCTGCCCAACTCGAGCGCGGCGGTCTGCGCCTGCCGCGAAGATCGCCGCTGGCGGCGGCCGCGCGCAGTGTGCTCGCCGTGCTCGAGACCAAGCCGCAGTCCGAGCCCGCTCTCGAGGTGGCGGCGTGAACGCCTCGCTGCTCGACCGCGTCAGGGAACGACTCGCCGCCGACGGAGCGCCGCTTCGGCCCAGTGTGGTGGCGGCGGCGATCCGGGCCGAATCCGGCGGCGTCATGGGTGACGCCGCGGTGCTGAACAGCCTCCGCGAGCTACAGACCGAGCTGGTCGGGGCCGGCATCCTCGAACCGCTGCTGTGCGCCCCTGGCACTACTGACGTGCTGGTGACGGCACCGGATGCGGTGTGGGTCGACGACGGTAAAGGTTTGCGACGGACCTCGGTGCGGTTCGCTGACGATGCAGCGGTCCGTCGTCTGGCGCAGCGGTTGGCGCTGTCGGCGGGCCGCCGCCTCGACGAGGCGCAGCCCTGGGTGGACGGGCATCTCGGCGGGCTCGAGTCGGCCACGGGCAGCGCGTTGAACGTGCGCATGCACGCCGTGCTGCCGCCCATCGCCGCGGCGGGCACCTGTCTGTCGCTGCGCGTCCTGCGGCCCGCAACGCAGGGACTCGACTCGCTGATCGCGTCGGGCGCCATCACTCCCGAGGGTGGCGGGCTGCTCCGGGACGTCATCGCCGCGCGGTTGGCGTTCCTGGTCTCCGGCGGAACCGGGGCGGGCAAGACGACCCTGTTGTCCGCCCTGCTCGGTGCGGTGCCCGCCGACGAGCGCATCGTGTGCGTCGAGGACGCCGCCGAGCTGGCCCCGCAGCACCCTCACCTGGTCACGCTGCTGGCACGCCCCGCCAACGTCGAAGGGGTCGGTGAAGTCACGGTGCGCGACCTGGTCCGCCAGGCCCTGCGGATGCGGCCCGACCGCATCGTCGTCGGCGAGGTGCGCGGTGCCGAGGTCGTTGATTTGCTGACCGCGCTGAACACCGGCCACGACGGCGGGGCGGGCACCGTGCACGCGAACAGCCCGGCCGAAGTGCCTGCGCGCTTCGAGGCCCTCGCCGCGCTCGGCGGGCTGGACCGCGCGGCGCTGCACAGCCAACTCGCCGCGGCCGTCCAGGTGGTGCTGCACGTGTCCCGGGACGGCACGGGCAGGCGCAGGCTCGGGGAGATCGGTGTGGTGAGCCGAGCCGGCGACGGCCACGTCGAGGTGGTGTCGTGCTGGCACGCCGAGACCGGGTCCGGTCCCGGGTTCCCGGCCCTGCGTCGCCTCCTCGAGCAGCGGAACCGGCTGTGACCGCGGCGGCGATCCTGCTCGCGCTGGCGCTGCTGGTGGTCCCCGCGCCGCGCCGCAGGGTCGTGGTCGCGGCGGCGTCTCCCCGTCGCCGCGTCGCGCCGCCCGCCGCGGTGTGGGTGGCGGTGACGCTGGTGGTGCTCTTCCTGGTGCTGCCGCCGCCCGCGGTGCTGGCTGCCGGTGTGCTGGCGGGAGTGCTTCTGGTGCGGCGGCGGCGCCGGGCACGGCTCCGGGCCGGGGTGGGGGAGGCGTCCGCCCTGCAGGCGTCCCTGGACGTGCTCGTCGCCGAGTTGCGGGTCGGCGCCCACCCGGTCGCGGCCATCGGGGTCGCGGCGCGCGAATCCGACGGCCGGGTGGCGCGGTCGCTCGCGAGTGTCGCCGCGCGTGCCCTGCTCGGGGCCGACGTGGCGGCCGGGTTGCGCGCGGAGGCCCGCCGGTTCGGGGTGCCCGGGCACTGGGAGCGGCTGGCGGTGTGTTGGCAACTCGCCCAGACGCACGGGCTGGCCATCGCCACCCTGATGCAGGCGGCCCAGCGTGACCTCACCGAACGGGAGCGGTTCCGATCGCGGGTCGACGCCGGGATGGCCGGCGCGCGGGCGACGGCGAGCGTGCTGGCCGGGCTCCCAGCCCTCGGCGTGCTGCTCGGCTGCGCCATCGGCGCCGACCCGCTGGCGTTCCTGTTCTCCGACGGTCTCGGCGGGATCCTGCTGTGTCTGGGGATCGCGCTGATCGGCGCCGGCCTGCTGTGGTCGGATCACATCATCGCCAGGGTGTCGCCGTGATCTGGGCTGCCATCTGCCTCGCGGGTGCGGTGCTGATGGCCCCGCGGACGGCCCCCGCCCGGCTGCGCTCCGGCCGGCGGGTGGGGGCCACCGTGTCCCGGCGACCCGCGGCCGACGATCTGTTGGCGGTGGCCGCGACCCTCGACGTGCTCGCCGCCTGCCTGCGGTCCGGGATGACGGTGTCGGCCGCGGCGTCGGCTGTCGCGGGATCCGCGCCCCGCCCCCTGGCCGAGGTGCTCCAGCGCGGGGCCGACCTGCTCGCCCTTGGCGCCGACGCCGGGCGGGCGTGGGCCGACACCGACGACCGCAACGAGACCGACGCCCCGCACGTGCGGGCGTTCCTGAGGATGGCTCGCCGGTCGGCGGCCTCGGGTGCCGCGCTGGCGCAGGGCGTCGAGGAACTCGGCATCGCTCTGCGCGCCGACGCCGCCGACGCCGCCAGGGCCCGCGCCGAGCGGGCGTCCGTTCTGATCGCGGGGCCACTCGGGCTCTGTTTCCTACCCGCATTCTTCTGCCTGGGGATCGTGCCCGTGGTCGCCGGGCTGGCAGGAGACGTCCTGCGGTCAGGAGTGCTGTGACAAAACCCGCTGTGACACAACCCGCTGTGACACAACCCGCTGTGACACAACCCGCTGTACCAACTACCGAGGAGGAATCACATGGTCAGACGACGCATCACCGACCAACGGACACGGCTGCTCGTGCTGGCGACCGCCGACGACGGCATGTCGACCGTCGAATACGCGATCGGCACCATCGCCGCCGCCGCGTTCGGGGCGATTCTCTACACCGTCGTCACCGGCGACTCGATCGTCGGGGCGTTGACGAACATCATCACCCGCGCGCTGAACACCAACGTCTGAGTGGATCGGCCGGGTTCGCCACCGTCGAAGCCGCACTCGGCATCGCCTCGCTGGTCGCGGTGCTCGTGCTCTGCGTGGCAGGTCTCACGGCCGTCTCGATGCAGGTGCGCTGTGTGGACGCGGCGCGCGAGGCGGCCCGGTTGGCCGCGCGGGGCGACGGCGATGCCGCGGTGGCCGCGGCGCAATGGGTCGCACCGCACGGAGCCGCCGTGCAGGTGGACCGCGACGGCGACTACGCGGTCGCCACGGTCACCGCGCGCTCACCGCTGCTTCCCGGTCTGCGGATCACCGCGCGCGGAGTGTCGGCGGTGGAACCGACCGGGTGACGACCGCGGCTCGGCGACGCTGGTGGCGGCCGGGCTGATCTGCGTGCTGAGCCTGCTCATGACCGGCGGCGCGGTGCTCGGATCGGCGGTGATCGCCCGGCACCGCGCGGCGGCCGCCGCCGATCTCGGGGCGCTCAGTGCCGCCACCCTGCTGCCCACCGGCCGCGATGCGGCGTGCGCGGCGGCCGAGGCGGCGGCTCGATCGCTGGGTTCTACGGTGAGTCGGTGCGACGTCGATGGAGTGGATGTGATCGTGACGGCCGCTGCCGTCCTCGGTTTCGGCGCCACCGTGGCCGGGCCGGCGACCGCCACGGCGCGGGCGGGGCCCGTCGACGCGCCCTGACGACTGCGCGGGTTTACGGCGCCGTCAGGCGGGTTACGCACCCCTCATGACCGGCCACGGAAGCCTCGTCGGCCGCTACGAACTGCGGGGTCTGCTGGGGCGCGGCGGGATGGCCGAGGTGCACGACGGGTGGGACACCCGGCTGTGTCGGCCCGTCGCGATCAAGGTGCTGCACCCGGCGTTCAGCACGGACCCCGACCTGCGGCGCCGCTTCGAGGTGGAGGCGCGCGCCGCCGCGGCGCTCTCGCACCCCAACGTCGTGGCAATCCACGATTTCGGCGAGCACGAGGGTTCGCCGTTCATCGTCATGGAGCGGCTGCCTGGCCGCACGCTGCACGACGTGATGGCCGACCGGCCGATGCACCCGCAGCAGGTGCGCGCTGTGCTCGACGATGTGCTGGCCGGGCTGGGCGCGGCCCACGCCGCCGGCGTGCTGCACCGCGACATCAAACCGGGCAACATCCTGGTGTCGGCAGACGGCCGTTGCATGAAGGTCGCCGACTTCGGCATCGCCAAGACAGGCGGTGCCGCCGACACCAAGACCGGCCAGATCATCGGCACGATGTGCTACATGAGCCCCGAGCGGGTCACCGGCGCGCCCGCCTCGGTCGCTGACGATCTCTACGCGGTCGCGGTGATGGGTTACGAAGCGCTGCTGGGCCATCGGGCCTTTCCGCAGGACAACCCGGTCGCCCTCGCCCGGGCGATCCTCGACAACCCGCCGCCGCCGCTGAGCGCCCGTCGCAGCGATGTCGACCCGGCGCTGACCGCCGTCGTCGAACGGGGGATGGCGCGCAACCCGGCACACCGTTTCCCCGGCGCCGACCAGATGCGCGCCGCCCTTGCCGGTGATCCGGTGGCACTCGGCGCGCCGCAGGCCGGGGTTCCGGTGCCGCGGACGGGCACCCGCGTGCTTGCCGCACCGCTCGCCCCGACGGCCGGCTACCCCAGCGCACCCCCGCCGTCGCGGCAGCGCCACCGTCCCCGCCGGTCACTGCTGGCGGCCGCGGCGATCCTGGCCGCGTTCATCGTCGCCGCGTTGGCGCTGGCGCTCGACCCGTTCGGCTCCTCACCTGCACCGGCGTCGGTCAGCACCAGCACCAGCGTGGCGCCACCGACCACGAGCGCCGTCCCACCGCCGCCCCCCACCAGCAGTGCACCGCCCCCCGTCGTCGCGCCGGAACCGGCGCCACCGCCCGGTCCCGGCCCGGGCGGCGGCCCCAAACCCGGCCGCGGCCACGGCAACAAGAAGGGTGACTAGAACCGCGCAATACGCTTGCGCGCCAACAACACTCAGGCCAGTCCCGCGGCGGTGAGCTCGGCCGCGGTCGGCAGGCGGAACTCCGCGAGCCCGGCCTGAACGCCGTCATGAAGAGCGACGCGGTGCACCGACACATGCACCGGTGTCCAGCCGCCGTCGCGGGCGATCACGCGCAACACCCCTTCGCCACCGCCGGTGCGGAAACCGTCGGCCATCTCCGCCGCGGTCGGAAGGTCGTCGGGATGCACCCCTTCGGCACCGGAAATGCCTGCGCGCCAATCGAAGAACGGCGCCGGATCGTCGAGCCACTTCACCAGCATCCAGTGCCGAGGATCGACCAGCGCCCGGTGTACCCCCGGCCGGGCCAGGCCGGCCAGGATGCTCTGGGCGAGCGAGTAGTCCTCGCGACCGCTTCGCCCGTCGCGCACACTGCGCCAGTTCATCGCCCGGCACACCAAACGCTCACCGTCGTCGTCGCTTTCGGCCAGCGAGCGTGCGACGAACCCCATCGTGATCTGCTCGCCCCGGTGGTCGGTGAGGTCCCAGGTGCTGCAGATCGCCACGCCCGCACGGGGTTTGATCAGCATGCTGACCACTTCGGCTTCGTAGGGGTTGAGGTCGCGGCGGGGAAGGTCGTCGGCGAAGGGCCGGCCGTGGGTGGGTTGAGCCGCGGCATCCCAGCCGCCGACCGTCAGCGATTCCACGGTGTCGGTCGCGGTGCCCGCCGTCAGATCCCACACCAGCGACCCCACCATCGGGCGCGGGGGCGGTTCGTCGTCGGCCGCACCGACCCACATCTGCACCCCGTGGATGCGGCCGTCGGGCATGGCCACCATCTCGGTGCGGATCACACAGTCGTTCTTCGGCGTGATGCTGCTCAGGCCGCTGCCGCCGCGCACCGTCTCGCTGATCGCGGTCTGGATCGCCATCAGATGGGGGTTGCGGCGCAGCAGTGACGAGATGGGGATCATGTTGCGGGTCTGTGCGCCCTGCGCGACCACGGTGGGTTCGGTGCCCAGCGTCTCCACGAGCAACCAGTCGTGGCTCATGTGGTCGATCCTACCGAGGCACCCGGGACGCGCCCGCGGGTCAGCTCGTCGCCAGGGCGTCCAGCACCAGCCGCAACACCCTCACCGCCCCGTCCTTGTCCAGCGGGTCGTTGCCGTTGCCGCACTTGGGCGACTGCACACAGGAGGGGCAGCCCGCCGGGCATTCGCACGCCTCGATCGCCGCGGCGGTCGCCTCCCACCAGCGCTCGATGGCGCCGAATCCGCGGGCGGTGAATCCGGCCCCGCCCGGATAACCGTCGTAGACGAAGATCGTCGGCAACCCGTCGACCGGACCCACCGCCGTCGACACCCCGCCGATGTCCCCGCGGTCGCAGCTGGCGATCAGCGGCAGCAGCCCGATCGCGGCGTGTTCGGCGGCGTGCAGCGAACCCGGTATCCGCAGCGGGTCGATTCCGTTGTCCAGCAACACTTCCGGAGTGATCGTGCACATCACCGCGACGGTCTCGAGCGTGCGGGTCGGCATGTCGAGTTCGCAGAAGTCGATCACTTCACCGTCCAGGCGCCGCCGCAGATACCCGGTCACGGTGTTGTGCACCGACACCGGCACCAGGCCGATCGTCACGGCACCGTGGTCGGAACGCTCACCGGCGCCGGTGACGCTGATGTCGGTGACTTCCCGCGCGAACGTCGCGTACCCGGGATCCTCGGCGTGCACGAAGGCGAGGCCGTCCTCGAAGTCCAGCGAGTCGACCACATAACTCTCGCCCTGGTGCAGGTACACCGCGCCGGGGTGCACCGAGGACGCGGCCTGCCCCGCGCCCGCACTGCCCAGCATCCGGCCGGTGCCGGCTTCCAGGATCGCGATCTGCCCGCCGATCGCCCCGCGGATGTCCACGGCGGCGTGCGGTTCCAGGCCGGGTGTGGGGAAGTAGCCGCTGGGCCGGCGCCGCAGCAGGCCGTCGTCGACCAGACCCGCGGCGACGTCCTCGGCACCCCAGGTGCGGACCTCGGCGTCGGTCAACGGCAATTCTGTGGCCGCGCACAGCAGTTGGGGCCCCAGCACGAACGGGTTGCCCGGATCGATCACCACGCGCTCGATCGGTTTGTCGAGCAGCGCCGCGGGATGGTGCACCAGATAGGTGTCGAGCGGATCGTCGCGGGCGATCAGCACCACCAGGGCACCCTGGCCGCGCCTGCCCGCCCGGCCGGCCTGCTGCCAGAACGATGCGACGGTCCCCGGAAACCCGGCCAGCACAACGGCATCCAGCCCGGCGATGTCCACCCCGAGTTCCAGCGCGTTGGTGGTGGCCAGTCCGCGCAGCCGCCCCTCGGTCAGGGCGAGCTCCAGGGCGCGGCGGTCCTCGGCCAGGTAACCGGCGCGGTAGGACGCCACCAGGCCCGCCACCTCGGGCGCGGTGTCGGCCAGCCGCGCCCTGGCGCCCAGCGCGGTCAGCTCCGCCCCACGGCGCGACCGCACGAAGGTCAGGGTGCGTGCGCCCTCGGTGATCAGATCGGCCATCACCCGCGACGCCTCGGCACCGGCCGATCGGCGCACCGGGGCGCCGTTCTCGCCGACCAGTTCGGCGATCAGCGCCGGCTCCCACAGGGCGACGGTGCGGGCACCCTGCGGCGAGCCGTCGTCGGTGACCTCGGTGACGCTCTGACCGATCAGCTCCGAGGCCGTACCAGCAGGCTCCGCGGTGGTGGCGCTGGCGAAGATCACCGTCGGCATCTCACCGGTGGGGGAGTAACGGGCGCACAACCGCAGCAGCCTGCGCAGCACCATGGCCACATTCGAGCCGAAAATGCCGCGGTAGTAATGGCATTCGTCGACGACGACGTAACGCAGGTGGCGCAGGAAGATGGCCCAGCGGGCGTGGTTGCGCAGCATCGACAGGTGGATCATGTCCGGGTTGGAGAAGATCCACCGGGAGCGTTCCCTGGCGAATCTGCGCACCTCCGACGAACTGTCGCCGTCGTACGGCGACGGTGCGACGTCGTGCAGCCCGGCGGCAGCGCAGAGTGAGGCCACCGCGCGCAGCTGGTCGTGTCCGAGCGCCTTGGTGGGCGAGAGGTACAGCGCGCGGGCACGCGGGTTCTCCGTCATCGCCGTCAGGATCGGAAGCTGGTAGGCCAGCGACTTGCCCGATGCCGTCCCGGTCGCCAGGACCACGTGGCGGCCGCCGCGGGCCAGTTCGGCGGCGGCGAGCTGATGCGACCACGGGGTCTCGACACCGTGATCTCGGAACGCCCGCAGGACATCTGGGGGCGTCCACGGCGGCCAGCCGTGGGTGCGCGCCCGCCGGGCCGGGAGATCGGCGACATGACGAACCGGGTGTTCCCCGGTCGGAGTGCCGGAGACGGCGCAAGACAGCAGCTCACGGCCGAAACCCGACCCCGGATCGAGCACCTCGGGCCTCTCCACACTTCCCCTACGTCGTGTCGTACGTGAATTGTTGACTACATGATCATCCCGAAGCGCTCGTCGGACTGTCGCAGCAGCGCTGAACGTGATTGACTTACCGCGGTCGCAGCTTCTGTGTTCGTGTATACGCACTCGCAGGAACGACGTTGCGATCGCGGTTCCTGCGAGGGTTGTAGGTCGGGTCGAGTTCCGAGCACTCCACGAAGGTATGGCGGTCGGAACGGGCCCGGTCTGCCGAAATGCGGCGGGCCGCACCCGGTGAAACACAGAGAAGGAAAGTACGAAAGATGCCACAGGGAACTGTGAAGTGGTTCAACGCGGAGAAGGGCTTCGGCTTCATCGCCCCCGAGGACGGCTCCGCTGACGTTTTTGTCCACTACACGGAAATCCAGGGTTCCGGCTTCCGCACCCTGGAAGAGAATCAGAAGGTCGAGTTCGAGGTCGGCCAGAGCCCCAAGGGGCCGCAGGCCACCGGCGTCCGCGCCGTCTGAGCAACCAAAGACCTCTTCACCCACCCCCGCGTCGTCCCGTGACGGAAGGCGCGGGGGTGTCGTGTCTGCTGCGACGCGCAGTGGCGGCGCCGCGTGCACCCCGGTGCCCGCGCGCTGGCCTACTGTCATCTGTGTGAGCCAGCTGTCGTTCTTCTCGGCTGAGTCGGTGCCACCGGCGATCGCCGACCTGACGGGGATGCTGGCCGGCCCGGGTCAGGCCGTGCTGCTCAGCTCGCCGCAGGGTCAGGCCGCCCGCCTGTCGGTGGTGGTCGACCGCTTGTGGCGGGCCGAAGCGCTGGCCGAGATGATCACCGAGGCCGGGCTGCAGCCCGACATCGGCCGCACCGACGAGAACTCCCCGCTGGTGCGCACCGCCGTCGACGCGCGCCTGGTGCCGCTCGCCGGTGAGTGGACCAGGGGCGCGGTCAAGACGGTGCCCGCGCAGTGGCTGCCCGGGCCACGGGAGCTCCGGGCCTGGGCGCTGGCCTCCGGCGGACCGGAGGCCGAGGACCGCTACGTGCTCGGACTCGATCCGCACGCACCCGACACCCATTCCGTGCTCGCCTCGGCGATGATGCGGGTCGGGATCGCGCCGACGTTGATCGGCACGCGGGGGTCGCGTCCGGCGCTGCGGATCAGCGGACGACGGCGGCTATCGCGCCTGGTAGAGAACCTGGGGGAACCGCCGGCCCACCCTGAGGCGTTGACGTACTGGCCGCGGATCTAGCGCGTCCACGGTGTTTGCAACCGGTAGGGCCGGTTTGCGTGGACACGCCCGGGGTGCGATGTTGTTCGTTGCCACGGCCCTGGGGCGTGGCAGGTATAGAGAAGTATCGGAACGTTCCGACGATGAAGACGATGAATGGGATAGGTGGCTGACGGAGACCGCGGTCGCGGTGGCAACGGCAGAGTTCGGCGGCTCGTCATAGTCGAGTCGCCTACCAAGGCGCGCAAAATCGCCGGCTATCTCGGTTCCAACTACATCGTCGAGTCCTCCCGCGGCCACATCCGGGACCTGCCCCGCAACGCCGCCGACGTCCCGGCGAAGTACAAATCCGAGCCGTGGGCCCGGCTCGGGGTGAACGTCGAGCAGAACTTCGAGCCGCTCTACATCATCAGCCCGGAGAAGAAGAGCACCGTCGCGGAGCTCAAAGACCTGCTCAAGGACGTCGACGAGCTCTACCTGGCCACAGACGGCGACCGCGAGGGCGAGGCCATCGCCTGGCACCTGCTCGAGACGCTGAAACCGCGCGTCCCGGTCAAGCGGATGGTCTTCCACGAGATCACCGAACCCGCGATCCGCGCGGCAGCCGAAGATCCCCGCGACCTGGACAACGCGCTGGTCGACGCGCAGGAGACCCGCCGCATCCTCGACCGGCTGTACGGCTACGAGGTCAGCCCCGTGCTGTGGAAGAAGGTCGCGCCCAAGCTGTCGGCGGGCCGGGTGCAGTCGGTGGCCACGCGGATCATCGTCCAGCGGGAACGCGAGCGGATGGCGTTCCGCAGCGCCGGGTACTGGGACGTCACCGCCGAACTGGATGCCAGCGTCTCCGACGCGCAGGCCACCCCGCCGACCTTCACGGCCAAGCTCAACACCGTCGACGGGCGCCGCGTCGCCAGCGGGCGGGATTTCGACTCCCTGGGCGGGCTGAAGAAGCCCGACGAGGTGCTGGTGCTCGACGAGGCCGCCGCGGGCGCGCTGGCCGCCGGTCTGCGCGGGGCGCAGCTGCAGGTCGCCTCGGTGGAACAGAAGCCGTACACCCGCAGGCCGTACGCGCCGTTCATGACCTCGACGCTGCAGCAGGAGGCGGGCCGCAAGCTGCGGTTCTCCTCCGAGCGCACGATGAGCATCGCGCAGCGGCTCTACGAGAACGGCTACATCACCTACATGCGTACCGACTCGACCACGCTGTCGCAGTCGGCCATCAACGCGGCCCGCACGCAGGCCCAGCAGCTCTACGGCGAGGAGTACGTCCACCCGACGCCGCGCCAGTACACCCGCAAGGTGAAGAACGCCCAGGAAGCGCACGAGGCGATCCGACCGGCCGGCGACGTCTTCCAGACCCCCGGGCAGTTGCACGCCGCCCTGGACACCGACGAGTTCCGGCTCTACGAGCTGATCTGGCAGCGCACCGTCGCCTCCCAGATGGCCGACGCGCGCGGCACCACGTTGAGCCTGCGCATCGCGGGCTCCGCCGCGAGTGGCGAGCAGGTGGTGTTCAACGCCAGCGGTCGCACGATCACGTTCGCCGGGTTCCTCAAGGCCTACGTCGAGAGCCTCGACGAGCAGGCCGGCGGCGAGGCCGACGACGCGGAGAGCCGGCTGCCGAACCTGACCCAGGGTCAGCGCGTCGACGCCAAGCAGCTGACCGCCGACG
>Ga0247757_10001876_pt1 | contig 12381 bp, 8 predicted proteins | sample UWRJL126311R4_FD_180929 | JGI IMG/M metagenome (GOLD analysis project Ga0247757, IMG submission 180929) | Plant litter microbial communities from Arlington Agricultural Research Station in Wisconsin, United States - UWRJ-L126-311R-4 | ecosystem: Environmental > Terrestrial > Plant litter >...
ACCCTCCTCTCCGCAATCCCCACCGTCGCCTCCTGATACCCCTCCACCGCCCTTACCGCCCTCCACACCCTCGGCACACACACCGCAGACCCCATAATCACCGGCCTCCACCACGCCTCCGCAATCGCCGCAACGCTCAAAACAGGCATTAAGCACTCAACCGCGGCAATCCACCCTCCTACATCCCGCCTCGTCTCCAGAAACCCAAACATTCGCCCAAACGCCACCTCGCCGATGACGTCGAACGCATACTTCTGCACCCACGCCCCGAGATCTACTTTCTCCCCTGCATCCGCGCACCCCGCCAGCACCTCGAGCAGCAAACCGGTGCATTTCCCCACGTGGACTTCGTGCTTCAGCACGTTGCCCAACGCATACACGGGCGCCACGATCCTCCTGTACCGGGCATGCTCGCGCTCGTCGGTCGCCGTGAAACTGTCCGGCTGAGACGAGATACCCGAGGCGGCCCACGTGGCGTAGAAATCCGTTTTCGGTAGGGGGTCGCTGAGGCGGTAGATGGTGGGGATATCGGTCGCGGAGGAGGAGCTGATTTCGTTGGGGGCGATGCGGACGAGGGGGCCGTAGTGCTTGTGCAGGGAGTGTGTGTGGGAGACGAGACGGCCGGTAGAAGCGTGGTAGGTATAGTATAAGCGGGAGAGTTTGGCGAGGAAGGGGCCGGGGATGTGGGAGAGGGGGTGAAGGGTTAGGGTGTAGAGGGTCCAGAGGAGGAGGGCGAGGATGAGAGTAGACGGGAGAAATTTAAGTGTTGTTGCTAGAAGGGGGAGGACCGAGGAGAGTATGGCCATTTTGGGGTGTACGTTTAGACACGGAGATGATGAGTGTTGGCCAGAGGACTAGGTGTGTGTAAGCGTTTATAGGTGGTTTACTAGGCTATACAGATCCGTGGATTTGGTTCCATGATCTGAATCAGACTTATGTTTTGCCAGATTCTCGGTTCTGGGTATCTGCGGGGTCGCAGGTTCATAGGTTCATATCACAAACTAGCTCGCCTCGCTAGTATGCACCTTCGCACACGCAATAATGCCTCTCACCTACTCGTCTGCACATCATCCTATTCCATGAGTAATGTAAAGATGAAGAACTTTAATGTGCACAGTTCCCTGTATGAGAGTAGTAACCCTGTCCAACTACAAGAACCCACCCTCAGATCACTTTACCCGCTATCATCACTCTTAACAACCGTAGGATCCCTTCGCGACCAGCAGATATACTCGATTCTCGACATCCCAGCATCTATTCCGCCCATGCTCCACACCCCACCTCTCGCAAAAGTAAAACGAAGAAAAAGCAAAAGTATGCAAACCCCGGAATACCTATCCCATACCAGCTAGCTCCATACAAATACGAAGCCGCCCCACCCCACATACCCTGCACATGTCCGCCGAGGCGGATATGCGGATAGCTGTTTACTACTGTGCATCCACGCGTCACGAAGCCACTACCGTAATAGAACAAATTATGGGTACATTAAATTTAAAGTGCTAGAACTTATCCACATGTCCTAATTTAACGATACTTAACTTTGGTTAGATCCTAAGACTATTTCTTTAGTACTATAAGACTCACAGCCCAGCCAGACAGGCAGGATATGTGCTTCATAATAACTAGGCTGCTGCATTCAACCCCAGCCGGATCCGATCCAGACGAAGATAATGGAAGTTCCGGTTTAGCTCGTTTCAGTGAAGGGATGGCTCCTCCTTAAGAAGTACAGCTAGAGTTGTAATATAGAACAATCACCATTACGACTTATAACGCTGCTAGCATGTCACCAAATGGTGTTATTTGTGTTAATTTGAAGTACATTCTAAAGTCAACGCTTCATCAGCGCCTTCCAGCCTTTGCAAATGTTCTAATTACATCTTGACTACAATGTCCAAGAAAAAGTGTCGCGTTCTGTTGACAAGCCAGGAGAAGACTAAGTTGATATGACTTTACAGAGAGGTTGTAGGACTCGAGTGCCAGAAAATATTGTTTAATAGCGTACACGCTCGCAAGAATTCCAAAAACAAGTGTCAAGAACAAGATACCGAATATTCCCACCCAGAGTGCTGCCCACTGGCCTATGTCCCGTGTATCATATAGCCGTTGAAGGAAGCTTTCTGGTGGGCTGCGGAAAAGAACCAGCAGTCGTCTTAGCCGAGGTTTCCAGTAGTTGAATTCATCAAGACTGAAAGGTTGGCCTGCGTAAAACCAAGGCGAGTCTTCTGGAAACCAAGACGACCGTGCCAATGACAATTTGTCCACTTTCTTCAAGAGATCTGTTGTGTCAGGATCGCCGCAAGGCAATAGCAGCTCCAAAGAGCGAAGGGTCTCTTGCACGAGATCCGTTGGGATAGGCTCTTCTGCCTTATCCTGGTTTTGAAGGACCCTTTTCTGATGGTAAATGTATAGAATCCGCTTCCCTCTAATTCCAGTCAACTTAAGGTGATCATTCAGGTAGTTGGTCCATTCGATCTGCAGGAAGCATATTCTTTTCAATTTCGCTGCTGAAAATCCGTCGAATTCATACTCGGTGTATGCATGCATGGATTTAGTGAAACGGGAACCAACCATATCTTTGAGAGTCCTGCCTCCTTCCCAGTTGATATAATCCCTAGTCGGGTGCACTCTTCCGAAGAAGGCACCACTAAAGCGGAGATTGAGCCCAAGCCATAAGCGGACTGAGAGTTCTATGCTCTTAACAATTTTATCGTCTAGACAACTCCCGAAAGTTGTTAATTTGAGTTCTCTCACAATATCGTCTCGTGTTGATGACTGATTGCTGCGCAGGAATTTGATGACGTTGAATAGGCCTTGGAAGTCTTGAAACGCAAACTCCCGGGCATATGGCGCCAGCTCTCTTAACGTTTCGTCGATGAATCGGAAGAAATCCTTGTGCTCATCCATTGAAATGTCATCACCCAGATGCGGCCAGAAGAACTTCACCAGTTCATGTCGATCCTCGTTAGATCCTAGCACAGTCGTCGCATTTGACCTCAGGAATAAGGATTTCGTTGCCAGAGGCATTGTGACAGGAATCAAGAAATCTTGAGGTTGTGCATCCCTTAAGCTAGCACTAGAAGAAAGGCTGTTGCGCATGTTACTTAAGCTTTTGGGCCTTCTCATCTTTTGGACACTAAGACAGATTGGCGGTTGGGCGGGGTTGAGAGCAGGGGCTGAAGAGAATGCACAGATGCAATTGGTCCATAAGAATCCGGTCAGGCCAACGGCAAATTTGTTAAGCTGCAGCCACAACTGCAGAAGACAACATGAGCCAGTGGCCTTCCACCTCAAAGCTACCACGTGACTCAATCGCAATCGCTAGTGCGACAATATCAGCTCCAGGTAAGCTTGTCTCCTTATAGCCTCGTAAGTTGGTTTGAATTCTGCAATATAGACCTGGAAGCCGACCTTCACGAACTTTTTGCCCTTTCTAGCATGTCAACATCCGCTTCACTGCAAACCCCACCCGTAGTATTTCTCCTCATTCCATTCGTCCCGGACAAAGATGACGCAGACCACTTTGCAGTCGACTGCGCAATCTCTCCACGTCGATAGCGACACTGATTTCGTTACGACCAGATCCGTAGATTCACCTGAAATACATAAGATAGGAAAGCGTTGGTATGTTGGACTATTGGAAGACCTGCCACCACCCAAAAGGGTTCAGCAATCATGGGGAAAGACCTACCTTAACATCGTCGTAAAGCGTCTGGGAGACATTACCCACCCGTCATACCTTCACGTTCCAAGCGACAAAGCTATCACAGAGCCTGTCTTATGCATGGCTGGCAAGCCTGATGATATGGATACAGCATTAGAATACTTACCGAGATTGAGCAACTCGCCACGACTGGTAAAGCTCAAGCCAACGGTTTGGATATATTGCAGTGGACGCCGATGTGGAAAGAAAGTGAAAAAGGAAATACCTCTTGTCTTACAGCCGTTTCTAGACTCATTTCCTGAGCGGGTGGAATTCCACACCAGCAGATATGGTCCGCGGCCAGCCAGTAATCCATGGTCACCACATTCGTCAGACCGTATTCGATCGGGACATGAGATATCATTCGCGATTGGATACCCGCTGTTGCCAGACAGCGTTTGGCCTGCCGTAGCAAGATTCACCGTTGGCTCCAAAAATATTTACAGCACGATTGGCGGCCCGATCTATGTCGGACGCGAAGTGTTTGGCTTAACGACCGCTCATGGCCTTGTGAGCTATCTCCAAAAAATCTCAGAGCAGATGGATACGCTAGAAGAAGAGTCGTTGGCCTCCGACTCTGATTCAGAAACATCTTCTGTCTTATCTTGTGCAGGATCATATCAGGATGAGGGAGGAGACAACTTACTAGAATCAGAATGCGAGGAAGCAGGACTCCCCAAGACACTAGCTTATCTCGGCCACGGAACCTCTACCGGCGATTACTCTCTAAAGGAGCCTGCACCAATCACATCCGATTTCGCTCTCATTAATTTGCAGTCGTGTCACCATCCTATTCATCCAATCACTGAAGGTATCACCCCAAAGGACAAACTCTACCCAGGAGAAGTTCATATTGCATCTGCATCCACGAGGCTTCCCTTGATAGGTTACCTACTAGAGAGCATATCCTTTATCATTATCAGTGGTGAGGTTATGCACACAAGGAAAATTCAAATAAGTTCGGCCGCTCGTAAGTAGCCATCTTCGGTATCCTGAAGTTTCTATACTAAACCTTCGTTTTTAGCCTCTGGCATATCAGGAGCCTGGGTTATTCGTGATAACAACTTGTGTGGAATTATATACGCAGCATACAAGGAAAGTCCTTATGTCCACATGTTGTGTGCCGAAGATGTGTTCAAGAATTTACTCACCTTTATGTATCCAAGAGCGGTACTGCAGGTAGCAGCAGGAGGAGGGCATCTTGCAGTAGTTGAGCGGCTGCTGCAGGAGAAGGCCGATGTCAATGCAACAGCAGCAGATGATGGTGGAAGAACAGCACTACAGGCCGCAGCAGAAAGAGGACACCTTGCAGTAGTTGAGCGGCTGCTGCAGGAGAAGGCCGATGTCAATGCAGCAGCAGATAATAGTGGAAGAACAGCACTGCAGGCCGCAGCAGGAGGAGGACATCTTGCAGTAGTTGAGCGGCTACTACAGGAGAAGGCCAACGTCAACGCAGCAGCAGGTTATCGTAGTGGAAGAACAGCGCTACAGGCCGCAGCAGGAGGAGGGTATCTTGCAGTAGTTGAGCGGCTACTACAGGAGAAGGCTGATGTTAATGCAGCAGCAGGTTATCGTAGTGGAAGAACAGCGCTACAGGCTGCAGCAGAAGGAGGACATCTTGCAGTAGTTGAGCGGCTGCTACAGGAGAAGGCTGATGTTAATGCAGCAGCAGGTTATCGCAGTGGAAGAACAGCACTACAGGCTGCAGCAGGAGGAGGATATCTCGCAGTAGTTGAGCGGCTACTACAGGAGAAGGCCGATACTAATATAGTAGCAGTAGATTTTAATAGTGGAAGAACAGTACTACAGGCCGCAGCAGGAGGAGGACATCTTGCAGTAGTTGAGCGGCTGCTACAGGAGAAGGCTGATGTTAATGCAGCAGCAGCAGTATACAATAGTGGAAAAACAGCACTACAAGCTGCAGCAGAAGGAGGACATCTTGCAGTAGTTGAGCGGCTACTACAAGAGAAGGCCAACGTCAATGCAGCAGCAGCAGTGTATAATGGTGGAAAAACAGCACTGCAGGCTGCAGCAGAAGGAGGGCATCTTACAGTAGTTGAGCGGCTACTACAGGAGAAAGCCGATGTTAATGCAGCAGCAGCACAATTTAGCGGTGGAAGAACAGCACTACAGGCTGCAGCAGGGGGAGGATATCTTGCAGTAGTTGAGCGGCTACTACAGGAGGAGGCTGATGTCAATGCAGCAGCAGCAAGATTTGATGGTGGAAGAACAGCACTACAGGCTGCAGCAGGAGGAGGACATCTTGTAGTAGTTGAGCGGCTGCTAAAGGAGAAGGCCGATGTTAATGCTACAGCAGCAGCTAATGGTGGAAGGACAGCACTACAGGCTGCAGCAGAAGGAGGACATCTTGCGGTAGTTGAGCGGCTACTACAGGAGAAGGTTGATATTAATGTAGCAGCAGCAAGATTTGATGGTGGAAGAACAGCACTACAGGCCGCAGCAGGAGGAGGGCATCTTGCAGTAGTTGAGCGGCTATTACAGGAGAAGGCCAATGTCAATGCAGCAGCAGCAAGATTTGATGGTGGAAGAACAGCACTACAGGCTGCAGCAGAAGGAGGACACCTTGCAGTAGTTGAGCGGCTGCTGCAGGAGAATGCTGATGTCAATGCTGCAGCAGCATATTATAGTGGAAGAACAGCACTGCAGGCCGCAGCAGAAGGAGGACATCTTGCAGTAGTTAAACGGCTACTACAGGAGAAGGCCGATGTCAATGCTGCAGCAGCATATTATAGTGGAAGAACAGCACTGCAGGCTGCACTAAAGAGAGGCCATGATAGGATTGCAGATTGCCTCCGCGCAGCTGGTGCTAAACAACGAGAATTTAATACTAAGGGTCGTGAGAGGCTTAATGAATAAAAGTGTAACGAAACTTAAATGATAAAACCTCGGCCTAGGGGTAGGCAGTGTATTAGAACACGATTCTAAAATGAATTTTTATGCAGCTTCCCTTTAGTAAACATCTATAAATCATATATTAACGCGGATATTGGCGCTATTGATATTCGTGCTCAGTCAGGTTCGGTTACTCTTCCAACTCTCTCGGAGCCTCGTCCTTGACACCAAGGTCTCGCTATAAGTGCAGATGGTATATGAATAACATATAATTCCAAGAACCTAGCGTAGTTACACTCAAAGTATTGGCCGTCATGCTCGGCGGTGTCGAGTAACATAATTAGTATTGGGGTTGGAACAGGAAGGCTGTGGATATGTATAGTTGAGCCTGATTTATTTAAAAGCCTTAGAACATTTATATTAGCATTATCTATTTCATATAGGGCCGGAGATTCATATGAATATATAACCACTCGATTTGCCACAGCGAAAGTTCGAAAATGCTCTAAATGGAAGCACGTGTTCAAGATTCGCCACTTCAACCTCGCCAAAGATCGGCGAACGCTTCCGACAAAGCCAGCAGGAAGGACGGCCGACCCCCACTGGTACATATCCTGTATGAGGTGGCGAATCTACAAGAGGTGAGCTGGTTGACGATTGCTCCATAGAGAGATAGCCAAGTTTGATCGCAAGGCTGCGGAGCTTTGGTCGGTCCGCTTGCTAGACTTTCCACGGCCACGGGATCGATAGGTTATAATTATATAATATTTTTGTGCTACCTAGAATTGGTAGTCGCTCCGATCGGAGGTACCGATCAGTGTGGCGAACTCGAATAATTTAGGCGCTACCAGTAGCCCTATAGCTAATTATTACTCCTTTAGTAGTACTATTAGATTCTCTAGCTTTAATAGAGACGCCTAAGGGGTTAAGACAGTAATGTATGCGTAGTGGCGCACTTCTAGCGTCGAAGACTCGTTTTTGCTTGAAGTATTGTTTGCGAAATAAGTGTATGCATATATATAAATATAATTTTTATACACCTAGGATTATAGCACCTTAGAAAAAATCTAAGCATATAACCTGAGGTAGATTTAGTAAATTTTAGAATGCGTAGAGAAGTTCTATGGCTCTGAAATAGAAGTACCTATAGTTTATTCTGTTACGGCGGTTGTTCCATTAGTTACGGGTGGATGGACGCTACTCATTCTCCGACCATTAGTTAAGCGAAAAAAGTGGTAGACTATTCCAAAAGCCCCCGCCATTCAGACTTTCTCGTTCGCTCAACAACTAACAAGTATGATGGAATTCATATTCGTATTCGTATTCATACTAAATCGAGCAGAGCAGAGAAAACCATTTCCTTGGCAATAGAGCTTCCGAAGCCCTCTTCTGTACTCCCTCGATTCCAATCTGTCTGTCGCTCTTAGGGTATATGTAATATATGCACAGTATGCCATCCCATCCCATCCCATCCCATGCCATGTCTTTGGTGCTATTCCAAAAAAACCCAGCTTCCCTCCCACCCGCATGTTGTTTCCCGCAAAACTCATGGAAAAGATACAAAGCAATCAAACCGAGAGAAAAACATGAGATGTAAGAAGCGTAGGGTAAAAAGAAGACACAAAAGTTTGGACGGTAGCAAAGTGCAACAGACTGACAAATAGCATAAGTCAGTCGTCGAATGGATTCGACGGAGAGCCTGTCACTCTAGAAGCCGTAAATCGTGAAACTCGTCTCCTAGGCGCTTTTGGGTATCGTGATGCAATTCCGTAAAAGGCGGGCATGATTTATTTCGCTATTAAACAGAACGAGCAATAAAAAAACAGAATGTCGTTACCCATGTGCACGCTCAGCCGATTATAAATGAATTGCTTCAAGTTGGTCCTGTAGAAAAGTTCAGAAACTGATTCGAAGTATTGGCCATTAGGTCTTCTGTGGACGTGACAAGATCTGGGAAGGCTTCCTGTTCATTGCTGGCTGCCATCTCCAACGAAACTCCATTATGCCCACCATGCGTCAGGCAACCGACGCACTCACAACCATCGCCACATTGACAAGTTCCTGTGGCATCATTGCATCCAGGAAGCACCATTTCTTGCCAGAAATATGATGAAGGCGAAAGCGTTGTCGCATCTTCGTCCTTGCCTTCGCTCGGGCTGTCGGCAAAGGTAGCGGGGCTCTGGATCGATTCTTCCCTCTTCAATGATGCAGAAGTATCTTGAATAGGAGCCTGAGTGATATTGGTGTTGTCGAAGAAAGGTATTTCTGTAGGCACAGCAGCCGGAGTAGATGCTTGCGACCACAAAGTCGGTGCATTCAGCGGAGTTTGAGGCATGTGCATAGTGGTGCTAATACCTGCCTGAAAGTTTATATGATTTGGAGCGGGGAAGTTCGGGGCCGGATTAAACCCGAAATTTGCCTCCGCCCCAAACCCTGGTTGGTGAGGATATGATGGAAGGTCGTATGTAGGTGGAGGCATGGCGCCAAACTGGCCAGTACTCATGAACTCGTGCATGGACCGCACGTATTCCATCATTGTAGCATTGTTTGGATGGGCTGCACAGCCAAAACAACTGCAAGAATCACCACACTGGCAGTTGTGCTCTGGGGTGTGGGTTGCGGTGTGGTTGTTTATCGGCAATAAAGGCATCGACTTTTGTGGTTGGAAATGAGAGAGCATGTGATTGTAGATCGGAGTGTTGAAACTAAACGGAGGCGGCATGTGCATGTAGCCATTCCCATGATGTACCATGTTGTATGGGTTATGAAACTGTGTCGGATACTGAGGGAACGTCGGAAAATTTGGAGGCATATTTGGTTGAATAGGAGGTTGTGCGACATGTGTCGGCACTTGCTGCGCAGGTGTAGACCCCGAACAGCAGGACTTTTTGGCAGGTGTAGGAGGTACTGGAGCAGCGTCCTTTGTCTTGCTACTACAACAACTCTTCGTAGGTGCCTGCACAGGTTTCGGTTTGCAACAGCTCGAGACAGCTTGAGAGTGAGAGGTGGCGGGTCGCGAAGTAGAAGCGGATACTTCGGGTTCAAGAACTTCTGGAGCTACATTCTCTTTCTGCAACGGAAGCAGTCGAGGGGTTGAGCTTGCACTGGAGGGGTTGGAAGCATTGTTACTTTCGCTTGTTGGGGTTTGCGTTAGCTGCGATGATGAGTCGGTCTCGCCATCTTGAGCAGCTTTGATGGCCTTCTCGAGAACGGAAGTGTTGAAATTAGACGTAGACTTCCGACTGCGGCTCTTCTGAACTCGACCAGTGCCATTGGACACGGCTATAGGTTGCGAGCGCTCGGAGGGGCAAGCACATTCAGACGTCTTAGGAATGGTGTAGTTGATGACAACGCGCTCACAGCTACATGACCCAGTTGGATGCGGACAGCTGCTGAGGGGTCGGCCAGGCTTACGCACTTCGACAAGTACGCGGTCACGATGATCGCATTTTGAAGAGCGGTGACCGCGGATACATGGGCCGCTACGATTGGGTCAGTATCAGTGTGGGTGGCATGGAAAGGGTGCGACCAAGGCTTCGGACATCGAGGCACATGTATGAAGAGACGAGTGGGGAGAAGGAGGTAAGACGAGCTGGGTCAGTGATACAAGATGGAAACTGACATACCAAGCGACCTTCTTCCGCTCTCCATTGATCTCGGCCCACATGGTGCGGAGTTAGTAAAAGAGTGATCAGAATGTGCTCATTCACCAAAGCAGGCTATTCGCTCCTTGGCCGGCAGAGGAAGGGCCTGATATGCGGGCAACAAAGGGACAAAGTTGCAATCTGAAGGCTCAGCCTCCAGAAGCACGTGGTGAAGCGAGAGTAAATGCGGGTTTCCGGGTCTCAGCGTCCGGCAAGGGTCACCTGGGTCTCCCGTGTTTCGCAGACGACGGGTACACACAGGCTGGAGAGGCTGGGCTGTGCACTGGCGACAGGACTGCGAGGCGGAAGTGGCTGGCGTTAGACACGACGTCTAGTCTGAACAGGTCGAGTGATGAGGAGGATGGATGCGCAAGTAAGAGCAGGTTCAGCCCGGCGACGGCAGGCAGGCCAAGGTAAAGGGCAGGAGGAGGGCGGGCTGCAGCAGAAGCACGGCGAGGCGAGCAGCGGGCGCAGGTGGTTCACAGGGAAGGGCTGCAGGAGCGAGACCCGGCTGGATGTGCACACGGTTTGCCTCCAAGGGATGCGGTAGCGGTGGGGTTCCCGGCAAGACTATGCCTGCGATGAAGGCGACCAACAGCAGCAAGCTCAGCACGGCGGTCGGCCGTGAGGTGAGCGCTGGGCGACGAGGCCGCAGGGTGAGCAAGTTTCTGCCAATCAGCACGGGGCGCCGTCGAAGACTGTCCTCGCGGCTGCGCTAGAGTCTCGACCGCCGTCGTTTCGCGCCGTGGACCCACGATCGTCTGGTGTTTGCACGCGTCCGGAGGCCGAAGGAAGGGGAGCCCTGGCGCATCGCTTGCTGTGCATGTGCGAGCGCGAAGATGGCGAGAGCCGATGGGGGAGGGCGTGGACGAGAGGCCGACAAAGGCAACGCCGAGTCCCTGCATTGGAACGCGTGGGGAGCCAATGGGCGCCACGGCTGGGCTGGATGCCATCACGTGCAGCATCCCTCAAGCCAGCATCTTCTCCATCTTCCCCTAGCCGTCTCCTGGCCGCCATAGTGCTTACCCACCAATTTACGTGCCGAGCGGCACACCAAGGAACTGGATAGTGGCCACGCTCGCCACGCTACGCGACGGGTAGCACCGCACGTGATGCGGGGCCTACAGAAAGATTCTAGCTTCCCTCCTCCGCCTGTGCACCAGTAGCCACGCTTCGGAATGTACAACATGGCACAGGACGCCGAGGACGTAGGGCTAGACCTCTTCCAGGAGCCTGACGACTTCTACCCGCCAGAGAAGGAGGCCACATTCGCATCGCACACCCTCCTTTCTGGCAAAGAGCTCACCATCAGACTCGTCGGTCACAATCCGCTGTGGGTAAGATTTCCTTGCTGCCAATCGAGACCTTCCTTTTCTGTCATCCTTGCCAAGTGCTCCTCAGATGTGACGCCTGCACAGCGAGCATCGCCAGTCGCTGACAGTTCCAGGGTCACTTCCTATGGAATGCTGGGAGAACGATCTCGACTTATCTGGAAGAAAGCGCAGACCAGCTAGTGCGGAACAGGACGGTCCTTGAGCTTGGTGCGGGTGGCGGTCTGCCCAGTCTTGTGTGTGCTGTTAATGGGGCCGCTAAAGTGGTCATCACTGACTATCCCGATACCGACCTCGTCGACAATCTACACTACAACATCAGTCACTGTGACTTACTCCAGGACCAAACTCAAGTAGTAGCCGAGGTGAGGCGACAGGTCCCATACTCACTGCCATAGCTGAACATTCAGGGGTATCTATGGGGGGCACCCACAGCCGAATTGGCAAAGCATCTGTCTGACAGTGATCGATTTGATGTGCTCATTCTGGCTGATCTTCTTTTCAACCACTCCGAACATACCAAACTAGTAAAAACAGTGCACTTGATGCTCAAGAAATCACCAGATGCTAAGGCTTTCGTCTTCTTCACCCCTTATCGGCCATGGCTCCTCCAGAAGGATCTGGCTTTCTTTGACCTAGCTCGTGAAGCCGGATTCACAGTGACCAAGACTTTGGAAAAGGTCATGGACAAGGTCATGTTCGAAGAAGATCCTGGCGTGCGTGTGTCGAGTCGTGAATACTTTTGAACTCAGCTAATTCAACCTAGGATGAACTACTGCGACGGACGGTATATGGCTATGAGCTTAGCTGGTCACAATAGAACCAACATTCTGAAACGTTGTGCAATCAT
>Ga0247757_10001877_pt1 | contig 12380 bp, 12 predicted proteins | sample UWRJL126311R4_FD_180929 | JGI IMG/M metagenome (GOLD analysis project Ga0247757, IMG submission 180929) | Plant litter microbial communities from Arlington Agricultural Research Station in Wisconsin, United States - UWRJ-L126-311R-4 | ecosystem: Environmental > Terrestrial > Plant litter >...
GCTCGGCGGATCCAAGGTCTCAGACAAGCTCGGCGTGATCGCGAACCTGCTCACGAAGGCAGACCGCCTGCTCATCGGCGGCGGCATGGTCTTCACGTTCCTTGCGGCCAAGGGCTTTGAGGTGGGCAAGTCGCTGCTCGAGGAGGACCAAATCGAGACGGTTAGGGGCTACCTCGCCACGGCAGAGGAGACCGGCGTCGAGATCGTTCTACCGACCGACATCATCGCGGCCTCGGCGTTTGCCGCGGATGCTGACGCCCTCGTGGTCGCCGCGGACGCAATTCCCGCTGACCGCATCGGCCTCGACATCGGGCCAGAGTCCGCAGACCTGTTTGCATTGAAGATCCTCGACGCCAAGACCATCGTGTGGAACGGCCCCATGGGCGTGTTCGAGTTCCCCGCGTTCTCGGGCGGCACGCGGGCAGTCGCTCAGGCACTCATCGACTCGGACGGATTCTCGGTGGTCGGCGGCGGAGACTCCGCGGCCGCAGTGCGACTACTCGGATTCGACGAGGCCGCATTCGGCCACATTTCTACGGGCGGCGGCGCGTCGCTCGAACTGCTTGAGGGCAAGTTGCTGCCCGGCCTTGACGTTCTGGAGGACTAAGACATGGCTCGCATTCCGCTCATTGCTGGCAACTGGAAGCTCAACCTTGACCACCTCGAGGCCACTCACGCCACGCAAAAGCTCGCGTGGCTCCTGCAGGACGCCAAGCACAACTTCGGCGATGTCGAGGTAGTGGTGCTGCCTTCGTTTACCTCGATCCGCTCTGTGCAGACGCTCATCGACGCCGACAAGCTCGACGTCAAGGTTGGCGCGCAGGACATCTCCGCGCAGGTCTCCGGTGCATTCACGGGTGAGGTCTCTGGCGCCCAGCTCGCGAAGCTCAACGTCTCGTACGTGGCTGTCGGTCACTCCGAGCGCCGCGAGTACCACGGCGAGACGGACGCGGTTGTTGGCGCGAAGGTGAAGGCTGCGTTCGATCACGGCATCACGCCGATTCTGTGCGTGGGCGAGGGCCTCGACATTCGCAAGGCCGGAAACCAGGTTGAGTACACGCTCGCCCAGGTTGACGGCGCGCTGGAGGGCCTCCCTGCCGACCGCGCTGCCCAGATCGTCATCGCGTACGAGCCCGTGTGGGCCATCGGCACGGGCGAGGTTGCAACCCCGGCGGATGCCCAAGAGGTGTGCGGAGCGATCCGTGGCCGCCTCGTCGAGCTGTACGGCCCAGAGGTCGCGGATGCGGTGCGCGTTCTGTACGGCGGCTCCGTCAAGTCCGGCAACATCGCCGCGATCATGGCCGAGCACGACGTCGATGGGGTTCTCGTCGGGGGCGCAAGCCTCGATCCCGAGGAGTTCGCCAAGATCGCTCGCTTCCGCGAGCACACCGTCGCGCTCTAGAACAGGCCACACGCAAGGTATCCTGTTACCCGTTCCAACGTCGTTCAAGGAGAACTGTGCCGATCCTCACCAACATCCTCTGGGTGCTGCTCGCGATCACGAGCCTCTTGCTGATCGGTCTTGTGCTCATCCACCGCGGTCGCGGCGGCGGCATCACCGACATGTTCGGTGGCGGCCTCGCGTCTGGTATTCAGTCGTCGGCCGTCGGCGAGCGCAACCTCACGCGCATCACGTGGGGCGTGGCGATCACGTGGGGACTCATCGTTGTACTTCTTGGATTGATCTCGCGGTTCTCGCTGTAGATCCGCTGCTTAAGAAGACTGGGGAAAGCCGTGGCAGGTGGCAATGCGATCCGAGGTTCTCGCGTAGGAGCGGGACCACTCGGTGAAGACGAGCGTGGCGAGTCCGCCCCGCGTCAGATGGTGTCCTACTACTGCGCGCGTGGGCATGTAACGAGCCCCAGCTTCGCGATAGGCGAGGACCAAGAGGTGCCGGTCGAGTGGGATTGCCCCAAGTGTGGCCTCCCTGCCGGTCTCGATTCCAACAACCCTCCGGAGCCCATGCGCGCGGAGCCGTACAAGACCCACCTTGCTTATGTGAAGGAACGGCGCACAGACAAGGAGGGCGAGGCCCTGCTTGACGAGGCGCTTGAGGCCCTTCGCGCGCGCCGCACCTCCGTTGCAGCCGCTGACTGAGTTTTCCTGACTGAGGAGTAGTTCGTGCAGATCGAAATTGAGTACTGCGTTCCCTGCGGCTATTTGCCCCGCGCAACCGACGCCCAGACCCGCATCCTTGAGCACTTTGGCAACAGGGTCGAGTCCGTGTCGCTGAAGACCGGGCGCAAGGGCGTGTACACGTTCCGCGCGGATGGTGATGAGATCTACGCAAAGCCCGAACTCTTCAGCATCGAGGCGATCGTCGCACGCATCGAAGAGCTGCTTCCGGAGCCAGAGTTCGCGTCGGGCGCGGGAGTTCAGGCCGAGGGCCGCGACCTGCTTGCGGGCAAGCTCTCCTAGCTCGCCTTTGGGCCTAGGCCGTAGCCGCAGCCGACACGTCGACCAGCCACAGCGTCTGTTCGGTGCCCGCAACGGCGGCCGAGGGTAAATCCGCGTCCCCATGGAGGGCGCGAGCCACAGCGTCGGACTTTTCAGCTCCCGCCGCGACAATCCAGACGCGCCGAGCGCGATTGATGACCTCGAGTGTTAGCGTCACGCGGGTGGGTGGTGGCTTGGGGGAGTCGTGAACGGCCAGCGCGCGGCCGGAACCACTGCTATCGGTCCCCGTGCCCGACGCTGCGTCGCGTTGGGCGGCAAAGACCGGGTGGCCGGGGAACAGTGAAGCAACGTGGCCGTCCGGACCCATGCCGAGCATGAGCACATCGAAGGCGGGATCGCCGGCGTCCGCGAGTTCGCGGGCGTAGCTCGCGGCTGCGTCCTCTGGGCTTGCGAACGCGTCGGAACCGCCCATGCGGTGAATGTTCTTCTCAGGGAGCGGGACGCGGCTCAAGAACACCTCGTGAGCCTGCCCCTCATTGCGGTCAGCGTCACCCGCGGGCACAAAACGCTCGTCTCCCCACCACACGTGCACCGCAGCCCAGTCGACGGCGGCTGCGAGCGGGCTATCCGCGACGGCCTTGAGCGTCGCCGTGCCAACGGTCCCGCCCGTGAGCACAACGTCGACGCGGTCCTTGTGCGCGAGCGCGTCGGTGAGCTCAGTAAGGAGGCGTGCGGCCGTTGCCGTCGCTACCGTTGCGGCGTCGGGATAGACCACGACCTGCCTCATGATCAGGAACCCGCGGCGAAGGCGGCGAGCACCTCGCCGTAGACCTCGTCGTCGTCGAGCCTGCGGAGCTCCTCCGCGAGGCACTCGTTGAGGCTTCGCGCTGGCAGCGCGATCGTGTGGGACGGCTGATCGGGCTGCTCGATGGTCGCATTGTGTCCATCCGGTCGCGAGATGCCGATCTCTCCGCTGGGAGTCTCGAGCACGATGTGCTGGAGACCCTGCACGGCGTCGTCGTACGTTGCCTCGATCTCGCAGCCGAGGCGATCCCTGAGCCACGCTCCCAAGAGCAGAATCGACGGGCTATTGGTGTCGCCGTGAATCCGCGCGCGGGTGACTCGCTGGTCCGGGACCTGCTCGAGCGCGGACGCGAGCAGCGCGCGCCAGCTCGTGACGCGCGACCACGCGAGGTCGGTGTCACCGGCCCGGTAGCACGCGGCGAGCGCTCGCAGCGTCTGCGCGGGGTTTGGTTCGCCCTTGCTGTCTGTGATGCGGCGCTGGGCCATCAGCCCGAGCCCCGTGCGAGACGTGTCGGACGGCACTCCTGCTGGCCACCAGGCCACGACCGGCGCGTCGGGCAGGAGAAGGGGAGCCACGAGCGTGTCCTCGTGCTTGGCCTGCTCGCCCGAAGGACGCAACACCACGACCTCGGAGGCGCCCGCGTCGCCGCCGACGCGGATCTCGGCATCCAGCCTGGCCTTGGGGGAGGCTCCAGGGGAGATCACGATGATGCGGCACGGGTGCTCGCGAGACGCGACGTTCGCGGTGGCGATCGCGTCCTCTGCGTCCGCTCCCGTTGCGTCGATGACGAGAGTCATGACCCTACCGAGGGTCACGACGCCACCCTCCTTGCGGGAGTTCACGAGCGCATTGTTGATTTGGCCCGTGGTGGTGTCGGGGAGCTCGATGATCATGGGCGCCTCCATACGCGGCCGTCGCGGGCGAGCATCGCTTCGGAGCTGTCAGGACCCCACGTGCCGGATCGGTATTGCTCTGGTTGGCCCTGCGTCTCCCAGAATGCGGTGATCGGGTCAAGGATCTCCCACGACAGCGCGACCTCCTCGTGACGCGGAAACAGGGGAGGGTCGCCGAGCAACACGTCGAGGATGAGGCGTTCGTACGCCTCGGGCGAGGACTCGGTGAATGCGTTGCCATACGCGAAGTCCATCGTGACGTCACGTACCTCCATGGTCGTGCCGGGCACCTTTGAACCGAACTTGAGGGTCACGCCCTCATCAGGCTGTACGCGGATTACCAGCGCATTCGCGCCTACGTCGGAGCCCTCAATCTGCTGGAAATACGGCATGGGCACCTTCTTGAAGACGAGCGCGATCTCCGTTACTCGGCGACCCAAGCGCTTGCCAGCACGCAGGTAGAACGGCGTGCCCGCCCAGCGGCGATTGGGGACATCGAGGCGGATCGCCGCGAACGTCTCGGTGATGGAGTCCGCAGCGATGCCGTCTTCGTCGAGGAAGCCGCCAACCTCTTCGCCTCCGCGCCAGCCGGCCGCGTATTGGCCGCGCGCGGTATTGGCGCCAAGGTCCTCGGGCAGGCGGACCGTGCGCAGCACCTTTTCCTTCTCCGCACGCAGGTCCGCGGCGTCGAAGGAGGCCGGCTCCTCCATCGCGGTGAGCGCGAAGAGCTGTAATAAGTGGTTCTGAATGACGTCGCGAGCGGTGCCGATCCCGTCGAAGTAGCCCGCACGCGAGCCAATCCCGATGTCCTCTGCCATCGTGATCTGGACGTGGTCGATGTACTGCGAGTTCCAGATCGGCTCGAAGAGCTGGTTCGCGAATCGCAGCGCGAGCAGATTCTGGACAGTCTCCTTGCCGAGGTAGTGGTCGATGCGGAACACGGAGTCCGGCGGAAAGACGTCGCTGACGATGGCGTCGAGCTCATTCGCAGACTGAAGGTTGTGGCCAAACGGCTTCTCGATGACGACCCTGCGCCACGTGCCCTCTTTGGGGTCCGACAGGCCCGAGGTGCGCAACTGCTGAACCACCTGGGGGAACGCGGACGGGGGGATCGACAAGTAGAACGCGTGGTTGCCGTGCGTGCCGCGCTCGGCGTCAAGGGCCTCGACGGTGCGTCGTAGCTCGGCAAACGCCTCCTCGTCGTCGAACGTGCCCTGCACGAAGCGAATGCCCTCGCTGAGTTGCTTCCACGTCTCCTCGCGGAACGGGGTGCGCGCGTGCTTCTTGACGGAGTCGTGCACCACGGCCGCGAAGTCCTGCTGGTCCCAGTCGCGCCGGGCGAACCCCGTGAGCGCGAAGGCAGGTGGGAGCAGGCCACGGTTGGCGAGGTCGTAGACGGCGGGCATGAGCTTCTTGCGGGCAAGGTCGCCCGTGACGCCAAACATCACGAGCCCGCAGGACCCTGCGATCCGGGGGAGGCGACGATCGCGGGGATCGCGCAACGGGTTCGACACGTATCAGCCCTTCAAGAGCGCGGTCACGGTCGCGACCTGCTCGGCGCCGGTGAGGTTGAGACGCAGGACGGGGCGGTCGTGGTCGGCAAGCACCGCTGCGTCGCCCTGCGCCTGGGCGGAGATGAGCTGCCCGAACGTGAAGGGACGACCAGGGATGTCGAGGTCCTCGGCGAACGTGCCGGTGATCTGCAGGAACACCCCGATAGGCGCGCCACCCTTGTGCAGCTGGCCAGTCGAGTGCAAGAAGCGCGGTCCCCACCCGAACGTGGTGGGGCGGCCCGTGCGTCCCGCAATGGCAGAACGGACCGACGCGAGGGCCGGGTTGGCCTCGCGGTCCAGGTAGGCCATGACGGCGACGTATCCGCGCTCGCCGAGCGTTCCCTCGAGCGCGGCGATCGCGCCGGCGACGGTGCTCACACCGTCGAGAGGAACTCCCGTGGCCCGTACCTCGATGCCACCGTCGGTGAAGAGCGGCGCCTCAGGCTCGGGTAGCGCGTCGAGCAGCGCGCGCGAGGCAACCTTTGCCGACTCGACGTTGGGCTGGTCGAACGGGCTGATGTGCAGGATGCGGCCCGCGATTGCTGTCGCGTACTCCCACAGCAGGAACTGGCCTCCGAGCGTGCCGGCGACGATGATGCCGTTGTCCGGGGCGTCGAAATCGTGGTCCAGCGCCGCGATACGGACGTCGAGGACATCGGCCAACCCAGCGTCGGGCGCGCCCTTCTCTGCTACGACGGGGAGCACGCCAACGCCGTTCTTGCCCGTCGACTCCGCGATGAGCTGCTCCGCCCAGTCGCCAAAGCCGACGAGGCCGGAGCTCTCGTCGCTGAAGACAAGCTTGTCGCGAGAGGACCCAGCCATGGCCGCACCGAGCACGAGTGCAGGGTTCGCCTCGTTATCCTCGGTGAACGACTCTGCCACCGCCGCGGCCTCGTCGAGGAGCTCTGCCACCGGAACGCCGGCGAGAGCGGAGGGCACAACGCCGAACGCGCTGAGCACAGAGAATCGGCCGCCAACGTTGGGATCCGCGAGAAAGACGTTCCGATATCCGGCATCCACGGCCGCCTTGTGCAGGGGCGAACCGGGGTCCGTCACAACAACGATGTGTTGGCGCGGGTCGAGGCCATATGCCTCAAAGGCCTCTTCGAATGCCCTGCGCTGCGAGTCGGTCTCGACCGTGCCGCCGGACTTTGACGAGACCACGAGGATCGTGGACTCGAGTTCGCCATCGAGGGCGTCGCGAACCTGGTCGGGATCGGTCGAATCGAGCGTCACGAGCGGCACGCCGTAGGTGCCACAAATGACCTCCGGGCCGAGCGAGGAGCCGCCCATGCCCGCGAGCACGACGCGCGTCTTGCCTTCGGCGGCCGCCGCGGCGACGAGCGCCTCGAGCTCCGGAAGGATTCCCCGCGTCGTGTCGAACAACTCGGTCCAGCCAAGGCGAATCTTCGACTCCGCCTCTGCCTCTTCGCCCCACAGCGTGAAGTCCTTGGCGCCGATGCGCGAGGCGACGGAGTCCGCAATGAGCGCGGGGGAGTGGACAGAGACGGCATCCGCGGCGTCGCCCGTTACCGTGACCGCAACGTGCGCGGCATCGTCGACGCCCACCCACGTGCTGAGGAACGAGCTCACTTGGCCGCCTCCAGGCTTTCAATGGCCTTCGCCGCAACGTTCTCCGCGGTGAAGCCGTACTTCTTGAGAAGAAGGAGCCCGTCCGCGCTCTCGCCGAAGTGGTCGATAGAGACGATGCGGCCCGCGTCGCCGACGATCTCTCGCCAGCCGAGGCGCGAGCCAGCCTCGATAGAAACGCGCGCCCTGATCGCTCGCGGAAGGACAGACTCGCGATAGTCGTCGTCCTGGCGCTCGAAGCGGTCGACGGACGGCATTGAGATCACGCGTGCCTTGATTCCCTGCTCGGCGAGGATATCCCTGGCGCCCAACGCGTGCTGGACCTCGGAACCCGTGCCGATGAGCAGCACGTCCGCCTTCTCGTCGCCGCCCGCGAGCACGTAGGCGCCCTTAGCCACGCCGTCGGCGCTGGTGCCGGGCAGAACGGGGAGGTTCTGACGGGACAGGATGAGGGCGGACGGGCGATCCGTGGTCTCGAGGATGGTCTTCCACGAGGCGGCCGTCTCGTTGGCGTCCGCGGGACGCACAACATCGAGACCGGGGATCGCGCGCAGTGTGGCGAGGTGTTCAACGGGCTGGTGGGTGGGGCCGTCCTCGCCGACGCCGATCGAGTCGTGCGACCACACGAACGTCACGGGGATGTTCATGATCGCGGCGAGGCGCACAGACCCGCGCATGTAGTCGGAGAACACGAGGAACGTGCCGCCGTACGTGCGCGTGAGGCCGTGCAGCGTGATCCCGTTGAGGATCGCGCCCATGCCGTGTTCGCGGATGCCAAAGTGAAGGGTGCGGCCGTACCACGTCCCCTCCCACGACTTGGTGGAGCGGTGCGGCGGAAGGAACGACAGCTCGCCGTCCATCGTGGTGTTGTTCGAGCCCGCGAGGTCGGCGGACCCGCCCCACAGCTCGGGCAGCACGGGGGCGAGGGCCGTCAAGACCTTGCCCGACGCTGCGCGAGTGGCGACGGAGGTTCCCTCCTCAAAGCTTGGGAGGGCGTTCTCCCAACCCTGCGGCAGCTCGCGATTGCGGAGACGGTTGAGCAGGCTTGCACGCTCGGGGTTTGCCGCCTCCCACGCGCCAAAACGCTCTTCCCATGCCGCGTGCGCCTCGGCGCCGCGCTCGCGCACCTTGAGGGTGTGGGCGTGGATCTCGGGCTCCACCGCGAAGGACTGCTCCGGGTCAAACCCGAGCGCAATCTTGGTGGCCGCGACCTCTGCGGCGCCGAGTGCGGAGCCGTGCACTCCACCGGTGTTCTGCTTGGACGGTGCTGGCCAGCCAATGATGGTCGACAGCGCGATGATCGAGGGCTTGCCCGTCTCCGCCTTTGCCGCCTCGACGGCTGCGTGGAGCGCGTCGATGTCCTCGGTGTAGCCCTCAGGGGTCACCCAGTCGACGCGCTGGGTGTGCCAGCCGTAGGCCGCGTAGCGGCCGAGAACGTCCTCATCGAACGAGATGGGGGTCTCGTGTTCGATAGAGATTTTGTTGTCGTCCCAGATCACGATGAGGTTGCCGAGCTCCTGGACGCCCGCAATCGCAGACGCCTCCGCGGAGACGCCCTCTTGCAGGTCGCCATCCGAAACCAGTACGTAGACGAAGTGGTCGAATGGCGAGGTGCCGGGCGCGGCGTCGGGGTCGAGCAGGCCGCGCTCACGGCGCGACGCCATCGCCATGCCCACGGACGACGCGATGCCGGAGCCGAGCGGACCCGTGGTGATCTCCACGCCTGGCGTGTGGTGCACCTCGGGGTGGCCGGGAGTCTGCGAACCCTCCGTGCGCAACGACTTGAGGTCGTCGAGGCTCAGCGGATAACCCGAGGCAAAGAGCTGGAGGTACAAGGTGAGGGAGGAGTGACCGCACGAGAGCACAAAGCGGTCGCGACCAAGCCAGTGCGGGTCCGCAGGGTCATGGTTCATGACGTTCTGGAACAGGAGGTACGCGGCGGGGGTGAGGGACATCGCGGTGCCAGGGTGGCCGTTGCCCACCTTCTCCACGGCGTCAGCGGCGAGGACACGGAGGGTGTCGACGGCGCGGCGGTCAGTGTCGTTCCAGGCGAAGGTCACGGATTGCTCCCAATGGCAGGTTCGGGTATACCTCCTCAGCCTAGCGGCGCGCGCACCACGGTGAGCACAGTTTTGGGGAGTTCACGGGTGCCCCGTTGTGCGCGTGAGGGTGCCGAATCGCGGGCGTCGACGGGGGATCGCTACGCGTAGAATGGTTGCCGTGTCCGCCCCCTTGCTCGCGCCCGATGCCGCCATGCCGCGAGCGTCCCGCTTGGCGGGCGCGCGGTCAACGGTGGGCGCCTACGTCGCGTTGACGAAGCCGCGCATTATCGAGCTCCTGCTCGTGACGACGATCCCCACCATGGTCCTCGCGGCCGATGGCTGGCCCGGTGGTTGGCTCATGCTGTGGACGCTCATCGGCGGCGCGTTGTCTGCGGGGGGCGCGAACGCCTTCAACAGTTATCTCGACCGCGACATCGACGCGATCATGAAGCGCACAAAGAAGCGCCCGCTCGTGACCGGTGCGGTGTCTACCCGCGGTGCGCTGACGTTCGCGTGGGCGCTGTCCGTGATCTCGACGGCGTGGTTCTGGTTCGTCGTGGACTCACCGCTCGCCGCCGTGCTGTCTGTACTCGCGATCCTCGGCTACGTCGTCGGCTACACGATGATCCTCAAGCGCCGCACGCCCCAAAACATTGTGTGGGGCGGGGCGGCAGGATGCATGCCCGTGCTGATCGGATGGGCCGCGGTCACGCAGTCGCTCGCATGGACCCCCGTGCTGTTGTTCCTCATCATCTTCTTCTGGACGCCGCCGCACTACTGGCCGCTGTCGATGAAGTTCACAGGCGACTACCGCGAGGCGCACGTTCCCATGCTGCCCGTTGTCGCCTCGACACGCCGCGTCGCGGTCGAGATGGTCGCCTACACGATCGCGATGATCGTCACGACGCTGCTGCTCGTGCCCGTAGCGGGCATGACGTGGGTGTACCTCGTCGTCGCCGCTGCCGGCGGCGCATGGTTCCTTGCCGGTTGCGTGCGGTTGCTTGCGCGGGCCCGCTCTGGCGCCAAGAAGCTCCACGAGATGCGGCTCTTCCGAGACTCGATTACGTACCTGACCCTTGTCTTCGCGGCGATCCTCGTTGACCCCTTCCTCCCGGACGCGCTGACGGTCTGGCAGTTCTGATGCTCGCGCGCCAGCGTGACGCGTACCTGGCACACGTCACCGTCGAACGTGGCCTCTCGACGAACACGATCGCCGCATATCGGCGCGACCTCGCAAGATACATCGCTTTTCTGTCCGCGCGCGGGATCACGGACCTCGCCGAGGTCACGCGGGATGACGTAGCCGAGTTCGCCCAGTCGCTGGGTGAGGCGCCCGACGGCGGGGTGGCCATGGCACCGACCTCGGCTTCTCGCATCGTCGTGTCGGTACGCGGCTGGCATCGGTTTGCGGCGCTCGAGGGGTGGACGCCTTCCGACACGTCCGCTGCGGTCCGCCCAAGGGCGATCCCCAAGAGGCTTCCGCACCCGATCTCGACGCACGACGTCGAGCTGATCCTCGCTAACGCAGCTATTGGAGATGGACCCGCGCCGTTGCGAGATCGTGCCTTGCTCGAGTTTCTCTATGGAACCGGCGCGCGCATCTCGGAGGCAACAGGACTCGACGTCGACGACCTCGTGCTCGAACCGGGAGCAGAGTCGGTGCTGCTCCGCGGCAAGGGACGCAAAGAGCGCGTTGTGCCCCTGGGTTCGTACGCAGCCGAGGCGCTCCACGCGTATCTGGTGCGCGGGCGCGGAGCCCTCGCAGCGTCGGGCGGGGTGAATGCGAGCAAAGGCACGCCTGCGGTGTTTCTCAATGCGCGAGGCGGGCGCCTGTCGCGCCAGAGCTCGTGGGCGATCCTGCACTCCGCTGCCGAGCGTGCCGGCGTGCCCGACGTCTCTCCGCACACCCTGCGCCATTCGTTCGCGACGCACCTCCTCAACGGCGGCGCGGACGTGCGTGTAGTTCAGGAACTGCTTGGCCACGCGAACGTCACTACGACGCAGATCTATACCGCTGTCACCCAGGACTCCCTCCGAGAGGTTTACGAAAGCGCACATCCTCGCTCGCGATGAGCGCGTCACAGGGCCGCCCGCCCAGCGTCGGGCGCTACTGTTGGCACGTGACCGACTTTCCCGAGCCAGCTCCACTGGATGCCCACGGACCGGCGCGCATCGTGGCGCTGTGCAACCAAAAGGGTGGGGTCGGCAAGACCACAACATCTGTCAATCTTGCGGCAGCCCTTGCCGAGTACGGCCGCACGGTGTTGCTCGTCGACTTCGACCCCCAGGGAGCAGCCTCCGCGGGCCTTGGCGTGCAGTCGAACGACCTTGAGACGACCGTCTACGACCTCCTGATGAAGTCTGGGCCCGACGCTCCCAAGACGAAGGACGTCATCCTCCAGACCCGCGTGCCTGGCTTGGATTTGCTTCCCGCCAATATCGACCTGAGCGCGGCCGAGGTGCAGCTCGTCAACGAGGTTGCCCGCGAGAGCGCCCTTGCCCGCGCGCTCCGCCAGGTCGAGGACGACTACGACGTCATCCTCGTCGACTGCCAGCCTTCGCTTGGCCTGCTCACCGTCAACGGACTTGTTGCCGCACATGGCGTGCTCATCCCGCTTGCTGCGGAATTCTTCGCGATGCGCGGCGTTGCCCTGCTCGTGGACACCATCACCAAGGTCCAGGACCGCCTCAACCCGCGCCTCACTATCGACGCGATCATTCCCACGATGTTCGACGGCCGCACGCTCCACTCGCACGAGGTTGTCGACCGCGTGCGTGAGGGCTTCGGCGACAGGGTCACGGAGACGATGATTCACCGCACCGTGAAGTTCCCTGACGCGACCGTCGCGGCGGAGCCGATCACGAGCTACGCACCCACTCACGCCGGCGCAAAGGCCTATCGCGAACTCGCGCGCGAGCTCATTGCGCGCGGGGTCTTCGCGTAACCGTGTCGACGGAGCTCACCGAATCCGGAGCCCGCGGCTTCGAGGTTCACCTTGAGAACTTCGAGGGACCGTTCGACCTTCTGCTGTCCCTGATCTCGCGCCATCAGCTTGAGATCACCGAGGTCGCCATCGCGTCGGTCACCGACGAGTTTCTC
>Ga0247757_10001878_pt1 | contig 12374 bp, 12 predicted proteins | sample UWRJL126311R4_FD_180929 | JGI IMG/M metagenome (GOLD analysis project Ga0247757, IMG submission 180929) | Plant litter microbial communities from Arlington Agricultural Research Station in Wisconsin, United States - UWRJ-L126-311R-4 | ecosystem: Environmental > Terrestrial > Plant litter >...
GGTCGGGGTGGACCGGGCGACCCCCGAGACGTGCCGGTGGATCCGCACCCTGGCCGGCCGCGCGGTGGCGACCGCGCTGGACGGCGGCGGCGGGCGGGCCGGCGCCGTGCACCTGAACTTCCCGCTGCGGGAGCCGCTGATCCCCACCGAGCGCCTGCCGGAGGACGAGCCCGGCGGCGGCGGGCGCCCCGACGGCCGCCCCTGGCTGCTGCGCGTCCCCGCCCGCCCCGATCCGGCCCCGGCCGCCACGGCCCTGGCCCGGATCGTCGCCGCCGCCCAGCGCGGCCTCCTCGTCGTGGGCCGCGACGAGCGACCCCGCGGCGGCGCCGCGCCGACCGGCGCCCGGTCGCCACTGGCCGAGGCGGTCACCGCCTTCGCCGCCGCCTCCGGCTGGCCCGTGCTGGCCGACCCGCTCTCCGGCGCCCGCGTCGCCGCGCCGGGGATCGTCGCCCACTACGACGCGCTGCTGCGCCTGCCCGCCTTCGCGGCGGCCGCGCGGCCGGACACGGTGATCCGCGTCGGGGATCTCCCGCCGTCGGGCCCGCTGCGCCGCTGGCTGGCCGACCTCGACGCCGTCCAGGTGCTGGTCGATCCTGAGGGCGCGTGGCCCGATCCCGCCCACGTCGCCGACCTCAGCCTCGCCGCCGAGCCCGCGAGCACGCTCACCGCGCTGGCGGCGGAGGTGGCGCCGGCCGACCCGGCGTGGACCGCGGCCTGGCGCGGGGCCGACGACCGCGCGGCCGCCGCGATCGACGTGGTGCTCGGCGACGACCTCGGCGATCCCCAGATCTCCCGGCAGCTCACCACCTTCCTGCCCGACGACGTCACCCTGGTCGTCGCCGCCTCGATGCCGATCCGCGACGTGGAGACGTTCGCGCCGCCGCGCGCCGTCCCGCTGCGGGTGCTGAGCAACCGCGGGGCCAACGGCATCGACGGGACGATCGCCACCGCCTACGGCGTCGCCGCCGCCAGCGAGGGCCCCGTCGTGCTGCTGCTCGGCGACGTGGCGTTCGCCCACGACGTGGGCTCGCTGCTCGTGGCCCGCCGGATCGGCGTCCCGCTCACGATCGTCCTGGTCGACAACGCGGGCGGGGGCATCTTCGACTTCCTGGCGATCTCCACCCAGGAGGACGTCTACGAGCACCACGTCGCCACGCCGACGGGCCTCGACGTGGGCGCGACCGCCGCCGCGTTCGGGCTCCACCACCTGGAGGTCGCCACGGTCGAGGAGCTGCGGGCCGCCGTGGAGCACGGGATCACGTCCGAGGGAACCACGCTCGTGCACGTGCGCACCGACCGGGACGAGAACGTCGCGCTGCACCGGACCACGTGGGACGCGGTGGGCCTGGCGCTCTCCGTCGAGGCGTAGCCCGGCGTCACGGCGTAGCAACGCGCAGCGCCGAACCGGTCGCTACCGTTCGGTCGATGCGTTCATTGATGTGTGTCGCCGCCCTCGGCGCGGTCCTGCTCCTGCCCTCCGCCGCCCACGGCGCCTCGTTCAGCCTCGGCGTCCAGGACGACACGGTGCTCCTGGGGAACAGCACCCAGATGTCGGCCGCGACGGGCCTCGGGGTCATGAGGACGATCCACGCCAAGACCGTGCGCCTCAACGTCGCCTGGACCAAGGTCCTGACCAGCAACGTCAACGCGACGAGCGCCCCCTCCTCCCCCAGCTACGACTTCAGCGCCATCGACGCCGGGCTCGCCGGCATCCGCGCCGCGGGCGACACGGCGTACCTCACGGTCACCGGCCCCGCCCCCGCCTGGGCCGCCGGGAACAAGAAGTCCGGCGCCTACAAGGTGAGCGCCACGTACTTCTCGCGCTTCGCCGCCGCGGTGGCCAAGCACTACGCCGGCAAGGTCACCGCGATCAGCATCTGGAACGAGCCGAACTGGCCGACCACGCTGGAGCCGGTGAAGGTCTGCAAGACCGTCAAGAAGAAGAAGGTCTGCACCGACACGCGCCCGACGCTGTATCGCGACCTCTACGCGAAGTCGTACGCGGCGATCAAGAAGGTCAGCAGCAAGATCCCCGTGTGGCTCGGCGAGCTCGCGCCCCAGGGCCGCTCCACCACCAAGGGCGCGGCGCTGTCGCCGCTCTCGTTCGTGCGCAACATGCTCTGCGTCGACACCAAGGTGACCAAGCGCACCTGCACCGGCCTGAAGACCGACGCGCTGGCCGTGCACCCGTACCTGCTCGGCGCGTCGCCGAAGACCAAGCCGTCGAACGCCAACGACCTGTCGATGGCCGTGCTCTCCCGGGCCAGCGACCTGCTGACCAAGCTCGAGAAGCTCAAGGCCCTGCGCACCGCCAGCGGCAAGACGGGCATCCCGCTGCAGCTCACCGAGTTCGGCTACCTGACGACGAGCGGCTCGCGCGGCGTCACGGTGAGCCAGCAGGCGACGTACGTCCCCCAGGCGATCGCCATGGCCAAGAAGGCCTCCCGCGTGCGGTCCCTCTACCTCTACCAGCTGATTGACTCCGACAACCCGGACGTCACCTGGAACTCGGGCCTGTACTACGCCAACGGCAAGCCCAAGCCGGTGGTCGCCAAGCTCGCGGCGCTGCGCTGAATCGGCTGGCGCCGATTCAGCCGGAGGTATCGCTCACCGCGCGTTCGCATTGCGAAAACGCGTCGCGCGATACCTCCTAAGCGAATAGCCGTGCGCCGGCCTCCGGCCGGTGCCTCGGCTATTTGCCGAGGACGGGCAGCAGCGCGCCGAGCTTGGTCTCGGTCTCCGCCAGCTCGGCGGCGGGGTCGGACTCGCGGACGACCCCGACGCCGGCGTAGCAGCGGGCCACGGCGCCGGTGAGGAGCGCGCACCGCAGGGCGACGCAGAACTCGCCGTCCTCGTTGGAATCCGTCCACCCGACCGGCCCGGCGTACCAGCCGCGGTCCAGGCCCTCCAGGGCCGGGATCATCGGCTGCGCGTCCGCCCAGGGCTCCCCGCCCACGGCGGGAGTCGGATGCAGGAGCCCGGCGAGCTCGATCGCGCTGCGCGGCGACGTGAGCTGGGCGCGGATCGGCGTGGCCAGGTGCTGGATGTTCGCCATCTTCACGACGACGGGCTCCTCCGCGGACGTCACCCACAGGACGTGGGGGCGCAGCGTGCGCTCGATCCGGCGGGCGACGATCGCCTGCTCCTCACGATCCTTGGCCGAGCGCAGCAGCTGCTCGCCGAGATGGTCGTCCACGGCGGGATCGGCGCTGCGCCGCGTGGAGCCGGCCAGGGCGAGCGTCCCGACCCGCATGCCCTCGCGCCGCACGAGCAGCTCGGGGCTCGCGGCCAGGAACGTGCTGGCGCCCCGCCCCACGGCGAAGACGAAGCAGTCGGGGAAGGCCTCGCGCAGCACGCCGAGCACCGCGCCGGGATCGTGGTCGACCGGCGCGTGCACCTGCACCTCACGGGCGAGCACGACCTTCTGGAACGCCCCGGCCTCGATGCGCTCCACGGCGCGGGCGACGGCGCCCTCGTAGTGCTCCGGGGGCATGGTGGAGACGACGCGCACCCGGCCGGCGGGATCGGGATCGAGCAGGCCCAGGCTCGCGGGCGCCAGCGTGTCGAGGCGCCGGGCGGCCCGGCCGACCACGTCCTCGACGGTGTCGTCGGGGGCGCACAGGACGGCGACGGTCATCCGCACGTCGTCGCCTCGCCGGGCGAACGCGACGGCCGGGACGACGAGCGAGGCCGAGGCGTACGGACCCCAGTGCGGCGCCTCGCCGCCGTGCGGCGCGAAGGAGAAGCCGCCGGTGGCGATCAGCCCGGAGCCGGGCGGACCGGCGGGCGGATCGCAGGCCGCGTCGGCGATCGCCGCGCGCCAGCGCGCGGACAGGGCGGCGAAGCGATCGGGCCCCTTGGCCTCCAGCGTCATCACCGCGCCGAGCCCGGCGACGGCCGCGCCGTCCCGGCCGGGCTGCTCCTGGGTGAACCACGGCTCGCGGTCCCGCCGGGCGGCGACGACCACCGCGGTCGGGTCGACGTCCGCGCCGACCGCCACCGTCACCGCGGCCAGCGTGGAGTGCCCTGAGCGGCGGGCCCGGCGAATCGCCTGCTCCACGCGCAGCGTCAGCTCGACCCGGGTGAGCGGGCCGAGCGCGAAGGGCGCGGGGGTGCCGGCGGCCGTGTCGTGGAGATGCGTCACGCCGGCGAGCCCGACCGAGCGATCCGGCTCAGGTCTCGCCGCGACCGCGGGTGATCGCGATCTCGCCCGTGCGCATCATCTCGACGAGCCCAAACGGCCGCACGAGGCGCTCGAACGCCTCGATCTTGTCGTTGGTGCCCGTGATCTCGATGATGATCGACCGCTTGCCGACGTCCACGACCTTGCCGCGGAAGATCTCGCAGATCTGCATGACCTCGGCGCGGGTCTGCCCGTCCGCCGCGATCTTGAACAGCGCGAGCTCGCGCGCGACGGTCTCCGCCGGCTCGAGGTCGCGGATCTTCAGGACGTTGATCAGCTTGTGGAGCTGCTTGGTGACCTGGTCGATCGGGTGGACCGCGCCGTCGAGCGTGAGCGTGACGCGCGAGATGCGGTCGTCGTCCGTCGGCCCCACGGTCAGCGTGTCGATGTTGAAGCCGCGCCGCGCGAACAGCCCGGCGATGCGCGTGAGCACGCCCGGCTTGTTCTCGACGAGGATGGACAGCGTGTGCTTGCGCCCGCTGCGCAGGCCGGCCTCGGCCTGCAGGTCCTCGAGGCTCAGCGTTTCCTTGATTCCCGGCTCGCCCATGACTCAGCCCACCATGTCGCGCGCGGCCTCGCCGGGCGCGATCATCGGATACACGTTCTCCTCGGCGGTGACGCGCACGTCGACGAGCACGGGACCGGGGGTCGCGAGCGCGGCGCGCATGTCATCCACGAGGGTGTTCTTGTCCGTCAGGCGCAGGCCGGTGCAGCCGTACGCCTCCGCGAGCTTCACGAAGTCGGGGTTGCCCCCCATCTTCACCTGGCTGTAGCGGCGATCCCAGAACAGCTCCTGCCACTGGCGGACCATGCCCAGGTAGCCGTTGTTCATGATGAACACCTTCACGTCGATGCCGTTGTCGGCGCACGTCGCGAACTCCTGCGCGTTCATCTGGATCGACCCGTCGCCGGAGACGCAGACGACCTGCTGGTCCGGGCAGCCGACCTTGGCCCCCAGCGCGGCCGGCAGGCCGAAGCCCATCGTGCCCAGGCCGCCGGAGTTGATCCACCGGCGGGGCTTGGGGAAGTCGTAGTACTGCGCCGTCCACATCTGGTGCTGGCCGACGTCGCTGGTGACGATCGCGTCGTTCTCCGTGGCCTCGGCGAGCGCCTGGATCATGAACTGCGGCCGGATCTCGCTGTCGGTCGTGTCCTCGTACGCGAGCGGGAAGCGCTCGCGCCAGTGGTCGACCCGCGCCCACCACTCCTCCAGCCGGCTCGCGTCGGGCTCCAGCGAGCGGTACTCCACGACCAGCTTGGAGAGGATGTTCTTGGCGTCGCCCACGATCGGGATGTGCGCCGGCACGTTCTTGGAGATCTCCGCCGGATCGATGTCGATGTGCACGAACTTGGCGCGCGGGGCGAACTCGGACAGCTTGCCGGTGATGCGATCGTCGAACCGGGCGCCGACGGCGACGATCAGGTCGGCCTCGTCGATCGCGTAGTTCGCGGCGCGCGTGCCGTGCATCCCCAGCATCCCCAGCCACTGGCGGTCCGGGGCCGGGAAGGCGCCGAGGCCCATCAGCGTGCAGGTGATCGGGAAGTTGCCGGCCCGCGTGAGCTCGATCAGCTCGGCGGAGGCGTTGGCGTTGACCACGCCGCCGCCCGCGTAGATGACGGGACGCCGGGCCGCGGCGAGCGCCTTGGCCGCCTGGCGGACCTGCTTGGCGTTGCCCTCGGTGGTCGGCTGGTACCCGGGCAGGTGCAGGTCGGTGACCGGCTCGTACGGGATGTCGACCTTCGACAGGTCCGTCGGGATGTCGACGACGACCGGGCCGGGACGGCCGGAGCGCGCGATGTAGAAGGCCTCGTGCAGGACGCGCGGCAGCTCGGCCGGGTCCGTGATCATCACGCTGTGCTTGACCGCCGGCATCGTGATGCCGATCGTGTCGGCCTCCTGGAAGCCGTCGGTGCCGAGCAGGTCGGTGCGGACCTGGCCGGTGAGGAAGACCACCGGGACCGAGTCCATCATCGCGTCGAGGATCGGCGTGACGAGGTTGGTGGCGCCGGGACCGGACGTGCCCAGCGCGACCGCGACCTTGCCGGTCGCCTTGGCGTAGCCCGCCGCGGCGTGGCCGCCGCCGGCCTCGTGCCGCACGAGGATGTGCTTGATCCCCGCGTCGTAGAAGGCGTCGTAGGTCGGCATGTTCGCGCCACCGGGGTAGCCGAATACGACGTCCACACCCTCCGCCTTCAGGCATTCCATGATCGCGTCAACTGCTCGCATGTGCTCCGACCTCCTTTCACCTGCTCGAGGTGCTCTGGGACAACCGATCCGTCGTGGACCCGCTGAACGTCGAGAGCCGCGGTCGGAACGCGGCTCGAACGAGCGATTGTAGCAGTGGGTCTGCCGGCTACCCGGCCTTGCGCGCCCGTTCCACGGCCGCCACCGAGGCCAGGATCTCGTCCGGCTCCTCGGGGTACTCCAGCTCGGCGCCGCAGCGCGTGCAGAGGGCGTCGTAGAGCTTCACGACCTTGCCGCAGTTCGGGCACTCGCGGCGCAGCTCCTCGTCCTCCACGCGGTACAGCACCGCCGCGGCGAGCCCGATGAACGGGATCAGCCCCGAGATGAGGAACCAGATCCAGAACGACGATCCCTTGAGCCGGCCGATCAGCCCGCCCGCGAGCGCGAACGTGAAGGCGATGAAGAGGTAGACCACGGGCGGACCTCAGCGCAGCGTGCGCCAGGCCCAGATGATCCCGACGACGGCGAGGATCGCCAGCACGGGAATCGCGATCGCCAGGATGATCCCCTTGACGACGACGAAGAGGACGTAGGCGGCGACGAGCAGGACCACGACCGCGATGGCCTTGGTGCCGAGCGAGGCGCCGACGGACTTTCCGGAGGAGCGATCGAGATCACGGGACATGCCCACAGGCTACTCACCGCCACGACGGAGCGGGCACGCGGCGCGACGCCGGGCCCGGGAGAGAGGCCGGCGCCGCGGGTCCCGCGTGGTCCGTTCAGTCGTGGGAGGTCTTGAGGTGGGCGAGACGCTCCGCGCGGGTCCGGGGTTCGGACTCCACGCGGGCGAGACGGAAGCGGCGCACCGACGGCTCCCCGGGGCCCGCGGTACGGCGGGCCGTGGGCAGCAGCACGACGCGGCTGGCTGAGGCGAGTGAGGTGAGCATGGACATCATGGTGGCGCACCGCACCACCCGGCACTACGGACATCCGGTCCAAGGTCCGGACCGGCCTCCCCCTCCACGCGGTCCGGGCCCGCGACGATGTGTCGCGGAACCCGGACACCGTGGGTGGGTCTAGGAGGTGCGGGTGGCGTCGGCCAGCGCGTTGTTGGCCTTGGCCACCGCCGGCGCGTCCTTCAGCAGCTTGCGCGTGCCGGCCTTGGAGCCCTCGACGTCGTGGGCGCCGACCGAGGAGGAGAGCGAGCCGAGGTCGCCGTCGATCGCCTGCATCGCGTCGTTCAGGTCGGAGACCATCTGCTCGTACTCGGGCGTCGGCGGCTGCAGTGCCTTGAGGTCCGTGATGGCGGCGAGCGCCTCGTCCTCGGCGTCGGCGAGCTGCTTGGAGAGCGTGGCGTCGTCGGACTTCGACGCGCCCTTGATGATGCTCTCGATCTGGTTGCCCAGCTCGGCGATGCGCGTGGTCACGGCGTCGGCGGCGGTCACGAAGTCCACGCCGCCGTCGTCGCCCACCGCGGTGCCCGTCGTGTCGGTCGTGCCGGTCGCGTCGGCGGCCGCCGTGGTGTCGGTCGGCACGTCGGTCTCGGTGCGGGGCGCGACGCCCACGGAGACGCCGAGCGCGTTGTTGGCCGTCTTCACCGCCGGCGAGTCCTTGACCAGCTGCTCGGTCGCCGTCTTGGCCCCCGTCGGGTCATTGGCCGTGGCCGCGTCCGTGAGCTTGCCGACGTCGGTGACCACCGCGGCGTAGGCCGTCTTCAGCGTGGCGACGAGCTTCTTGGCCGTGTCGTCCGGCGGCTCCAGCGCGTCGATGTCCGCCTGGTCGGAGGTGATCAGGTCCTGGACGGACTCCAGCTGCTGCGTGAGCTGGGCGTCGTTGGTCTCCGACGCGTTCGACAGGACCTCGCCGAGCTTGTCACCCGTGGCGCGGATCGACAGGACGACCGCCTTGGCCTGCTGCTTGTAGGCGGCGCCGTCGTCCGAGCCCTTGTCGTCACCCCCGCAGGCGGCGAGCAGGAGCAGCGAGGCGAGGAGGGTCGCGACGAGCGCGACCGGACGGACGGTGCGAGACATGCGGAACGGGCCTTTCGTGGACGGGGTGCTTCCCAGAACAACCGGCAAGTCTCTTCGCTCCAGGCACCCGACGCATCGGGGTGGACACCCTGAGGTTTTCGGCTCGCCGGTCCGACCCGGGAAGTCTCGCCCATCCACCGGCGGCCTGCATCGTCCTTTCGTCGGAACGGACGACCTGGCGCGCCGGCGTCCGCCCGGGCGCGGCGGCGCGCGGCCCGCTCAGAGCCCGAGCTGCTCGCGCACGAGCCGCGTGACCTCTTTGCCGTCGGCGCGGCCCTTGGTCTCCTTCATCACGAAGCCGACGATCACGCCGACCGGCTTCATGTCCCCGCCGCGCAGCTTCTCCGCCACGTCCGGGTTGGCCTCCAGGGCGGCGGCCACGATCGGCCCGAGGGTGTCCTCGCCGCCCACCGCGCCGAGGCCCTCGGCCTCGACGATCGCGTCGGGGTCTCCCCCACCGGCCACCAGCTTCTCCAGCACCTGGCGACCGGCGCCGGTGGTGATCGCCTTGGCGTCGACCAGCGCGACGACGCGGGCCAGCGCGGCCGGGGTGACGTTCGAGTCGGCGGGATCCTCCTGCTCGATCCGCGCGACCAGATCCGACACCCAGTGGGCGACCGCGGGCGGCGCGGCGTCGCCGGCGGCGGCGGCGAGCGCCGCCTCGAAGAAGTCGGCCAGCTCGGTGCGCCAGGCCAGCTGGCGCGCCAGCTCGTCGACGAGCCCGAGGGCCAGGAAGCGCTCCTCGCGCGCGGCGGGCAGCTCGGGCATGTCGGCGCGCGCGGCCTCCAGCATCTCCTCGGTGATCGCCACCGGGATGAGGTCGGGCTCCGGGAAGTAGCGGTAGTCGTGCGCCTCCTCCTTGGAGCGCAGCGACGTGATCGCCTCGGTGCGCGGGTCGAAGTGCAGCGTCTCCTGGACGACGGACTCGCCGGCGCGGACCAGCGCCTCCTGCCGGGCCACCTCGGCCCGGATGCCCCGCTCGATGAAGCGGAACGAGTTCATGTTCTTCAGCTCGGTCTTGGTGCCCAGCTCGGTGGACCCGACCGGCCGGATGGAGATGTTGGCGTCGCAGCGCAGCGACCCCTCCTCCATGTTCACGTCGCTCACGCCCAGGGCGCGCATCGTCGTGCGCAGCAGCCGCAGGAACTCCCCGGCCTGCTCCGCCGACCGCACGTCGGGCTCGGTGACGATCTCCGCCAGCGGGGTGCCGGCCCGGTTGAAGTCGACCACCGACGTCTGGGAGGCGTGCAGCCGTCCGCTCGCCCCGGCGTGCACGAGCTTGGCCGCGTCGTCCTCCAGGTGGACCCGGTGGATGCGCACGCCGCCCAGCTCGCCGCCCAGGCAGAGCGGTTCGTCGAACTGGCTGATCTGGTAGCCCTTGGGCGAGTCCGGATAGAAGTAGTTCTTGCGGTGGAAGATCGAGCGCGGCGCCAGCTCGCTGCCCACGGCCAGGCCGATCATCAGCCCGTAGTGGACGGCGCGCGCGTTGGTGACGGGCAGCGCGCCGGGCAGCCCGAGGCAGACCGGGCAGGTGCGGGTGTTGGGCTCCTCGCCGAACGACAGCGCGCAGCCGCAGAACATCTTGGTGCGGGTCTGCAGCTGGATGTGGATCTCCAGCCCGATGACCGTCTCGAACTCCTGCTGCTGCGTGCTCATGACCGGGCCTCCGAGCCGTCGAAGCCGAGGTGCTGCTCGAGCGCGTAGGCGTAGTCGAGCAGGCGGTTCTCGCGGAAGGCCGGGCCGATCAGCTGCAGGCCGGTCGGCAGCTCCCGCCCGCCGTCGGGCGGGGCGGCCATCCCGTTGGGGATCGAGATGCCGGGCAGGCCGGCCAGCGAGGCGGGGATCGTGCAGATGTCGCCCTTGTACATCGCCAGCGGATCGCCGGTCTTCTCGCCGAGCTTGAACGCCACCGAGGGCGCGGTCGGCGTGACGATCGCGTCGAAGCGCTGGAACGCGGCGGCGAAGTCCTGCGCGACCTTCGTGCGCACCTGCTGGGCGCGGCCGTAGTAGGCGTCGTAGTAGCCGGAGGACAGCGCGTACGTGCCGATCAGGATGCGGCGCTTGACCTCGTCGCCGAAGCCGGCCTCGCGGGTGCCGGTGTAGAGGTCCAGCAGGGTGCCGTCCCCCTCGATCCGCAGGCCGTAGCGCACGCCGTCGTAGCGGCTGAGGTTCGAGCTCGCCTCGGCGGGCGCGAGCACGTAGTAGGCGGCCAGCGCGTGCGGCGCGTGCGGCAGCGTGAACGTCTCGACCGACGCGCCCAGCTCCTGCGCGAGCTGCAGCGAGGCGTGGAAGGCCTTCAGCACACCCGGGTCGATGCCCTCGCCCGTCAGCTCCTCCGGGACGCCGAGGCGCACGCCGTCGAGCTTCGTGGCGGTGGGCAGCGCGATCGGCTCGGGATGGCCGACCGAGGTACTGTCGCGGGGATCGCGCGCCGTCATGTGGTGGTACAGCAGCGCGGCGTCGGTGACGTCGCGGGTGAACGGCCCGGCCTGATCCAGCGACGAGGCGAAGGCGATCATCCCGTAGCGGCTGACCGTGCCGTACGTGGGCTTGAGGCCGACGATGCCGCACAGCGCGGCGGGCTGGCGGATCGAACCGCCGGTGTCGGTGCCCAGCGCCCACGGGGCGAGGCCGGCGGCGACCGCCGCGGCGCTGCCGCCCGAGGAGCCGCCGGGGACGCGCTCGCGGTCCCACGGGTTGGCGACCGGGCCGTAGGCGGAGTTCTCGTTGGAGGAGCCCATCGCGAACTCGTCCTGGTTGGTCTTGCCGACCACGCGGGAGCCGGCGGCCTGGAGCTGCTCGACCACGGTCGCGGTGTAGGGCGGCAGGTAGCCCTCCAGGATCCGCGAGCCGGCCTGGCTGGGGATGCCCTCGGTGCAGAAGAGGTCCTTGACCGCGAGGGGCAGGCCGGCCAGCGGGCCGTCCGTCGCGCCCGCCGGGGCCTCGTCGGCCACCCAGGTGTACGCGTTGAGCTCGTCGGCGGCGGAGGCGTCGCGGTAGGCGCCGAACACCTCGTCGGAGGAGAGGGCGCCGCGGCCGATCTGGTCGATCGCCTCGCGGGCGGTCAGGTCTCGGATGTCGCTCATCGGGCTAGCTCGCCTGCGGGCTGGGGACGAGGAAGCCGTCATCGGCGACGGCGGGCGCCTGGCTGAAGATCGCCTCGCGTGGCAGCGACGGCCGGGGCTCGTCGGGACGCAGCGCGTTGGCCACCTCCACGACGTGCGCGGTGGGCGGCACCCCGTCCAGGTCGAGCGCGGAGATCGTCTCGATGTGGTCCAGGACGTCGCTGAGCTCGACCGCATAGCGGTCGACCTCTTCGTCGGTCAGCGCCAGGCGGGAAAGCGTGGCGACGTGCAGCACCTGCTCACGGGAGATCATCGCCGGGCGATGCTATCCATCCGCCGCGGGCTGCCGCCCGGCGAGGGCCTGCGCCCCGCTGAGCAGCAGGATCGCGACGGCGACCGCGAGCGACGCCCACAGGCCCCAGGATGCGACGAGCAGGTCGTCGGGCGGCCAGGCGATGCGCGCCGCCAGGCACCCGACGGTGATCAGCGCCGCCACCGGCAGCACGAGACGGGCGATGAGGCGCCGCGCCACGGGCTCCGTGCCGCGCGACAGCACCGCCCGGGCCATGCACAGGATCGAGAAGGCGACGACCACGATGCGGACCACCCCACCGGCGCCCCACCCGTCCAGATCGCCGGTGGTGAAGTAGCTGATGCTGTACGAGTCGCCGCTCCCGCCGTCGGCCGGGATCTCGTAGACCGTGCGCGGCGCGGGGGCGAAGTCGTACCAGTCGGCGAAGAGCAGCCCCAGGAGCACGAGGCCCAGCCCGGCGACCACCCAGGTCCAGGGCGCCGCGCGGGCGAAGCGGGTCACGACTTGGCGGCGGGCGGCGGGATCGGGCGGATCGGGACCTCACGCGGACGGGCCTTGGCCGTGCGCTCGTCCTGCATGCCCAGCCAGCTGGTGACGA